>Ga0172363_10003921_pt1 | contig 12044 bp, 15 predicted proteins | sample LakKivs2_kivu2a2_FD_114541 | JGI IMG/M metagenome (GOLD analysis project Ga0172363, IMG submission 114541) | Sediment microbial communities from Lake Kivu, Rwanda - Sediment s2_kivu2a2 | ecosystem: Environmental > Aquatic > Freshwater > Lake > Sediment | place: Rwanda: Western Province, Lake... | reverse complement strand
CCAACGTCCACCTGCAGCCCGGTGCGGCGGAGGCACGTGATGAAATCCTCAACTACGGGCCCCACCGCGGCGGTCCGCAATGGGTACAGGCTCACTTCCGCCTGAATGTTCATTTTCGAACCCTCGCCACCAGAAGTGGCTTGTGTGTTAAATGGCCGCCTCCGGCATGAGCGACCTGCCCTCGCGGCGATCGGCCCTTTCTGCTCACATGAACGTCGCCGTATTGTGCGAGCAATTCCCGCAGCTCGTCGGGAGCAAACAGGTGGCCGGAGGCGTAGGGCTGTTTGCCGGAGGCAAGCCGGTCGCGGTTTATGGGGGCTAGCCTGTTGAGTGTCCCGATGATCAGTGTTCCACCCGGACGCAAGCAGCGCATCATCTCCCTCAGCGCGGTGCGAACGTCGGGAATGAACTCGATCGTCGCGATCGCCGCTACAACGTCGAACGAGCCGCCTCTGAACGGCAGATCGCAGGCGTCGGCAACGCGATAGCGGATTCCGGCTGGGTTGTGCGCCCGTGCAATGTCAATCATCTCCCCGGACAGGTCTGCACCTGTCACGGTGTAACCGCAGTCGGCAAAGAAACGGCTCCAGTGCCCGGTGCCGCAGCCGACATCCAGCAACGTGGCACCGGAGTGCGGGTGCGGCAGCATTGCCAACACGTCGGCCTTTTGAATGCGATCGTGAGCCTGGCCGGCGGGCGTCTCGTACCATTGATCATAGGTGCGAGCCAGCTTGCCGAAACTGAGGGGCCTGAGCGGTCCGCCTGTTGCATGTCGTATCATGCTTGCGGCCTCTTCTGAGACGACTTCGGAAAGAAAGCGCCTGTTGAGGCCACGTACTCGGCGTATGCTGCGCCATATGTGGCGGAGAGCATTCGTTCCTCCGCCGGTATTAGCAATCGCGCGGCAAGATACATGAAAATGGGTACGCTGAGAAGGGGCCAGGAGCCCAACAGGAGGACCACCCCAGGCGCCAGGAAGAGGAAACCGATTGCATAAAGCGGGTGCCTGATCCGGCGGTAAGGCCCGCTTGTGACGAGTCCCTCAGTACGGCGATGAGATCGAAGATGCAGAGCTGTCGCCATGTAGAGGGGCACACCAACGGCCAGCAAACACGCGCCGGCGATCGTGAAGCCCGGGAGCAACAGGCCCGTAACGGAGAGGGTCTGCGCCCAGAGGCATCCCGGGAGCAGCATCAGCCCAGCCCATAGGGCTGTAAACGTGCCGATGAGTGGACCGGCGCCCCAGCGAAGGAGCCTCGCGGCGCGCCCGGATGGTTTTGCCTGCGTCATGCGTCGCTTTCCTTCCGCCGGTGGTCAAGCAGGCGCCGGATGTCGTCGGCGAGCCGGACCGTCTGCCCGATCGCTTCCTGATCCTCTGCCACGCTTCCGGCCTGGAAGGCGAAGCCGACTATCCCGGGAACCCTCAGCATACGCAAGCGGCTGAAGTAGGCCTCGAGCACGCCGGTCTCCATGCCCATTTGCCGCCTTCCGGTGACGATAGAGGCGCCGATCTTGCCGGCCATCTGTCCTTTCCGGAGTGGCCAGGTTCTCTCCATCAGTGCCTGCATGCGGGATGCAACTCCCCCCATGTGGGAGGGGGTCGCAAGGATCAACGCATCCGCCGACTTCAGCTTGGTGCAGAGCGCGGGAATATCGTCGTCGATCCGGCACACCCCGCTGCACTCGCACTCATGGCATCCCTCGCATGGCAGGATGTTCCGCTCCTTGAGGAAGATGGTCTCGGTCTGGAAGCTGCTTTGAAGGTGTCGCAGCGTTTCCTGGAGCAGGAATGCAGAGTTGCCCTGCGCGCGGGGCGATCCGGAGATCCCGAGAATCAGCACTGATCCATCCTTCATGTGACTTTCTCAGATGTGAATGCGTGCTTGCTCACGACTTCGGCAGTGTTCTCGCGTGCCGGCTTGCGGGCACATGCCCATACCACCTGGTTCCGTTCGATCAGGCGAACGGATACGCCTGAGAAATCCAGATCTGTCAGCAGACGCTCCACCTGTTCGGGGCAGTAGTAATCTTCATTCCACAGCCTCTGGGCCAGGGAGTCCTTGGGGAAATCCACGACCAGGAGTTTGCCACCGGGTCGAAGCACCCTCCGGGCCTCCGCCAGAATAGCCCGTGCGCGTTCCATTTCGTGCAGAGCCCACGTTGTCACGATTGCATCAAATGAGCCATCGGATGCAAACGAGAGACGAGTTGCATCCCGTCGGATGCAATGAAAACGCGCTCCCTTCTGGTGCTTCGGGAAGTTGTCGGATGCAATGTCCACCCCTGTCACTTGCTGGCGACAGGTCTCCGCCAGATAGCGAACAAGGTCGCAAGAACCGCAACCCAGGTCCAAGACGTGCCTGGCAAAGCACAACTCACGCCCTATTCGCCTGAAGAGCCGTGGTTTGATTCTCTCGTAGAAGTTGTCCGGCAGGGATGTCGTCATGTCACGAAAGCGGGCATGTCCCGGTCGGGCAGCTTGAAGAGGAGGCCTTTCCCGATCTGGCTGCAAACGTCGAGAATATCTTCTCGGTTTCATTTGAGCCGCATTTCTCACAAGTGTGCGGAATGCGGCCGTCCGTTGCCTTTTCGAGAAACGACGTCACGTGCCCGCATTTGCTGCATTGGTATTCGAAGATAGGCATTGCTCATCTCCTGTAATCGGGTTTTGAAGAAGCATTCTCACATGCTGAACCGGCCCGGCTGCAGCGGAAAAATCACAGGCTTCCGACCACGCTGCAAGTGAGCCGAGAGATATCGACTGGCCGACCCTATGGCCTGCGTACCTGGCCGGCTACAGCTCGCGAACTGTGTGCCTGCTAAAGGCGTTATTCATTCCTTTCCGAAATCGTCATCGGCAGCTTGTCCGTTCACGATCCATTGGATTTCGGGCTTCATCTGCCGCCTTGAGGCCTTGCACGCCAGTTATATCCTTCCTGCAGCATCGCCAGGTAATTCCCGGGGGGGATGTAGTTGGCAATGGTATTTCCGGACCCCAGCGCAAACCTGCCTGGCATGCATTGTGAAAGCGTATCTCTGACGTAGCTTCTGAGCTGCGTTTCATCCAACCTGGCAAGCTTGTCCATGTCGATGCCACCGAGTGCTGCCACCCTGTGGCCGTACCGCTTGACGAATTGCGGTATGGTTATGATCACATCCTGAAAGGAGTGGAACGCGTCTATCCCCACGTCATCCAGCAGGTCGTCCATGACTTCGAGAACGTTGCCGCAGCAATGGTACCAATAGGTTTTGCCATGCTTGTGTGCCAACTCGGCGTAGCGGCGGAACCAGGGAAATACGTGTTGCCTCAGGAAGGAGGGGCTGAGCATGGTTCCCGTCTTGTAGCCGAGGTCATCGGCGTGGAAAATCGCGCCTACCGAGGGATCTCCGATCGCTTTCTCGTAGGCTTCGTAGACCTTTTGCCCCCATGTTTCGAAGATCTTCGCCACCAGGTCAGGGTTGTCAACGGAGAGCATGAAGAGGTCTTCATACCCCAGGAACCGTTCGAGGATCATCTCGAAGACGGTAGACCCGATCGTGACCTTCATGCCCTGGGGAAGATGACGAGCGACGTCATCAAGGATGCTCCAGTCTGGCGCAATGCCGGCCCAATCGATGCGCTCGAAGTCTTCCCAGTTCTTGATAATTCCCCCTCCTTCCTCCACCCAGCTTCTCTCGCCGCGTGAGAGGGCTGCGGAATCGGCGGTGCGCCTTTCCTTGAAAACAGGAAGGTTCCGCATCGGACATCCTATGTGGACGTAGTCATATCCCAAGTGCGCGTAGCCATCTATCAGCCGATGGACATAGTTGCCTTGGGAAGATGGCTGCGAGGCGCTTTCACGCTGGAAGATATGCTGCTCAAGGTGGTTCCAGACCTCTCCGTCGATGCCGAGCTCCACGAAGTGAACTCGTCTTGGGGCTGTGCGGCCAGTAATCACTCTCTCGAGCTCATTAAAATCCGGAGGCCATGGATCCAGTTGAATGCTCATTTCAGACTCCTCGCGTGGCAGAGGGGCGGCGTCATTCCTTGTTTCCAAGATACGTGTCACGCCACCAGCACCAGTAACCCCAGGCGTTGTTCAGATTGTATTCATGGCCGGCTGGGGCGTCGCTGGACAGGCCGATGTCATCCAGTTCCGCGAAGTCCTCTCCGTCCGTCAGAAGCCTGTAGGCGCGGCAGGCGATGTCGAACCGTCGCCCGCTGGCTTCGCTGGGCGGCTTGCCGTCGGGATGCGTTTCCCGGGCGATCTTGCAGAACGCCTGCCGAATGGATTTCTCGCAGGCATCGTCCGAGACACCGAGGATCGCACGGGCTTTCCGCTCGCGTTCTCTGGCGCGGAGGATCTTGTCTTGCCAATCGTGATCGGCCATGGTTGCTCCGTCTCGTGTTGTGCGATCGGTGTCGACAGAAGGTTCCGTGCCGGCCATTGTATGCACAGCGTCAGATGAACTGACGCGTGGTCGAGTTGGCAGTTGGCAGTTGCCAGTGGGGAAGCCGCAGCCTATTGCAGAATGTTTTTCTCCTCTGGCAACTGCCAACTGGCAACTTCTGATCGCACTGTGCGTCGTTATTCATGACGCCATGTATGGATCAAGCGCGATCGTGAGCCGGCGTCTCGCTCAGGGCTCGGAGTGCTCGGGCAACCGTCTCCCATATGCGTCGGACGTCGCTTGCGCAGTCGTTGGACACGTATTCCACAAGGGGCTTCCTATTGACCTGTGCGTCAACGACGCTTCGGTCATATCTGACGCGTCCGGCGATCTGCAGCCCCCGCTCGCGCGAACGGCTTTCGATGCGGGCGGACATCTCTGGATTCAGGTCCCACTTGTTCACGCAAACCATAGTCGGGATGCCGAAATGCTGAGCCAACTCGGCGGCTCGCCCCAGATCGTGTTCGCCACTGACCGTTGGTTCGGTAACGATCAGCACCAGATCGGCCCCGGTGATCGATGCAATCACGGGGCAGCCGATCCCGGGAGAGCCGTCTATAAGCACAAACTCCAGTTGCTTCTCCTCCGCCAGCGCCTTGGCCTGAGACCGCACGATGGTGACGAGCTTGCCGGAGTTTTCCTCGGCAATGCCGAGCTTGGCGTGAACCATTGGCCCGAACCGCGTTTCGGAGATGAACCACTCGCCGTTAATGGCGGGAGCGAATTCGATGGCCTTGACGGGGCAAAACCAGACGCACACGCCGCAGCCTTCGCACGCGATCGGATCGACGTGGAAAGTGGTGCGGCCGTCGCCTGCATCGCGGTCGCGTCCGATCGCGTGCGACCGGCAGACGGTCAGGCACTTTGCACAGCCGGTGCACGACTCGCGGATGATGCGCGCGCGCTTTCCGCCGGAGAATTGCGTGCGCTTGAGGATCGTTGGCTGCAAGACCAGATGGAGGTCGGCGGCATCGACGTCGCAATCGGCAACGACGGCCTTGTCTGCCAGTGCGGCGAACGAAGCGACCAAGGATGTTTTCCCGGTGCCGCCCTTGCCGCTGATCACAACGAGTTCCTGAGGCATTTTCTCACCTTCTGCTTGTCGAGGCTGCGGGCGTGTCGGGCTGGCGGGAGCCGGCCGGGTGCCCGTGCCATTCAATTGCGGGGAACTGCCTCCTGCAGGACGACATCAGCCAACAGCTTCCCGAAAATGATATCGTATCCGTCGACGGCCTGGCAGGCCAATTCGCCGCGCGAGTACGCTTCGGCGATGCGGCGGTCGTCGGCTATCTCGCCAAGGATCGGCAACCGTTCATCGGCGCAATACTCGCAGACGCCGCGGTCGCCCAGCCCGGCCCTATTGATGACGATGCCGCACGGCAACTGCAGTGCCCGCACCATTTCAACCGCCAATGTCAGGTCGTTCAGGCCAAAGGGCGTCGGCTCGGTGACCATCAAGACGAAGTCCGCTTCACGAACGCTCTCGATCACGGGGCACGAGGTGCCGGGCGGGCAATCTATGATGACGAGATCGCCATCCGGTGCCGCAGCTTTCACTTCGCGGATGAGCGGCGGGCTCATCACCTCGCCGACGTTCAGCATGCCGTGAACGAACTGGATTGAGCCGGCCATGCCCGTCTCCAACAAGCCTATCTCGCGGCTCACCTCGCTGATCGCCTGCTCCGGGCAAACGAGCAGGCACCCACCGCAGCCGTGGCACAGCTCGGGGTAGATCAGCACCTTGTCGCGGATGGTGACGATGGCGCTGAATTGGCAGATCTCCGAGCACTTGCCGCAGTGGGTGCACCTGCTCAAGTCCACCGAAGGCACCGGCCGGCCAACCAGTCGCCTGTTTTCTATGGAAGGTTTCAGAAACAGGTGCCCGTTCGGCTCTTCCACGTCGCAATCGACGTAGACAACACGCCGGCCATCTCTTGATGCGACTTTGGCCAGATTTGCGGCAATAGTGGTCTTGCCTGTACCGCCTTTCCCGCTTGCTACGGCGATTCTCATATCACCTTTCCATCTTGCAGTTCAATTTGCCGTCGATCGCAACCCGTTGTCGTCGTCGACCATCACGACGCGCGGCCGAAACAACCTGGCTTCCTCATCCGACATCTCGCAATAGGACAAGATAATCAGCATATCGCCGACTTCACCCGTGCGAGCGGCCGCGCCGTTCAGCAGCACGATGCCGGATCCTGCGGGGGCCGCGATGGTGTACGTGACGAGTCGCGATCCGTTGTTCAAGTTAAGCACGTGCACCTGCTCTGCCGGAAGCATATCGGCGGCCTCGAGTAGTGAGGCATCAACCGAAATGCTGCCTTCGTATGCCAGTTGCGTCCCCGTCAGCCGAACGCGATGGATTTTCGACTTGAGCATGAATCGCCTCATTCCGAGGTCACTCCATGCTGATCGCATTGTTGGGGCATTCTTTCACGCAGGCGGCACAGCCTTCGCAGGTATCTTCATCGACAACGGCCACCCCGTTCTCGATGGTGATCGCTTCCATGGGGCATATCTCGGCGCACGCTCCACAGCCGGTGCACGCATCAGTGTCGATCTTTGCCGTCATCTCATTGCTTCTCTTTGGCTTCCAGCTTCTTGATCCGATCAAGAACGTCCTGCAACTGCCGGCCGATCTCATCGGCCTGCAGGCGAAGCTGTGCCAGATCGCTCTCCTGCGGGGGCTGCCACGCGGATGGCCCGGCGGCGGGGGCGGGCTGCATGGTTGCCGCACGTCCGGCCATGCCGCGGCCCATCCCTCGTCCGGTTCCGGCTCCGCCTCCGCCAATGCCGAAGTGGCCGGCAACGCTAGGCTGCTCCGCCGCCGCATATGCTCCCGACTTGAATTTCTCCACTGCCTGCCTCACCGTGCCGGAGCAACCGACGATCACGTGGATGCCGGCAGCCGCTAGCGTGCGATAGGCGTTGGGCCCGCAGTTGCCAGTCAGCACGTACTGTACACCCTTTTCGGACATCAACTGCCCCGATTGTATTCCGGCTCCGCCTCCCAACGACGCGTTCTGGTTGTCGATCGGCTCGAATGAGAGGTCGTCCGTTTCAACGACGAGGAAGCAACGGCACCGTCCGAAACGCGGATCAACTTCCGCGTCAAGCGATGCTGCTGTGGCCGTTACGGCGATTTTCACGTCGCGTTCTCCTTTTCATTGTGTTTTCCGGGGCGGCCGGGCACGGCGCCGCCCCGGTTTGAGCGGCGACCCGTTTGCCCCGCAGCGCCGCCCATGATCGAATTGTATTCCGAGCCTGCGGTACGCCCGCAGGAGTCACTCGGTACTGCGGCCGGACCGGTTGCCATTCATGACCCGGCCGACCGAGGCAACGAGGCGATTACCACCAAGCCCCTGCGCGGCCCGATCCGAACCATCGGCCGTAACCGCGACCGTAACCGCGACCGTAGCCGCGGCCGAATCCGCGACCGCGGCCGCGTCCGTAGCCGTAGCCCCAGCCGCCATAACCAGGCCCACGCCAAGGCCCGTAACCCCAAGCTTGTGCGTAGGGGGGCATCGTCCAGTAAGTCCCGGATGTCGGGTACAGTCCCGGCCGGTACGGCAGAACACCTCGATACGCCAGCCCGGGAAATGGATTCGCATACCCGGGCACGGGATACCCCGCGCAGAAGCCCGCTGCGCGACCGGTCATTGGTCCCAATCCCATCGGACCAGTTCCATCACCTGCTGGCATGGAAACACTTCCTTTCTATTCCGGTGGTTCACGAGCTATCACGCTCGCCAAGGCCTCCGGAATGACTTGGAGCCCCGTCGCGGCTTTGCGGCATCCGATAACAACAGTCGTTCAGGCAATCGTGCAAGTATGCTCGAAGAACCTCTTCAACAGGGCCGCAGATCTGTGGGATCACGAGGATGCCCGATGCCGAGATTGCACTCAACACCGCGCGCGAGATCGCTCCGCAGACCAGTACGTCCACTTTCAACGCGCTCACTTCGTCGGCCCGTGCGATGGGGCCATGGCCGCGTAGGGGCAATTCCTCCCGTGCAAGCACGTCTTGCCCGTTCACATCGAACAACAGCAGACTGCCCGCAACGTCGAACACGGGTGATACGCGGCCTTGCCAGTTGGGGATCGCGATTCTCATCTCATTCGATGACAGAGCAAATTTCGTGCCAATTGCCCAGGCAGAAGCTCGGCATCAAGCATCACAAGCTCGTAACTCCTTGCTTTGCAACCAGTTACGTAAATTGCTAAACCGGTGCCGCAGAAGCCGACAATGGCAGAACGCAATAGTCAACGGGGAAAATTGTTGCAACATGCGATTCCATGCGCTAACATGAATAGTGGATCACGGGAGAAACCACATGAACCACATGAATGAGATCAGCCGCGATGGCTGCCGCGACGCCATACTTGACTCCTTGAACGAAGGAGTGTTCACCGTCGACTTGAACTGGCTGATCACCACCTTCAACCGCGCAGCGGAAAGAATCACCGGAATCCGCCGCCACGATGCAGTTGGCCGGTTGTGCTGCGAAGTCTTCCGGGCAAGCGTGTGCGAGAAGGCATGTCCTCTTCGCCAGACCATGAAAACCGCACGGCCGATCGTCAACGCAACGGCCCACATCATCAGTGAAACCGGCAATCAAATACCGATCCGCATGTCGACCGCCTTGCTGAAGGATGACCGGGGCCAGATTTTCGGCGGCGTGGAGACGTTCCAGGACCTCACCGCGGTAGAGCAGCTTCAGAAGGAATTGGAGGCCCGTTATACCTTCGAAGACATCATCGGTCGCAGCTCCCCAATGCAGAGCCTGTTCAGGCTGCTGCCCCAGGTGGCAGAGAGCGACAGCACTGTCCTCATCGAGGGAGAGAGCGGCACGGGCAAGGAACTGATCGCCCAAGCCATTCACAACCTCTCCGGGCGGAAAGGGCGGTTCGTGGCGGTCAATTGCGGTGCACTGCCCGATTCTCTCCTCGAATCGGAGCTTTTCGGCTACAAGGCGGGTGCGTTTACCGATGCCCGTACGGATAAGCCCGGCCGCTTCGCTCTGGCAGATGGCGGTACGATCCTGCTGGACGAGATCGGCGATGTCTCTGCGGCCATGCAGATCCGACTGCTGCGCGTCCTTCAGGAGCAGGTAGTCGAGCCTCTCGGATCTGTTCACCCGCTCACGGTGAACGTTCGCGTGCTTGCCGCAACCAATCGCGACCTTACCAGACTGATGAAAGCGGGCACGTTTCGCGAAGATCTTTTCTACAGAATCTGTGTTGTGCGGCTCAAGCTGCCCAGCTTGCGCGAACGTCGGGAGGATATTCCCCTGCTCGTCAATCACTTGATCGGGAAGTTCAACCGTTTGCGGGGCAAAGACATTGCGGGCATCTCCGATGACGTGCTCGCTCGCCTGATGGACTACGACTACCCAGGAAACGTCCGCGAGCTTGAGAACATAATCGAACACGCCTTTGTGCTGTGCCGGGGCGGCCTTATCGAGCTGCACCATTTGCCGCCCGAGCTGCGGCCTGCCGATCCGGAATTGCACCGCACCCATCCCACCTCTCTTGCCGCGATGGAGAAACTCCTGATCGTCGAAGCCCTGCACCGCAACAAGGGCAACCGGAAGCGCGCAGCCAGAGACCTGGGCATCGACGCCAGCACGCTTTACCGAAAGGCGAAGGCGCTCGACATCGACCTTCCTGCCTTACGCGGGCAAAATGCAAGACCCCGATCAGCGTAACCGTTGCAGAATGCAATTCTGCCTTTGCCGGTGTGCCGCCGAAACATCCCCGTTCCACGGTTCCTGCCGGTTTCCATCTCTCCGGCGGATTTGGCACGATTTTTGCGCATCAGCAAACGTTACCAGTGAAAGTCCTTGAGTTCCAGTTGTCAGTTGGCAGGTGGGAGCGGAACCAGCAGAAGAGGCTCCAACCTTTCCTCTTCTCTGACAACTGGTAACTGACAACTGGCAACTGGCAACTCTTTTCAGAAGCTCAAAGGACCGAGATTTCTTCAACAAAGGACCTTTATGAAAACCGCCCTCGACTGCATTCCCTGTTTCGTCAGGCAGGGCCTTGAAGCTGTGCGCCTGGCGACGGAAGATTCAGCCATCCACCACCAGATTCTCCGCGACGTGCTTACCCTCGGCTGCACGCTCGATCTTTCCCAGCCGCCGCCGGCCGTCGGCGCCCAGATCCACCGACGCATCCGCGAACTCGTGAAGCAAGATGATCCCTATCGAACCGCGAAAGCAAAATTCAACGGCATGGCCCTTGAACTGCTGCCTGAACTGCGGGAGAAGCTGAGGACTGCCGATTACCCGTTCGAAATGGCGGTGCGGTTGGCAATCGCCGGAAACATCATCGACCTCGGAGTGAAGAGCGGGCTCTCGGAACAGGACGTGCTCCACGCAATCGACTGCGTGCTTGACAGCCCCTTCAGCGGCAACGTCGACCAGTTCAGGAGCGCCATAGCCGATGCCGAAAGCATCCTCTACCTGACCGACAACGCGGGCGAGATCGTCCTCGATCGGCTGCTCATCGAATACCTTCCAAAAGACAGGACCACCGTCGCCGTCCGCGGCAAGCCCATCATCAACGACGCCACGCGCCATGATGCCCGAGCCGCGGGGATCGATCAGCTTGTCGAAGTCATCGACAACGGCAGCGACATCCCCGGCACCATTCTCTCGCAGTGCTCCGGCGAGTTCATCCGCAGGTTCCGGGCCGCCGATCTCATCATCGCGAAGGGGCAGGGCAATTACGAAACGCTGTGCGATGAGAACTACCCGATTTTCTTCCTGTTCAAGGTCAAGTGCCCGGTCATTGCCGCCCGTACCGGCTTCGACGTTGGCACCCAGCTCATGCAGGGCCCGCCGAGCGGCGCAAGACCACTCCAGGACGACGTGAAAATCGCGCCATCCGGCTTGAGACTACCTGCCGACCTCAGGCGGGCCATCGAGTTTCACGGCCACCTCTGCCCGGGACTGGTCATCGGCTACTGTGCCACGAAGGCGGGCATGCAGCGGCTGAGAGCGGGCCGCTCCGGCGATGAAGAGATCATCGCCATCGTGGAAAACGACACGTGCGCCGTAGACGCCATCCAGTTCCTCACCGGCTGCACCTTCGGCAAGGGCAATCTGTTCTTCCGCGACTATGGCAAGATGGTCTTCACCCTTGCCTCTAGAAACAGCGGCCGAGCCGTGCGGCTGTGCCTTCGCCACGTCGAGCCGCCGGGAATCGATCAGATTCCCGAGCATGAGCGGCGAAGCCATTCCGTGCAGTACATGCTGTCCATCCCGCCCGAACGACTTTTCGATATCACTGAGCCGCGGATCGACTTGCCGGAGAAGGCACGGATACACTCGAGCGTGCAGTGCGACGCCTGCGGCGAACAAGCAATGGAAACGCGCTTGGCCCGCGTGAACGGGAGGAACCTCTGCCTTGCCTGCGCGAGCCGCCATGCGTGACGGGAAAAGCACTGAGAGCGTGTGTTAGAAGTCTCAAGATGCGCGTCAGAGCGGCCGATATGGAACCATGACGGGGTTTAGGGCCAACCGAGTTGGGTGAAAGCCACGCGTCATGGAAAGACCACGCTACCCCAGCGACCTCGACGACAGGCAATGGCAGCTTATCGAACCACT
>Ga0172363_10003920_pt1 | contig 12044 bp, 15 predicted proteins | sample LakKivs2_kivu2a2_FD_114541 | JGI IMG/M metagenome (GOLD analysis project Ga0172363, IMG submission 114541) | Sediment microbial communities from Lake Kivu, Rwanda - Sediment s2_kivu2a2 | ecosystem: Environmental > Aquatic > Freshwater > Lake > Sediment | place: Rwanda: Western Province, Lake... | reverse complement strand
CTGATTATTCCCGACAACACGCGGTCCGGACCGATAGGCGACATATTCAAAATGATTTATGAGTTTTTGCAGCGAAAGACAAAGGCTCTTGATTGCCTGGTTGCTCTTGGGACTCATCAGCCCTTGACGGAAGAGCAAATCTGTACCCGACTTGATATTACGCTGGACGAGCGGCGCACAAAATACGCCGCGGTCAAATTCTTCAACCACGAATGGGATAAACCTGAAACATTCACGTCTATCGGCAAAATCACCGCTGACGAAATCGAGAAAATCACCGGTGGCTTATTCCGCGAAGAGGTTAATGTTGCGGTCAACAAATTGATTTTTGATTACGATGAGATTTTCATCCTCGGTCCTGTTTTCCCGCACGAAGTTGTGGGCTTTTCCGGCGGGCATAAATATATCTTCCCCGGCATCGCAGGCGAAGAAATCATAAACTTCTTTCACTGGCTGGGCGCCATCATTACAAACCCTGTAATAAACGGCAATAAATGGACGCCAACCCGCCAGGTGGTTGAAAAGGCCGCTTCATTTATAAAAGTGCCGCGCCAATTATTCGCCATCGTGGCCGTCGAAAATAAGCTCAGGGGAATATTTATCGGCGATTGCACCGAGGCCTGGGAAAAGGCCGCCGACCTCTCGCAGCAAGTCCATATAATCTATAAGGATAAACCGTACAAGACGATTCTGGGCATCGCGCCGAAAATGTACGAAGACTTATGGACGGCGGCTAAGGCTATGTACAAATTAGAGCCTATCGCCGCTGACGGCGCGACTTTGATTATTTACGCCCCGCACATAACAGAAATCTCGTACACGCACGGCAACTTTATTGACAGAATCGGCTACCATACCCGCGATTATTTTCTTGGCCGGCTGGACAAATTCGCCGGCATCCCGCGGGCGGTTATCGCACATTCCACGCACGTTAAAGGCATCGGCACGTATGTTGACGGCATCGAAAAACCCAGAATCAACGTGGTACTGGCGACCGGCATCAGCAAGCATCGCTGCGAAAAAGTAAATCTCGGCTATATGAACCCTGAAGATATAAATATACCTGATTACCAGAACAAAGAGAACGAAGGGATTTTGCTTGTCCCGCATGCAGGCGAGACATTATATAGGTTAGCAGATGGTTCTGTGCCAACAATTGATAGCCGCTGCGACCGGTAGCTGCGGCATTATTGGAAAACGACAATGAATTATCATGGAATAGATATTTCAGAAGACCGGCTCGTTGGATTCTGCCGAAAATGGAAGGTCAAGGAGCTATCACTTTTTGGCTCGGTCTTGCGAGATGATTTCGGCCCCGGCAGCGACATTGACGTCCTGGTTACTTTTCGGCCTGATGCTCCCTGGAGCGCATGGGATCTGATGGAGATGAAAGGAGAGTTGGAGGTACTTTTCGGTCGCACGATTGACCTGGTCGAGAAGGAAGCGCTGCGAAATCCCTGGCGCAAGCGTGAAATACTGAACACTTATAAGGTGGTTTATGCAGCCTAACAAACAAGATATGGCCCGACTGTGGGATATGCTGGATGCCGCCCGGGCTGTAATAGAGTTTACCCGTGATAAGAGATTTGAAGACTTTATTGCAGACAGGATGGTCCGAAATGCTGTGGAGCGAAATCTGGAGATTATCGGAGAGGCGGCCCGATGTGTTTCCCAGGCCTTCCGCGAAAGTCGCCCTGAGATTCCCTGGAAGGCCATTATTGCCCTGAGAAATGTGCTTGCCCATGAGTATGGCGAAATACGGTATGAACGCCTCTGGTTCTTGTGTACCCAACAACTTGCTATTCTAATCCGACAACTGGAAGATGCCGGAGTCAAAGATCCCCCAGAGAAAAACCATTAATGTTCGACCAAGCGGATATATACCCACTAACCCGAAAGAACGCAATATGAGAAGGTGGCAAGAGAAATGAAAAAAGCAGATATTGGCCTGATCGGTCTTGCGGTAATGGGCGAAAACCTCATCCTGAATATGGAAAGCAAGGGCTTTATCGTCGCCTGCTACAACCGGACCATCTCGAAAGTAGACGACTTCATAAACGGCCGGGCAAAAGACAAAAAAGTCATCGGCTGTGAATCAATCAAAGAATTTGTCGCATCTCTGAAAAAACCGCGAAAGATTATGCTGATGGTAAAGGCCGGCCAGCCGGTCGATGACTTCATAAAGAAGCTGCTGCCGAATCTGGAAAAAGGCGACATTATCATCGACGGCGGCAATTCACACTACCCCGACACTATCCGCCGCACCGATCTTGTCGAGAGTAAGGGCAAACTCTACATCGGCACCGGCGTATCGGGTGGCGAAGAAGGGGCACTGCGAGGCCCCTCGATTATGCCCGGCGGCTCACGGGCGGCCTGGAAGCACATAAAACCCATCTTCCAGGAGATCGCGGCCAAAGCCCCTGATGGTCAGCCGTGCTGTGAATGGATGGGCGAAAATGGGGCCGGGCACTTCGTAAAAATGGTCCACAACGGCATCGAATACGGCGATATGCAGTTGATAACCGAGACCTACCACATAATGAAAGAAGGTCTCGGTATGACCAATCGCCAGATGCACGAGGTATTCGCCCAGTGGAATAAGGGCGAGCTTAGCTCGTACATGATCGAAATCACGGCGGACATCCTGGCCTACAAAGACCAGGACGGCAACGAGGTTATCGATCTTATTCTGGATACCGCCGGCCAAAAAGGAACCGGCAAATGGGCAGTCATCGAGGCACTGGATGCAGGTCAGCCGCTGACGCTCATCGGCGAGGCAGTTTTTGCCCGATGTCTTTCTGCGATAAAGGAAGAACGTGTCGCCGCCTCCAAAGTCCTTTCCGGCCCCAAGCCGCAGTTCACGGGCGATAAACAAGCCTTTATAGAAGACTTGCGGGCCGCACTTTACGCCTCGAAAATCGCCAGTTACGCCCAGGGCTATCAACTGATGCGCTCCTGCGCAAAGGAGCACAAATGGAACTTAAATTATGGCGGCATTGCATCAATCTGGCGTGGCGGCTGTATCATCCGCTCGGTCTTCTTGAGCAAGATAAAAGAAGCCTTCGATAAAAATCCCGCTTTGACCAATCTTCTACTGGACCCATTCTTCAAAAACGCTGTGGAGAAAGCCCAGTCTGCCTGGCGGAAAGTTATAACTACAGCTATCCAGATGGGCATTCCGCTGCCGGCGATGACTTCAGCTTTAGCCTTTTATGATGGCTATCGTCACGAACGTTTACCGGCGAATTTATTGCAGGCCCAGCGGGATTATTTTGGCGCCCATACTTACGAGCGGGTCGATAAGCCGAGGGGCGAGTTTTTCCATACGAACTGGACTGGCCGCGGCGGCGAAACCGCATCCACCGCATATAATGTGTGATGTCCCTTGAATGCCATTCCTGCCCCACATTGTAGTGCTGGAGATATTTTATCTATATGCATCTCTGCGATGCCTTACAGCGATTATATCTATGAGCTTCTTGTTGTCATCGATGGCATAGATAACACGATAAACTCCGATCCTAATTCGCCACAAGTTTCCTCCGCCACGTAATTTAAGACAGTTGCGAGGTCTGGGATTAAAAGACAGGTTTTCAATCTTTGGGAATATCCTGGTGATAATTGCAGCGTCCAGAGCTTCCAATTCTTTACGTGCGGTTCGCGCAAAGGTTATCCTATAATCAGCCATTCAGTTTTCCCGCACGTCGCAAATGCCTTTTCACTGACTGGAGCGATTCACGAGGCTCTTTACGCCTTTGATAGGCGATTAAAGTATCATAAAAATCCTCCCATAAATCGGCGTACTTTTTTAGATCAATAATGACAGCAGATTTCGCCCCCTTGTCATCAATAACAAATTGAATACCACTCATAAAAACCCTCTAAATTAACCACACAGAATTTTCTCTTCACTTAGAAGCTATGGTCAATACTGTCTATCCTGGCAACATTTAGATTATAGCATCTTTCGCAGGAGGGCAAATACGTTTCGGGCGGTTTTTACAGCAAAGCCTAATCTAGTGCCTCACCAGGAAGGCCAGTATCTTGCAGGCAACTTGGGAAAGTTTTTTATAGTATTTGTTTCTCCCTGACTCATTTGGTATTTTATCGGCAAAATAGGGAAAGTCTTTTTGAGCAAACACTGTTTGAGGGAACGGTTATGTTCACAATCATTATGATAATCGCGGTGGTGGGTTTGGCGGTGGCGTGGGCAATTTATGGGTACTATGAATATAAGGCCCGGCAGGAAGAGAAAAAACAGCCAAGACAAGTCTCCGAACGCCTCCAGAAAACGAGAAGCGAAGTGGTTGACTGGGCAAAAAAACTGGCAGAATTCAAGCCGCCTCTACCCAAGAAACCCGCCGAACAGGATAAATCCGAACCGGGGAAGTAAAACCTGCGGTGAAACCGCAGGCTAAATATTTAGCCCCGCAATTTATTGCGGGGTCCATGAGGACAAAATGGCTGATAAATTTATGTCGGAAGATTTCCTATTGCAGAATAAAACCGCTCGGGTTCTTTACCACGAACACGCCGAGAAAATGCCCATTTATGATTATCACTGTCACCTGCCGGCTAAACAAATAGCCGATGATCACCGCTTTGACAACCTTACCCAGGCCTGGCTCTACGGCGACCACTACAAATGGCGGGCGATGAGGACAAACGGCATAGCGGAAAAATATATCACCGGCGACGCAAGCGATTACCAGAAGTTTGAAAAGTGGGCGCAGGCGGTTCCCTACTGCCTTGGAAATCCGCTGTATCACTGGACCCATCTGGAATTAAAAAGATACTTCGGCATAAAAGATAAACTCTTAGGCCCGGACACCGCCAAAGAAATCTACGACACGTGCAGCGAAATGCTCAGAACTCCCGACTTTAGCGTCCGTAACCTGTTGCGCAAGATGAATGTTAAGCTCGTCTGCACCACTGAGGACCCGCTCGACAGTCTGGAGCATCATAGAAGGCTCAGGCAGGACGGTTTTGAGATAAAGGTTCATGCAGCCTGGCGGCCGGATCAAGCCATGGCCGTGGAAGACCTATCGGCCTTAAACGTGTTCGTCGATAAGCTCGAAGAAATTTGCAGTATGGAAATAACCGGCTTCCATTCATACATTGAGGCATTACGCCTTCGGCACTACTATTTCCATGAAAACGGCTGCCGGCTATCAGACCATGGCTTAGAGACTGCTTACGCCGAAGATTATACTGAAAAAGAAATTGAGAAGATCTTCAACAGGATTCGGGCCGGCAAAGAACTGGATGCCGCCGAGCGCCTCAAATTCAAATCAGCGATGATGATTGAATTCTCGCTGATGGATTATGAATCGGGCTGGGTTCAGCAGCTTCATCTCGGCGCTCTAAGGAACAATAACACGCGACTATTTGAGGCCCTTGGCACGGACGTAGGATGTGACTCAATCGGTGATTTCGAGATGGCCAAACCTCTGGCAAAGTTTCTTGACCGTTTGGACTCCAAAGGCAAACTGCCCAAGACTATCCTTTACAATCTAAATCCGCGGGATAACGCCCTCTTTGCCACAATAGTGGGCAATTTCCAGGATGGCTCTGTGCCCGGCAAAATGCAGTACGGCTCAGCCTGGTGGTTCCTCGACCAGAAAGATGGAATCCAGGAGCAGGTTAGGGTTCTTTCGAATATGGGACTACTTAGCCGGTTCGTTGGTATGCTGACAGATTCGCGGAGTTTTCTTTCGTTTCCGAGGCACGAGTATTTCCGCCGGGTACTTTGCAATATGCTCGGCAGCGATGTCGAAGCCGGTCTTTTACCCAACGATTTGGAGTCGTTGGGCAAGATGGTCGAAGACATCTGCTTCAACAACGCCAAAAACTATTTCGCAATGGAATTGGACTGAAGGCTTGACAAATGATTACTCGTTGGTTTTAATTTTTTCTGGAAATGCAAAAATCAAAAATTAAAAATCAAAGTTATGGAGTCCCGACAAGTCGGGGCGACATCCTTAGTTTTGCACTTTGCATTTTGATTTTTAATATACAAAACAAGGGTCGGTGCCCGAGTGGTCAAAGGGGATGGGCTGTAAACCCATTGGCGTAAGCCTACGTTGGTTCGACTCCAACCCGGCCCAGTATTCTCTTGCGGCTCTGTCAATCTAACTTGCAGATCGTAGATACACGCTATAGCAACTCCAAAACTAACCGACGAACTTTCTCGGCCATCTGAATTGCTTCTTCAGCATCGCTGAAGGTCACATTGGGGAAATCGCCCGGATAGCGGACATCTACACCATAATTGGTAAGGACAATGACATCGCGCAAAGATTCGGATAGTTTCTTGTCTGTCGGGGCAATCAGGTCAAGAAGTTCATCAATATCGTGCGTTTTCGGAAACTCGACCTGATGATAAGTCAAAAATGCCTTTAGGTATTTCTCTGCGGCCTGCTGTGAATGAAAACAAACCGTAGAGAGAAAAGACGCCCCATATGTGATAAGAGACTTGGCGGCACTAAAATCTTCTTCCGCTTTAGACAGCCATTGACGCACAAATTCATCTCTTATTTTATCAGGCGGCTTCATATACTACCTTGCCATACTTGTTGGCTGGATAAGCAATACCGCCAACAACATTTTTACTTTCCTCAAACCGTTCGGCAGACATAACGATAACATCGAAGGGATAGCCCAGCCCGCGCACTGCCTGGCGAATACGAACGCTCTCTTTGCGGGTATCACCCGGTGCAGATTCAAGCACCAGCAGGTCAATATCGCTGTCTTTGGACATCTGTCCCATTGCGGCGGAACCAAACATGATTATTCGCTGCGGCTCAGCTACGTCCACAATGCGTTTGACGATTTCACTAACCAATGTTTGACTTATTCCCATAAATACCTCAGAGCGCGCCCCGAGCGAAAACGAAGGGACATCCCAGGCTACCGAGTATTATCCGAATACCATTGTTTCTTGTCAAATATTTGTATGCCCCTGTACCCCGTGCAGTTCGTGATTGCTCGATTGTGATTGCGCTGAAATGTTTAGCCCTACCATTCCTGTCCTGAGCAAAGTCGAAGGATATGGCAGGGTCTTTATGTAGGTGGTAGGGTGTCCTTGCACGCCGATAGAGTACTTTTTCCTTGATTTTTAGCGACAATAAGGTGCATAATCATATTGTTCAAGTGGTAATCCGCGTAGCCATGTAGGGTATGCTGAGCATACTGAAGAATGTCTATCCCGATGAAAAAGCAAGTGCAACTAAATAAGGCAAAATGGCTGGTTGAGCCGGGCTGCGTTGTGCTGGTAACGTCCGGCACAATGCAAAAGCCGAACGTTATGACCTTTAGCTGGTAGATATTCAAGATGCAGACGCATCCCCGCTTGTGCGGGGACAGGCTTGCCCCTGCGGAAGCAGGGCTGCTGCGAACGGTAGCTGACGCAGAGCTTTTCGATGGCAGATGGATCCCGGAAAAGTTTCAAACATTGCACTATCTCGGCGGCAACAAATATGTCATATTAGACTGCACGGTGCAGACCCCTGCCACAAGTGGCAGGGCTAATTAGCCCCCGCCCTTGGGCGGGGGGCTGTTAAAGGGACTAAAGATGGAACCGATCCTCCTTAGACCTGAAAAGGCACAAAGAACACTGTGGATTCTTTGCGGGGTTTTTTGGTTTATGCTTGGCCTGGTGACGCTAATAGTATTGATGTTAGCTGCCGGCGGCGAAGCCGCTATCGTCTTTGGCATAATCCTGTGGGCGGAGCTAATCGCGATGCTGCTAACTTTGATTTGGATACCGGCCTTTCACGCCTCTCTGCAATATGTCATCGACGACGATACCGTCAAAGCCCAAGGCGGCGTACTGTGGAAAAGATATGTCACCATCCCCTTTACTAAAATCACCAACCTTGATATTACTGAAGGGCCGGTTCAGCGGATATTTGGCATAGGCACAATCCACGTTCAGACAGCCGGGGCCAGTGGCCAGCAAAATACCAAGGCCGAACTGAGAATGCTGGGCGTCAGTAACCTCCAGGAGGTCAAAGAACGGATTATGGAAAGAATTAAAGCCTTCACGCTTTCCGGCCCGACCCAACCCAGGCAGCCCGTCACCGGCCAGGATAAAGCGCAGGTGTTCGACCGCATATTGGAAGAACTTGTGGCTATCCGCAAAGCACTGGAAAGCAAAAACTTTTGATCAAAGCGAGAGATGTTATGTCCGCGGAGTTGAACCGCCGAAGTTTTTTAGAGCGTTCCATAGTCGGGTCCGCAGCGGGTGTGTTGGGACTTAGCTTGGAGGAAAAGGCTTTATTGGCAAGGGTGGCAGAAAAACCTGCTGCGCCGGCACCAAGAGAATCTACTGAAGGCCTGCCGATGGGCAAAATTGGCAAGGCCAAGATTAGCAGGCTTATCTGCGGCGGCAATTTGATCAGCGGCTTTGCCCACAGTAGAGACCTGGAATACGTATCATCTCTGCTGCGGCAGTATTTTACCGATGAGAAAGTCATCGAGACTCTCCAGATATGTGAAGAAGCCGGCATCAACACCGCTATATTAAGGCTTGACGACCATTGCGTTAGAATTCTGGACAAATACTGGAATGAAAGGGGCGGCCAAATACAATGGATCGCGCAAATCAAGCCGGGCAAAGAAGACCTCCAAACCTTCAAAGATGACATAAAAAGAGCCGTCGATAATGGAGCCATTGGCGCGTACATACAAGGCGGCGTCGGGGATAGCCTGGTCGAAAAAGGACGTGTTGACCTGCTGGCCGAATCGCTCCGGTGTATTAAAGAAAATGGCGTGCTTGCAGGTGTGGGAGGACATCGTTTAGAAGTGCCTGTTGCGTGCGAGAAGGCGGGTTTAGAGCCTGACTTTTATATGAAGACCTTGCATAGCCACAATTATTGGTCGGCTCAGAGAAAGCCGGAGCACGACAATATCTGGTGCACAAATCCGCAGGAAACTATTGAGTTTATGAAGGGCGTAAAAAGGCCCTGGATTGCCTTTAAGGTCTTGGCTGCAGGAGCCATCCATCCGCAGGACGGCTTCAAATTTGCTTACCAGAGCGGCGCTGATTTTATTTGCGCGGGCATGTTTGATTTTCAGGTTAGAGAGGATGTAATAATTGCCCGTAGCATCCTCTCAGGCAAACTTGATAGACGGCGCCCATGGCAGGGGTAAATTCGAAGTTCGAAATTCCAGGCGTCCCACCGGGCTTCCTGCTTCTGTGCCTAATATCTAAGCACGCCCGGCTGCTATGCGTTGCATTGTGTCGTTCCACGCCACCTTAAGCACCTTAGGTATGTCCATATTATTGAGGTACTCAGCCAGGGAGTTTAAGAAGATAGACCGCCCATGAGAACCAAGAATCGACAGCATGCTCACTATCCAGTTCTTGATTTCCAGGAAGTTTACTTCATGGCCCTGTGCAAAGTATTTCTTTGCCTGTTCGAGGACACCTGGGTCTTGTGACTTTTCTAACACCAGAAACAAATAGTCTTCGATTGATTTGGGTGCGATCTTCGTATCGAATGTGGCAATCACCCTTTCTCGGTCAACTATTCGCTCAGTGATTTCGGCGGCTAAGAAAATGTTTCCTTTTGATCGTATGGTTACGTCTCCACTCGCCCCTGTGGCCTTATCGGCAACATTTATGCCATGAAAGTCTATCTCCCAACCAAGACAATATACCTCTTTGATTGCCTGGAATGTCGAGACAATCAAGAATACCGGGAAACGACCCCCACTGGGCATTTTCAGCAATTCTCCGATCACATATTCGCACTGAACAAGACTGATACGCTTCAAACGCTGTATCTCGATATGAGAAGATTCTCTCAACTGTATGAACCGGTGTAAGTGGTATTTAAGGATTTCAGTAAGGCCAGCAGGGCTGGCCATTTCGATAACCTGCATTGTGCTGAGAAAGGCATCATAGCCGGCTTTATCTCGCAAACCTGTTCGCGTAGACTCATCAAACCGGACAGATCTTCGAAAGACACTCAAGAAAGGTCCTTTTGAGCAAGGTATCTTTTTACGCCTGAGAAAAGAGTTAATTACATTTTCATCTAATGCCCGTCCGCTATAGGCGTAGTCACCCAGTTTGGCGTAAGGCAGACGGACGTTAACCGAAGCATCCAGCAAACGGACAATTATGCAACCGAGTAATACCTCACGATAAGCCTGCGTTGCAGAAGCAAATAGAACATCGTAGGACTGAGCCAACGGCTCATCAATCGATGGGCTGATCCCTGCGATGAACTGTCGTTCGCATTCTGTGAAACCGTCTTCAAGAAGTCGCTCAGCCTGCGAGTAATTGATGCTTGTCATGACAGCTTTCCGGTCAGTAGTTCATCCAAAGGGCTTCCTGGCGGGGTTTCTTAATTGAGTGACAATTCTTTGCCGGAGCATCATATCGCCGCCAGCCCTTATACAGGGTATCCGTTAGGTCGCACCGATAACCTGAAACGGCGGCTTTTCCCCTAATAGATTTGAGAGTTCTCGCAAGGCAAATATGGTCGGCATCGCTCATCTCGAATCCATACGCTTTGGTGTCGCCTCTGACCTGATGTGGATACGGGGGATCACAGTAAAAAAGTGTATCTGGCGCATCGTAAAGCGATATAATCTCCAGTGCAGGTCGGTTTTCTATCTGTACTCTTAACAGACGCTCGGCGACTTGTGGCAGAGCCTCTATGCTTCCGAGCCATCTGGACACGACACCTGACATGCCACGACGGCTGGTTGTTTTGCAGTTGGCCCAGCGTCCCAAGGATGCTGTTTGAGCCAAACCTGTTCGAGCTTGTCTTGCTCTGACAAAAAAACGCCTTGCACGCTCTAAGCAGGACAGTCCTGCTGTTGGTTCGGAGACAGCAATGTAAAACTCCTCTCGGGAGAACGGCGTTAAAGCTATTGCGCGCATAAGGTCATCCGGTTGGTCGCGGAGGACTCTAAAAAAGTTCGCGACCTCTCCATCAATGTCATTGTATGTTTCCACGGGAGATGGCTGCCGGTTTAGAAGAACAGCAGCAGAACCTGCAAAGGGTTCACAATAATGGTGGCAACTTGGCAAAAGAGGAAGCAGCCAATCTAAATGGTTGAATTTCCCTCCATACCACCCAAACATGATAAGCTTTCTTCTTACTCGCGGCTTCAAGCATACATCGAAAAGACGGTTGTCTTTTTGATCAGTTCCATTCATGAAGATACGAGAAACCGCACGTCCCATGTGCAACTCCTGCTATGCTCCGTTGCTACTATAGATTACTGCCGCGTTTTTTCAGGTAATTCAATACAAGAATAACCGTGCTCGGCTTAAAAGCAAGCACTATACGTTTTCTCTAGTAATTTTTGCGCAGAGCAGATTGAGCCGCTGTTCGATTTTTTCATAGCCGCGATCAATGTGATATACTCTGTTGACAATGGTGCCTTCGACGGCCAGGTTGCCTAAGACCAGAGCCTCCGAGGCTCGTAAATCTGAGGCCATAATCGGGGCGGCTATTAACTTTTTTATGCCCGAAACGATGACAAAAACCTTCAGGACAACTGCGGCTGCAACCACCAATCGCAACGCTATTGTTATTCCTTCGGTTTGAGTAAGCCTTTTAGGCCTTTGGTAAGGTCTTCGGTCTTCTTTATAGCCTCCTTACCGAGGTCTTTGCCAGTTCCCAGAAGCTCCTTACCGAGCTCTGCGGTTTTAGCCAGCGTCGATTTCATCGTGTTGACCATATCATCAGGAAGAACGCCGGCCCCCTGTTCGGCGATACCCTGCGCAATGGCTGCTAAAATCTTGCTGGATAACCCAGCTATATCCAGCTTTTGGTCGCTGCCGAGATCGGTCATTTTGATAGGTGCTAATTTCAGCGTCACTGTGTCGGCTTTTCCGGGCACAGGCAATAGCTTAACCTTCACCGTGGTATTGGTGATTTCAAGATTGTCTATGTGCAGCTTCTTGCCGGACGGCGGCTGATTCGGCTCCTGTGTTTTTGGAGCGGACGACGGCATTGACTTCATTATGTCCTGGATATTGTTGCCCGAAACGCCTCTTTGCTCAAGGACTACCTCGGCGCCAT
>Ga0172363_10003919_pt1 | contig 12046 bp, 16 predicted proteins | sample LakKivs2_kivu2a2_FD_114541 | JGI IMG/M metagenome (GOLD analysis project Ga0172363, IMG submission 114541) | Sediment microbial communities from Lake Kivu, Rwanda - Sediment s2_kivu2a2 | ecosystem: Environmental > Aquatic > Freshwater > Lake > Sediment | place: Rwanda: Western Province, Lake... | reverse complement strand
CGTGCAGCGGGCGATTACGACGATTGCGTATCAGCTTGAATTGTCTGATGAGGTTCAGGACTGGTTTGATGATCCAGAGTTTCAGGATCGCCTTAATCTGATGATGATGATGGGTCCGCAGCCGGAAGGCAAAGCCCTGAATATCCAGGGTATCCGGCAGAATGGCGGGTTCCCAGGTCAGGTATCGTTCGGTGCGAATCCGATGAATCAGCAAGCCCAGGAACTTGCGGGCGTGGCACAAACGGCAATGAAAGGCAGTATCAGGGGGCGAGGATGAGTTGGGTATCGAAACTGAAAAAGAACGTGCAGAGTACGCTGGCGAAACGGCGTGCCGCCCGTAAACACTACGAGAAAGTTGCCAGGTCGAAACCGGTTGGTGAGGGATCGCGATTCGAGGCGGTGGAAGCGAGTGCAAAGGCGGGTGGGGCTCGCAATCCCGGAGCGGTTGCTGCGGCTATCGGTCGTAAGAAATACGGCAAGGCAAAGTTTCAGAAGATGGCTGCGGCCGGGAGAAAACGCAGATGAACTGGGTAGCGAAATTGAAGAAGAAAGTTCAAGACTACCTGGCAAAACGAAAGAAGTATGAATCCTGGCGAACGAAGAAGGTCAGTGAGCAATTAAAGACGGCCGGTCTTACTGATGCCGAGATCAAGAAATTGAAAGGTGGGAAATGACGGGGCCAGGTTGTCACAAGAAACATACGCCTATCGTGAGTGAGGCTCAACGGCGGTTTTTCTACGCGGTGAAGGAAGGCAAAGTTTCTGCTCCGGGATTGAGTAAAGCGGAGATCAACCGGCATTTGAGAGAAGCGAAGGGCAAAAAACTCGTGGCGAGAGTGGGTAAGAAGTTAAGAAAAATCTACAGGTGACGACGTGCCTATTTATACATTTGTCTGTCCTGAATGTGGTAATCAGGATGAGACCGTGCGGACGATGGCGGATGCCGACCAACCGTATAAATGTGCGAAGTGTGGAACACTGACGAGACGGGACTACCGAGCCGATAGACCGAATGTTGTAGGGACTGAGAAAGGCGAAACTTTCTGGTCCGAGTCATTGGCAATCAATCCTGAGCAAGCGGCCGAACACCGGCGACTATTCCCGGACGTGAAAATCGATGCGGAAGGTCGGCTTGGGTTCGATAGTGTGAAGCAGCGGAGTGACTACTGTACGGCTACAGGATTTGAAAAACGAAGTCAGCGGAAACAGATCATCTAAGTAACAACGGGTCCAAATAATCTTACCCTCGCATAGCGAGCAACATTAAGAGGAATCCGAAATGTCAAAGCAGACAGAAGATGCCCTGAGTGGGCACGCGGGGATTCACCAGGGCAATGCAGGCGAGCCGACTGAACCATTGAAGGACGTAGATGAGGCGTTGAATGATGAAAAACTCATCACGACGATGGAGGATCGCCTGAAGAACCTCGGTGAAATCACGCGAACACCAGCAGCGGAAACAGAGGATGACGAAACGGAGGAGGAGGACGATGAAACGGAAAATGATGATGAACCTCCCGCTAAGGAAACGGATTCTGACGAACCGGACAAAGAATCCCCTGATTCCCCTACCCTGGATGAGCATGTCCTGCCCGAAGCCTATGTGCGAGCAGCCGAAGGATGGGGCTGGAAACGGGACGATGCAATCGAGTTCTTCAACAAAGACCCCGAACGGGCGTTGAGAACGTTCGAGAATATCTACCAATCCCGCAATCGTGCGTCGGCGGAATTCGCCGCTATCGGGCGGGCACGCAGTACGGAGAGCCCAAAAGAGGATGAGGTTCCGCAATTCAAGCCGGTGGATACGGTAAAACTGCGGGAACAGTACGGTGACGAAGCAGGTCCATTGATCGAGATGATCGAGGCCCAGAATAAGACACTGAATCAACTTGCAGAGAGACTACCCAGGGGACAGAAACCGGATAATCGTGTGTTCGACTCGGCAGTCGAGGAAAGCGGCGTCGAGCAGCAGATACACGCGTTTTTCGAGTCGGATGGAATGAAACCGTGGGAGAAGGTTTACGGCAAGCTCGAATTCGGCGAGACCTGGGATGATCTGCCTCCGGGTCAGAAAGTAAACCGGATGCGGTTACTCCAAAAGGCCGATCAGATCGTCGGGGGCGCCCATCTCCAGCGTGTCGATATGAAGTTGGAGGAGGCTCTCGAAGCGGCCCACTTGCTCGTCACCCAGAAGTATCGTGACCAGGTGCTTATCGACGGTATCAGGAAACAGGTCATTCAACGTTCCAGGGCGATCACGACCAAGCCGTCACAGGCCACGAGGAAGCCGGGGAAGGAGGTCACGGAAGAACCGAAACCCGGTACACGAACAAGGGAGCAATTGATCGCGGACACTGATAAGAAGCTCAGACGCCTCTACGGTTCCGCGTAATTGGAGGAATTATGGGTGTTAAGAATGCAGACCTGGCGGACCTGATTGCAACGACTCTGCCTGATCTGCCGGATCAGTATTTTGAAGTGGCATGGGACAACACGGACTACGAGTTCTGCCGCATCTATCAGACCGAACGTATGGAGGTTGACGGCGGAACGAGCATTAAGCGGAAGCTCATGCTGGATGACACGGGCAATGCCCGGTATCGCCGGTTGTTCGATACCGACGAGCCTGCTGTGGGCGACGTGATGGAAGAGATCGAGGTCGGCTGGACTCAGATCGGCACGCATTACTCCTGGGAGAAGTTGGAAATTCTGCGTAACCGGAATTCGGCCAAGGGGTTCATCCGTCTTATGGAGACCCGGCGTATCGACGGTCTCTGGTCTCTGGCGAAGCTCATCGAGAATCGGGCCTGGAAGACTCCCACGAATTCCAGTGACGATCTCAACCCGTATGGTGTGCCGTATTTTATCAACATGCTGGATGCCGACGCGACCACGGCTGGATTTAATGGTCAGACGATTCGGTTCCAGGATGGCACTACATCGTATACTTGTGCTGGCCTGAACGCCAATACACATGCCCAGTGGAAGAATTATGCCGCTGTGTATACGAAGGTCAACAATGACTTGCTGAAGACCTTCCGCAAGGCGTTCATGGTGACGAAGTTCAAGGCTCCGTTGTTCATCAACGATCCCGCTCAGAAGCGGAACGGTGCCAAGAGGATTTACTGTAACGCCGACACCGCCTGTGCCCTGATGGACCTGGCGGATCAGCGGGACGACAATCACAGTGGCAAGGATGTCCTTGGCAACATTCGCGTGGACGATGGCGGTCTGGTTTACATCAACCGTCTACCGGTGGTCTACATCGACCAGTTGGACGGCGTGACCGATCCCGTCACCAGTGATGAGACGAATCCGATCTACTGCCTGGACTTCACGAAGTTCATTCCGTACGTCCAGGACGGGTACTGGATGGAGGAGTCCGAGCCGATGACGGATCGTGGACAGCACACTACGTTCACGATCTTCCTCGATGGTTCGCACAATAACCTCTGCACGAACCGTCGTACGGCTGGTTTCGTGGTGCATAACCCGATTACCAGTTAATCACACTAACAAAGATAAGAGGATCAAGTTAATCTTGAACTCTTATTTCAGAAATGGAGAGAATAAATGTCTGATACGAAGGGTAAGGCCAAGGTTATCCAGCTTGGCGATTCCCAGGTAGTGAGTCATCGCGTAACCCCGGATTGGGATTTTCTCTATGATACGTCGCTTGTGCGCGACGAGAACTTCTGGCCTGGCGATCACGTTAGACTGCCCGATGGAAGGGAGTTTGTTTATGCCAAGAGTGACGGGGCTATCGCGACCAATTTCGGGTGTAATTTCACGGCTACGGGTTACGTTTCGCAAACTACGGTAACAACGGCCGATGCTGTTGGAAGCAAGGTGCTCCATGTGCCCGCTGCAACTCACGCGGCTCTGACTAAGGACGCATTGCGTGGCGGCTATGCCATTATCGGAAACCATAGTGGCGGATCGACGCCGGCCGTCCGCGGGATCGTCGGTAACGACGCGGCTTCAGCCAACGCTGCATTCATTATCTACCTCGACGCCAAACTTACTGTAGCAACTGTGGTGAGCACTACGGGCGTTGAGGTTTACGAGAATCCGTGGGCGGCTATTGGACAGGACGACACTGAGGTTCTGCCGAGAGCAGGTGTTGCGGCTACGGGCGTGTCCGCGGCCAACACGTATTTCTGGGTCCAGATTAAGGGCGTGGGTTGGTCGTCCCCACAGTCCGGTTGCGGCGCTGATGACGGCGGTATTACTCTTATGTGGCGGCATGATGGTTCTCTGATGCCGCTGGAGGGTAGTCTCGGTGTTACGATGGCCGCGTACGCGGCCGCCCAGATTGCCGGGTTCTGCATCGAGGGTTCTTCCGCGGGCAATGGTCCGCTGCTCCATCTCGGTGCATTGTAACAGTCTGTCTCGATGACAAGGAGGTCCATCGCTTACCTGTAGGATGGCCGGATACTGTCAAACAACGATGGTATCCGGCCGCTTTTGTGAAGAGGTGATGAGTGATTATCAGAGTCGATCAGGAAGGCCGCAAGGCAATCGAATGGTTGTGCGATGCGGCATTACGATCTCAGGGTGTCGCTGCATTGCAGAACGTCCTGGCGATCTTCAGAGGAGTGAGCGAAGATGGCGGTTCCAGTAACGGCCCTGACCCTGAACCAGTTGATCCAGAAGGTAGCGGAGAGACTGGCGATAGCAAACTGGCGGACTGACGGCACGTCGTATCTGCCCTGTGACGACCGGTTCAATCTGGAAAAGTGCATCGAGAAGGTCAACCAGGGAATCCGGTTGTTCATCGACGGGGCTCCCCGTGAGGGATGGAAGTGGATGCGTCGGACGGCCAGTGTTACGCTGGCACCGGCAACCACAGGTACCGCTTCGGCTGGAACGCCTACGTCTCTGACTGACAGTGATCTCGCGGATGATTACGCCGATGATTACTTTAACACGTACACTCTGAAGATCACGGATGGTACGGGTGAAGGCGAGACGGCCACGGTCACGGATTACACGGGTAGTACGGGCAAGTTCGATTTCTCCGGGGGGTTGTCTGGTGGAAGTACACCCGATACCACAAGTCAGTATCGCATCTGCCGTTCGGCCAATGTGATCGATGCTGATCCGGCCCGGTATATGTTACCTGCTGATTTTGGTGGCGAGGTACTTGGTAAGGTAACTTATGCAGCGGAGACCGGGCATTCGACACAGATCGATTGGTGTGATGAATCTGTGATCCGTCAACGGCGGGCAACCGTGGTCAACAGCGGGTATCCGGTCCTGGCGGCGATCCGGCCGTACCAGCCTACTTCATCTACTATTACCAGTAGTAGGAGATGGGAGATCATCTTCGATCCCGAACCGTCAGCGGCAGATGTTGTGGAGTTTCCATATCTGCTTCACTTCGATGGTGTGCAGATGTATGGCGGGTCGGTAGACAGTATTGACACGAACATCATCGTAGATGCCACATTGTCTACCTGGTTTCCGAAGGATGACGATCTGAATGGCTGGTACGCCGAAATTCTGGCGGGCACCGGCCAGGGGAGTTACGCGGCGATCACGGATTATGCCGGGGCGACGGGTTCGATTACCGTGGCCGATTGGCTGGCCCCGGATGGCGACGCGGCGGGGACCGATCCTGGAGAGTCGAGTAAGTTCGTGCTGACGCCGGTGAAGCCGTACTACCATCCAGCCGGGTTTACGTTCGACGGGGTGCTGGAAGCGGCGTGCCTGGCGGCGTGTGAGATTTATAGTGACCAGATGGATGACACGCATTTCAGCGAGTTGTTCTTCAAGCGGAAGTTGCCGGAGGCGGTTTTAAAGAATGGCCGTACGGCACCGCGAAAACTCGGCAAAATGACGGACGGGCCGAGACAAGCGATGGAGCGAACGTGGAAAGACATATCGACGGATCACGATGTTTAGGAGATAAAAAGTGAATCCGGGTAATTTTTGTCGAAAACTTGAGGGTATCGTCACGGGGACCGGCTTCAAGAGAAGCATCCCCGGTCTCGACTTGACCGCCTTGAGAGACGCTGACGGCACCATACTTACGGCGAGTACAGAACCGGACGTTGCAGCCCTCGAAACGCATTTCGTAGGGCTTCAGTCCAACACCAGTCAGACCGATCTGGGCACGCTGGTATTCATGGTCCCGCGTGACTATGACGCGACCGTAGACAAGATGCGTATCCGATTCCTGGCATGTTCGGCTGGCGACACAGACACACCGACAATCGACGCGTCGATCTATCGTAAGCGTGCAGGTGCCGATCTATCGGACGATCTCGATCCTACGATTTCGGATAAGGTCAACAACAACACGGCTAAGGCCGGATGGGTGGAGGTCAAGGTAGAAGGCGAAGACCTTGAACCCGGCGATGTTTTGACCTGTGTGTTTGCTGCGAGTGCTCACACTACCGATATCCTCTACATCTACGCTCTGGAAGTCGTCTACATGGGCGACCTGGCGTACTACGAGGATGACGAGCGAAACGATTGGCAAGACTAACATAAATTGACACCGGGAATAGCTGCGTTAACCGATTCAGCGATGAGGAGAGGCGAATTCAAATCGGTTACGGTCGTCTTAAATTCTCCCGTCCCGGTGTCTTTGTCCCCGTCGTCTAACGGTGAGGATAACGGCCTCTCAAGTCGTGGACCCAGGTTCAAATCCTGGCGGGGGCAATTTTCTTTGGAGGAGACTTCAGTGATTCTACGCTTTCCACTTCGAGGTATTTACAAAGAGGGTCCCACAGTTCAACAGCCGGAGGGGACGACCTTCGATTGCAAGAACGTGCGGGCGTACGATCCTCTGGATAAACGGGCTCGTGGGGGCCAACGGCCGGGTCTGGATAAGTGGGGTGCCGGTACGCAGATCGGTACGGCGGAACAACCAGTCGTCGCTTTAACTATGGTTCAGACGGTGCGGTGATGGCATTAATTGGTTATTACGGTTCCAATTGGTTCGCGAGTCTCGCCGATACGTTGTTTTGTCATGGAGTAGTCCTGGGACCACCGATAAACGTTGCACCTGAATACGTGGCAAGTATATTAACATCTGCGGCGTCCGGAATTTGTTCGGCCATTACTTTACCCCTTGCTCATTATGGTCCCATAGATCACGCAGTAACCGTCAATCTGGATGTTTACGCTACTGACGAAGATCACAAACCCACAGGGGCGAGTTTAGCACACAGCAGTTGTGCGGCGGGTGATTTGCATGATGGCTATGTCGGCACAACCTATGCACAGATCAGTCATACGTTCACTCTCGACTCGAACTGGACGGTAACGGCATCTACAAACTATGCGATTGTCATATCATTGTCAGATTATACTGCCGCTGGTGTCGCGTGGGGGGCCGATCACAAAGCTAATTATCCAGGAACAGTAGCGACATGGGTATCTGATGATGGATCAAATTGGGTTGATGCCTTGAGCATAGCGTGTACCGGATGGTATCAGTTGGTAAAAGCCGAACTGTCACCAAACAAACCTACGAATCCTTCCCCGGCAGATAAAGCGACGGACCAACGATTGAATCTTGCATCATTTGGATGGGAGGCAGGTTGATGGCCGAAACATACGGTCTATATTTCGGCACAGTATCCGGCGATCTTGATCTTGTTGCATTGAACATTGATGGTGTAACTTACGCAGTGCCGGGCATTCCGTTGGCGTACAACACGACATACTACTGGCGTGTGGATGCTACGAACGATTATGGCACAACAACCGGCGACGAGTGGTCATTTACTACATTGTCACCTGATCGGCCGCACAGTACATATCGGTATCGATCTGACGGGTCGCTCGTGCCGGATGGTACGGCGTATAACGCGGCGACGATGTACATCACCGGCGAGAACTTCTTGAATGTGCAACGACGACTTGTGGGTGCGGCTGCAAACGCAATCTGGTATGAACAGGTGGATACATGAGTGCAAGTGATTATTGGGAAGACGTAATCCTGGATACGTTAATCGAGACGAATCTATGGATAGGTTTGTCCACGGCTGATCCCGGCGATGATGCGGCCGGTCTGGCAGAACCAAGCGGCAACGGATACGCCAGGGTTGCTGTGACTGCTGCAACCTGGGCGGCAGCTTCGGGTGGAAGCAAAAGTAATGAGGTAGCAATTGAATTTCCGGAAGCTACCGGCTCATGGGGTACCGTGACGTATTGGTGTCTGTTCGATGCGGCTACGAGCGGAAATCTACTCGCCAGCGGTGCATTGACGAGCGGCGTAGCTATCGGCAATGGTGAGACGGCTCGATTCGCCATTGGTATGGCGACATTTACTCAAGGATAAACTATGTCTCTTGTTTTGAATGGGTCCAGTCAATGGGCCAGCAGCGACACGGAAGCGGCAGCCAATGAACCATTTACAGTGTCTATCTGGTTCAAACCCGACAATGTTACTGCAATGTGTTCATTGTTTGAAGAGGACGATACAGGCGGGGGAAATATGTTCCTCCTGGATGCTGCCGGTAATGTCGCTGGTGATCCTATACGTTGTCTGGCCTATAAAGCAGGTTGGGCCGTAGCAAGCACTACATCAGGATATGCAGCAGGTTCCTGGCAACACGCTTGTGGTGTGTGGACTGCTGATGACAGCAGAAGCGTATATCTTGAGGGTGGAAGTAAAGCGACCAACACTGCCAGTAAAACCGTAACTGGCATAACTCAGATGCTGGTTGGTCGCTATGGTGCGAACTACTTCGATGGTAAACTTGCAGAATTAGCGGTATGGGATGTCGCTTTATCTGATGCAGAAGTCGCTAACCTCGCAGCCGGGACGAATCCAACAAGTGTACAGGCCGATCATCTTGTCGGTTACTGGCCTTTGTTGACAGACGCCAACGATGATATAGGGTCTAACAATCTGACCCTGGCGGGTAGTCCGGATTTTGACGCTGAAGATCATCCAGAGATTGAAAGTACCTTTACAGAATTGACGGGCACCATCGCCTTATCTTTCGCGATGTCCGGTACGTTGACCAAAATAAAGTTTGTGGCTCTCGCAGGAACGATGCCTTTTACTCTCGGTATGACCGGCACACTGGATCGCAAATACGTGTCGAAAGATCGTATGTCAGGTGTCGTGAGACTCGTGGCCTGCGGAAATGACGAACTGTGGTATGAGGACGTGTGATGGCGAACGGCACGATGGTAAAATTGGACGCGTCGGATGGTGAGATAGATACCAGTGATAACCTGACCCTCATTCCAGCATTCGGGAAAGTAATTGTTCTGAATGGGGCGAATAAGAAAGTCTACGATCCGATTAACAGCAAGATCGCGACAGCCAGTATTCTCGGTACCGGTGAAAATCCTCCTGATCCCGGTACGGAACTGACGGGCGGATCGTCCGGGGCAAAGATGACCGTAGATTACATCACGGCCTTAACTGATGCCTGTACGATCTATGGATTTCGGACAACGACGGCTACATTTACGGCGGGAGAGACTGTTACTGGCACGGATGATGATGGCAATGACATTGAATTTGCCATGACGGCGGCGAATGAAGTTGCTCCAAGTCCAGGTCATTGGTATGATTTCACACCGTTCGGCAACAGTGCTACATTCGGTACCTTACCGTCAAAACTATACCTGGGAGCGATGTATCTCGGCCGGTTATATCTGGCGGGCGATCCGAACAATGCAACGGAATGGCGGGCGTCCCGGCAAGGCGGCATCTTCGATTACCTGAACGATGCTGACGATGTGCAATCTGCCTGTGCGGGCGGAGATGTAGAGTTCGGCAAACTCCAGGACATACCGAGAGCTCTGATCCCGTACGAAAACGACTATATGATCTTTGGCTGCTACGGTACGATATACGCTTTGATCGGCGATCCGATGCAGGGTGGATCGGCTAAACGTATCGCGGATAAAGTGGGTGTCTTCGGTAGTCAATCCTGGACGTTCGATGAGGAAGGTAATCTCTGGTGGTACGGGACTGGCGGTATCTATCGTATGCCGAAGGGTCTCGGCCCTATCCAGAATATGACGGAATACCGCCTCCCGAATATCATCTATTCGGAAGCGGCAGACCCGTCTACACATCGAATCTGTCTGGGATGGGACGTACGGCGGCACGGCCTTGTGATCGCCATTGTGAATCTGTCTACGGGTGTTAACTCGTGTTATTGGTATGAGAAACGAGTGGATGGATTCTTTCCAGAACTGTACCCGGAGGAGTGTTCGCCGTATTCGATGCTGTATTATGATTCGCCTGCAGCGGCTCAACGCGATCTCTTATTCGGATGTCGAGACGGATATATCCGGCAATCACTGGAGACAGCTACGAGTGATGACATTGGTGGATCGGACGAAGCTATCGACAGTTATGTATGCTTCGGGCCGTTCGGTCTCGGTGAACACATCGGCGATGAAGGGATCATTGGTCAGGTTTATGGTATTCTTGCTGGCGGCGGATCATCTGGAACACATACAGACTCGAATAATGTCACGTATTACATCTACGTCGGCGATTCACCCGAACAGGTAATGGAGCGGGTGGATGCGGGTACGTACGCGATCACGGGCACTGTCTATGGTCCCGGATTGCAGCGTGGAAAGAAACAATTGAAGACTGTACGCGGCAAATTCGCGGCGATCAAGTTGCAGAACAATACAGCGGATCAGTCCTGGGGTTTCGAGGAGATCGAAGTTGAGGTTACGCCTGCGGGGAGGTTAGGTTGATGGCACGGAATATGGCGGCACTTTCACGATTTGGTACACGACCTGGTGTGAGTGTTAGTGCAGGATCGGCAGCACCTACAGATTATCGTGATATCATGGCAAAGCTCGTGGATACTCTGAAGCCAGGCGGCGAAATCGAGAAGGCATATCTGGCCGAAGCGGAACAAGAAGGCAGGCAACTTGCCGCACAGTTGAACGCCGCTTCGATTGCCAGGGGGCTTGGTAACGCGACGAACAATGCACCCGTGACGGCGATGAGACATGTTGCTAAACGGAAGCAGGAGATTCACGGGAATACTTTAAGTCAGTTCCTTAGTGCATTGCAATTCCTGGCAAATATGTCATTCCAGGGAGAGCAGGCGGCGGCAAGTCGAGCGGCAAATATGGGTCCGAGTAATGCGTCACGCGGACTCGATGTGTTCGGGCAACCATTTGCCAGTATCGCTCCACAAGGCGGCGAAGGATTCTCTGCGGCGGCGTTTCCATCTCTGGCAGCGGCAGGCGGGATGGGTGCTGCTACCCCGGTGAAGGCCCGGTCGTTGTTCGGGGACGGGATAAATACAGGTAGTCCGTCTGAAGTTAGACAATACGGCGATCCTTATTGGCTCGGTGGACGGGACGTGACGAGGATATAATCATGTCGAGAGGAAGAAATCCAGGTATCCGCGTGCCCGCTCCCGGTGAAGTTCATCCGTCTGTGATCGCGGCGATTCAACAGATTATTGGGAAGTTCGGCTGGCAGGCGACTCCTACGTTTGCAGGAATCGGGATCAGTGGATTCAGCACGGCAGGATTTGTAAAGAACACGGCGGCGGGTGTTTTCACGGGCGGTAATGCGCTGACCGTATCCGATATACCGACGCACGATCTGATCTCTAAGCACTCGGCGTCCGGGCTCACGGCAGGTTATGTCGTACGGGCATCCGGGGCAACGACATTCGCCTGGGCACAATTACCGCACTCTGATCTGAGCAATCTGGCCTATGCCTCGGCCGGTCATACGGGTTTCGAGCCAACTGTAACCAAGGGCGATCTGACGGCGGGCAGTAACAAGATTACTATCGGCGGTACAGGCACAGGAGCCGTGATTGGTGCCGGGGCAAGTGTGGACGTTGCCGAAGTGAACTTGACACACAACAATCTCGGTGGTCTACAGGGCGGAACGGCAGGCGAGTATAACCATTTGACCAATGCCCAGGTTGCAGCCCTTCATGCGGCTGTGACCGTGGCCGCTGCCCCCCTGACCCTGGCAGGTCAGGCGATCACGTTCAACTATGACGCGGTTGATTTTCAACTGGACGGCAACAATCTTCAGGTGAAAGACGGTGGGATCGCCCACGATTCGACCAGCG
>Ga0172363_10003908_pt1 | contig 12073 bp, 25 predicted proteins | sample LakKivs2_kivu2a2_FD_114541 | JGI IMG/M metagenome (GOLD analysis project Ga0172363, IMG submission 114541) | Sediment microbial communities from Lake Kivu, Rwanda - Sediment s2_kivu2a2 | ecosystem: Environmental > Aquatic > Freshwater > Lake > Sediment | place: Rwanda: Western Province, Lake... | reverse complement strand
GTTGCGCTCCACTATTGGAGGCGCATTCGCTTGCTAACAGACAATTATCTTCCGTACACGCTACTGGTTCCGATCCAAGAATTGACCTTTCTAAACAATACCCACGAAACGATCCGCGACAAAACTGCTGGAAAAGTGGGAACGAAACATTGTTGATTAATCTCGGCATAAATGCGCCTCCTATTTGCATGGTCGTGTTCAGTATGTGTGCCGTGTATCGTCTGACCGCATTTGGGGTTCCTTTAGACGAGACATGGCATCACTACTGATGTGCGATGTGATTAGCGACTCCAAATTATTTAGAGCGCGTACACACTCGTTTATTTTATTGACAAAATCTTCGTTATCGTAACACTCTGGCCTAAAATTCAATTCCTTTATCATAACGCGCTCCTATAAGAAGCATATTTTTCGGTGCTTCTTTTTTGTACGATGAACCGAGCAAAACAACCTCGTTCTTTTCTTTGCCGCAAAGAAAGCACAGAGGGATTGTCGGATTAAGACCGTGATTTGGATGAAGACGTAAACTCATTTTCATTTCGCTACCCTCTTTCGTGATGCTTGATCCTTTGCAAAAATACGTTCGTTCCGGTAAACCCTCTTGTCCATGTGCGCCTTGCAAGTCTTCCTCTCTTCTGGATACCTACACTTGTCCACTTTCAGACACTCTCCACCACACACGCGAGCGGCAGACCAACAATGCCCCCCAAGAACACTTGATGAAATCACCGTGACCTTCACACTACCCCCATTACTATATCACCCTCGCTTCTCCGAGAGTAACCTCATCTAGACCGACAGGATTTCGCCGTTGATTACAATGCGCCAGTTTTTGCAATTGGCTCTTGATGGTTGAACCGAGGCGGATTTTAACCACCTCGGTTGTTTCGGATTGTTTGTTCATGCCAGCACCTGTAACTTAATAGCTCTCATTACGATATTCCCTACGTAATCATGGTAATCTGCATCTGTATCCCCTTCAATAGCCCAGCAAGCAGACCCGCCATCAGTATCGTGGTGGACTTGGTTCGCTAATCATTTCGTACAACGTCCCGCAAACGGATGTTGCGGTACGACTGCATTATTTCTCGACCGTAGCATTCCTTTGCGTGTGCGAAGTGTCGACAACTCCTTGATATGAGGAGAAATTGCCACTGATAAAACCCAAAGCATTATCCAGCACAGCACCAACATAATATCTTGGTTGGATGGCTCCCACCCTGCCAACACCCTGAACATATATACGACAGTACACAAAGCAACTATTACGGCAGAAACAACGTGAATCATAATTTCTCCTCTACAATATGGTTTGTCGAACATTTTGCACAACGTTCCGCGATTATGCGGCGGTCGCCTTTCTCGCAGTCCTGCGCTTTGGCAGGATTGAGGCGCTCGTTGATAATGCGAACAATACTGTTTGCATGTGTTACCATTTCGGTACGACAAATGTCTTCAATTACACGCAGCGCCGCCGCATAATCGCTGTTGTGCGAAGGTTTTAACGCCTCCGCAGTTTTTATGGCGGCATTCCAACAATCCTCCAACGCCGCTTCGGTATACCCGCCACGCCAATGCTCAGGCTTAGTTTTCAAATAATCATCAAATGCCGACATATATAATTCTCCAGCTGCAACTCATTGATTTTCCCATGAGATTTTACGGCGACCGAGATTTTCCATCTTATCGTATTTGACGGCTTTCTTCTTAGCCGGAGGAGCGAGCTGCCCGCTACTGGTTTCACAATAGGAGTCTGCGATTCCAGACTCAACCATGCGGGTATGCTTGCAACTCCGGACTCCATCTTTGCATCGCCGTGTCCAACCGAAACAATTGCATGACGTGGTTCCATCCGTATAGAGGATAGTCTCATAGACCTTACTCTCATTGGAACTGGATTTGAACCACCAGCTTTTGGCTATGCGAGCATCTGTCATTTTATTCTCCTTTGTATATACTGTTTGAGCCAGATATTCTCGAACAGAATCATTTCTTCAGCAGTCGGATTGAAATGTTCGAGAACTTTCTTGGCCCGTTCGTGTCTGACTTTGAGATATTCATCAAGTGAAAGAGCATACAGTTCCTTCTCAGCTATCATTATGCACTCTCCCAGACTACGGTGAATGTGGCTGCCTGACTGCCCAGTATCCTGATGTTCTCAGGGACTGCATGCCACTCGTGGCCGTTGGCTTTGAACAGTTCAAACTCTTCCTCAACCCAGACCTTCAGGGATTGTGTCATCCCGTCCGGTGTGAGTTCCTCCGGGAAGTGAAGATAGATTTCAACAGTTCCACTCTGATCCATGTAGGTTTCTATCTGGGAGTTGAACCCTGTCTTTCCCCAGAATTCATAGTGGCCAATGCCAACGTCCTCAGTTATAACATGATTGTCGTAGAGTTCACTCTTGATGGAACCCATATCGGTTATGGTGTTGTAAAGGTCGTCAAGATAAACTCTGTGCATTTCTTACCCCTTTATTACGGATTTCTTCGTGGCGATCCCTCTCTCCCAATCCACACTTCCAAGGCCACGGTAATGACGTTCATAAGAGGCCAGTTTCTCAACAAGACGCTGTTTATATTCGGTTATCTTATGCATAGGAATTTTCCAATCTGTTATTGTAGGCTTTTAGGACAGCGTATTCTATTTCCTTACGCGTATTGTCATTGGTCGGAAATGCAACGCAGTTTTGTATACTCGGATCTTTCCGTGGAAATTCCGGCATTGTCACATAATAAGTTCCGTCAAACTTCCGCTTGATGGCGAGTCCCCGAATAACAAATGAATCGTCCATCGTGACATTAGCGAATGCATGTACCGGATTCTTATATTTCTGGACGAAAATATTGACGCTGGTAATTTTCATTTGAGCAATTCCCATCCCAGAATTTTCCTGATTTTATTGATGACTTCCAGGGAAACGGTTCCGCACCCGTCGCAGCCCGCAGTCTGGAATGAGTTGCAGACTGATTCCAATAGGCAGCGAGCGCTCTCTTCGACGACGGGTTCGAGATCGAGCTTTTTCATCTCTTCAACTGGGATCATCTCACCGCATCCCAGACAGAACCCGTGCAGGGTCTCTCCAACTTCAAGGTCTGTCCAGTCATCACTGTCAACGTTGAGAGTTTGGCGGCAAATTGAGTTGACGCCTATTTTTTCACTTGTCAATCCGCACGATTTACATGTGTACATATTTCCTCCTGTTAATCTTCCTGATATTGTCCGACGGCCCATTTCTTGAAGGACATTGGTTTATCGTCCGTACAGGCTATGTCCTGAAGATAATTCTGATAGCCGTCTCTGAGGTATTCAGAATTTTTATTTTCATTCCACCAGATTTCAAAGGCTGCTGTGTACATGTCAATTACTCGATAGTTGCAGACTCAAAGGCCGTGGATTTCCAAACCTTCGAGGTTACTTTTGCTTTCTTGCTGTCGTAGAAGTGGGGGTTGAGCCGGTACTTCTTCGAGCCGATTGTGACCTCACGCTTAACCAAAAACTTGTCGGCCTCAACCTCTATGAACAGAGGAAGTAACTCTTCCATAAGGGCATCATGCTGTGCGTAGAGAGCCTTCATCTGGCTGATACGGGTACGAAGTCTGTTGAGCTGGGTGAACTTAGCCTGAATAGCTTTCAAACTGTTCTGAATAGAATTAGACATCTCAAATCTCCTTATGCGTTATGATTAAGATGAACTCTCACGCCCCATTCAACCGGGGGTGTTTTTCCTTGTGGGAGAACCCACAGGACATGAGCTTTCTTAGGTCTGGAGCATGAACCAGCCTCACCATCAGTGAGGATGACAACTCCTTTGTATCTCATCTTATCAACCAGATTGATAACCGGCTGGAAAGAAGTACCACCCCGTCCCACACAGATATGATTTGACTTTCTCCTGAACGTCTTGGGGCCGTAAGTAATATCAGAATCGAACTGCACGATGTCTATCGGCATGAAATCCGTCATGCCGTTGATGACCCCGAGGAAGTCTGGAGTCAGATTGTTGGTGGACATGCTGTTGTCCAAAGCAACAAGGAGCCTGTCGGTATGTTCCCGTTTATATCCGGGGTGCAGAAGTCCCGTTCTCCTGTTAGGCCGCTTGAGAGTTATCTCCTTGTGCTTCCATATCAGGTTGCCGCCGAACCTCCTGATTAGATTTCTCCAATTGATATGACGTACCTGTGCCGCCCGCACCATCTCTTTAAAGGATTCGGATACGTTTCCCCACTCATCGCAGACATCTATTTCCCTGACTTTGGCTCTGACGATCTCATCTGACATCTCATTTTCATCCCACCCCGAATGATCGTCAACAAGCTCAAGATTAATCTCCGTCTTGTTCTTTTTAAGAAGTTTATCGTACCATTCCGCAGTCTGCTTCTCCTCTATATCAGGGTAGGAATCCTTGATTCTGTCTACGAACCAGCCGAAGGATGGCCTCTCACAACGCCCTTGAATAATCGGGATTATCTCATTGACTGAAAGGTCTGTCGCCTCATTACTGCATTTCTTCCGTGATGTGCAGTGGTGCAGGGCCAAATGCAACGCCTCATGGAACAGAATGAAGGTCATCGTCTCATCGCTGTTCTCCATTATGAAGTCTGGATTGTACCGCAACTCAAACTTCGATCCGGTAACCCGGACGCTCATGGTCTTTACTTCCGGGTCAGGTATCTTATTTGTCAATCTCAGGACGCGATGGACGAACCCGAACCGGATAGTAAGAAAGTTGATAAGCCATTCCATCCTGTCCTTCGCGTTCATATCTTACTCCTTCTTTTCTATAAGGGAGAACAGGAATTCACCTCTTTCCTTTGCTCCTGACGACCATTTGGTTGCCAGAGGACGTGCATTCTTCAGGAAGTCCGCCCAGAACCCGCCCGCAGTTTCACGGGGAATAGTCTGGATATATCTGAAGAGGTTTTCAGACTGTCGAGGAGACAACTTGGTCATCCCCATGATATAACGAACAAGAATGTCGTTGTAAAAGGTTATCTCGGCCGGGTTGTCCTTGCTGAGTATTTTTACGGCTCTGTCATCAAACTTATTGAGTATATCATCAGCAGTCAATACATCATAATCCTTTCTCACGAACTCAACGTAATCGACCGCCGTACTCCCGATATATCCATTTGAAAGGAGACTGAGATAATCCAAATCCTTTATCGGACTGTCCCCGTTCTCGGCCATGTAATTGATACAATCAGAAAGCATCACCCATGATCTGCGACACGGATAGACCTTTCCCGGTTCCATGTTCTCAGGAGAATCAAGATCAGTAGGAACCTTGGTCAGATATTGAATGACGGAAGGATGAACCCCTATCTTCCGTGCATGATCCATCCATTCAGGAACAGTCGGTTTGAAATCAATGACCAGAAACCTGCTTAACAGGGCATGGTCGATGTCGATGACCGCATAGATGTCCAAATCGGCATTGCAGGCGGAGACCACACGCCACCCGGCAGGCAGCGGGTTGAGATTCAGTTTATAGTCCAGACTGATTTCAAATGCCGTCTGTTGCACCTCCCTGGAGGCCCGGTCCAACTCATCCAGAAGAATGAAGCCGCAGGAATCCGGGTCTCTGGGAAACCATACCGGCAGGTCATGCGTCATCACGTTCTTCAGAACGGAGGTCTCTTCCGTTACCTGACCATTCTTGAATACCGTTCTCGTGAAAGGATATTCCGCTAATGACCGAGGCATTCCTATTACGTCCCCCGGTTCCCTCTGGGAAAGCCGTATGTCAATAAATCCATAGGTCTTGCCGGTGGATTCTGACAATTCCAAAGCTATCTGCTTCAGAACTTCAGACTTACCGATTCCGTGTGGGCCACGCAGGAGAACTGAATGCTTTGGAGGAAGTCCCTTAATGGTTCTCTTGGTAAGAATTACGTTCATAGGCTACACTCCATGAGTGAATGGGCTTGTATCCTATATCTTCTCAGCTTCCGTTTTACAGATGGCACACGTCCAGATGTTCCCCGTATCAGGCTTGGCGGCGACTTCAGAGCACCCCAAGTCTTTAAGGAACTCTCCGTTTTCGTCAACGACCCAATCGTGTACCTCATGGGCCGTCGTGATGAATTTCTTGTGGTTCGGATTTTTGGGGCAGCGAACAACAGCACTCATTTCCGTTCTCCTTTTACACGTCTTTCGATTAAAGACTCCAGACTGGTTCCAATCAGGACAGGTAGTTTTTCTTTGGGTACCATTCTCAACAGGTCTTCCAGTTCAGGAAGTATTGCCAGACAAACATCCAATCGCTTATTTATTGGAATTTCCATCCAACAGCTTATTCCCTCATGCCTGCTGTTTATGGCCGTTATTCTTACATTTTCATCATAACTCATTACATCCAATCCGATACAGTTACAGTATCCGTTACGGCCTTTGAATGTGGTTTTAGTATCCCAGGAGACTCCGGAATATTCCAGCGTAGTCAAGGCTCCCTCCGTCATTTACAGGTTTTCTTGTCATCTTATTTTCTCTTGGCACCACGATACCCCCTTTATTTTTCTTTCGAGAAGTTCAGGAGAATCGAGTGCCCCTATGAGCATTGCAAGGTCTTCATCGCGTGTTCTTTCAACGAGAAGCGGTTCAAGGAGATATGAATTGCTCTCCCAGATGAAGCCCTTACGATAGTCGGTTGTCAAGAGATACGTCTCTTTGAACTCTTTATAATCAGAGTCTTTGATATTTGAAGCCTCGTCCGCAAAGTCCTCATTAAATTCCATCAGGTAATCAAAAGTGTCCATCGGCTGATCCAGAGTGCATTCCCCATTCTCATAAGAGAGTTTTCCATAAAGTTCCATTGCGGGTTCCTCATAGCTAACTTCAATGGTCAGAGTGGGATACGTCTCAGACAGCTTCTGAAACATCTTTTCCGGTGGACTCCACTTAGATGATATATCAAGAAATAGCTCACCTGCTCTCGGATTTATAAGATCAAGAAAGCGGGCGCCAAACCTGCGCCAGACGTTGTATATTCCGTAGAAATCTCCAACACAAAGCAGGGGGAACTCAAGAAGGAATGCTTTGTCCTTTTTCGTTATCTTATCGGCCAGTTCCTGAAGGATTTTTTCGTCACCTCTTATAATAACATAGTTTGAGCAGAGATTAGCCATTAATCATCCTCCAGCCAGAGGAATTCCTTTTCATTCGCTACCAAACCGTAACGTCCGTTACTGCAGCCGGAGTATTCACTGGAATAATAAACATAGGATAAATTAGTCTGATGTGAGATTGAAATGTCCCGGCCAAGATGATGATAGGATGAATACCGTTTATTCAGGATGGAATATCCGTTCTCTTCTCTTTTAATGTACCCAGGCCCGCCCCCATCATTGACACCTTTGAAAAATCTCAGGAACTCCTGCATGACTTCCAGACCGCGTCTTCCTATGCGGTGAAAATCATCCTTGTTATATTTTCCCCCGTGCTGTGAACTCTTACTGTTCCAGAGTTTTTCTATTTCAGTTTCGGTAATGAAACGGGTATCAAATTTCTTTTTGAACTCTGCCAGACTTGCAAACTCTTTCAATGCGCTGATAACCGGCTCGTAACTTTCAACCAGGTGCAGACTGGGAAAGCGATAACCTGTTTTGCCCCCGCTTTTTAGCAGATAACATAAACAAACTTTCCCTCTGAAAAACCCGTTGAACACATGCTCAGTAACCTGTTTCCACCGATGTCCGGTCACAATCTGTTGGGGTTCTGTAAACTTAACCTTAATTTTCTTGTATCGTCCCAGCACGCACAGATTATTCTGAACATCCTCATCAGTCTGGTTTTTATTCCGAATTATCTGTTCAATAACTGCATCGAGTCCGTTGCTCTCCCCTATGAGATTTACAAGGTTAGCTGGTACAGGTATCGGTTCTCGGAAGGTAGCTGTGAGACTCATAACTTTCCCACTATTATAGAATCACCCACCGTAGTCTTGAGGGTATAATCTATGGCTATCTTTACATCATCAGGTTCGCAGCCATAACTGATAAGTTCTTTGTCAAGTGACCCGTCAGCTATCTCGGAGGGAGCAAAAAAGAGTGATTTCTTATCAATAAAATTATGCCCGGGGGAGGCATCTATCGCTGTAAGTTCAACGTCCCCATCATCATATACATGCACTTTGATATGACGAGTCATTTCCAGTCTCCTTCCAAGAACTGCTCAAATCTTTCCTTGCCGTAGTTTACTCTGCGTAAGTTTCTTGTCCCATACCGAACTGTAACCGGCTCACCGGCGAACACACAGAGGCAGACGACGCATCCAGGTACTCTCAACGGATCACCACAGACCGCCCAGACTGAACTCCGGACATCCAGCCCGCCCGGTCCACCACTGACAATGGCATAGGTGTTGGTCGGTTTCTGTATTATTTTGTCGGCATTCGGCCACAGGCGGTAAACATCACAGGGGGATCGTTTATCCTCGATGGAATACATTGAGAAGTCTATTGATTTCAACGATGTCCTCCATAATGGCTGCACCCTTGTCGGGTTCGTTATTCAATTCCTGCTTATCAAGCTCGTCATTCAACTGTTGAATTACAAGATCGGTAGGGAACCTTGAGAGCAATTTAGCGGTCAATGCCGAGAAGTATCCCGCCGAGTAGTCTGATCCGGCCCTCTTATTCAGTTTCTTATGAACGTCATCACACAGTTTCATAGCCTTTGAGAAGTCCATTCGCTTCCTCCCCTCAACAGGGTTCAACTTTAGTTCCGAGGCGTATCTCCTCCAACACGGAAGAGATGTGCTCCGCCCTCTCCCTATGGCCTGTCCAGACTATCGAACGACCTTTGAGATGTGCCTCAAGCATTATCTCGGTGGCTTTAACTTTGTCACATCCGATGGCCTTGATAATCTGACTGACAACTTCCCCCATTGAATGTAATTCATCATTGAACAGGATGACGTTGTATGATTTCCCCAGAGTGATTCCGGAGGTTACATCAATAATAACATCTGTCTGGTTCATCCAATCCCCAAATCTATTGAAGACATCAATTCAGGATGATTCTTGATGTTGTGAAAATAATTGTTAAAGATTCTGTCTCCTAACTCGTTGATTGGTGACCCCCCCTGAATATACTGGTAACACAGAAAACTGAAGAATCCGACAATCACACAGCCAATTATCTGGCCGCCAAAAGAGGCCCCATCTGGAAGTTTGGGAGTAGCAAAATCAACAATCTTCCCCTTAACCTCATAGGGAACTATAAAAAATTTGTTATTATCAAGTTCCTTCAGATCGATGTAATTGATGATGAGAACATCAGATACATATTCCATGTCCGGAGTCTTCATTCGACCATCGATAAGAAGCGCAATCTGATCATAACCCATGGAAGCACAGGCTCTTCCAACCTCCTTGTAGGCCTCTCTTTTTTCATTCTCTTCTAAATAGTGGATAATAACTCCTTTCTCCACCAATTCATTTTTGAGAAAGAGACCTTTCTGTAAAAAATCCGAGCCACTGTCTACGCATTTGATAAGATCCTGCTTCGCAAAATCCGTGAGGCTTTCAATAATTGACATTAGAAAAGTCCTTTCGCTTTAATGTATCCTACCGTTAACAGGCAGATTAAACTGGTAAGAGAGTCCAGCCTGATCCAGATCCTGTTTTCTTTGGACCCTAAAGAGGCAGTTGATATGGCCATAACAATACATAAAATTCCGGCAGTTTGAATCAATCGTACCGTACTGAAGCACCACGATATGATAATGGCCATATAACTTACTGAGAGCATTATAGATAGCAGCCTCGACCCTATGCTCTCGCCGAGAACTTTGATAAACTCGTACTGCCCCTTTACGAGTGCGACTATTTCTATAATTGAGGCGTAAATGATTATCAGGAGCTCATACATAATTGCCTCTTGAAGGACAACTGACGGCATTTTATTGGAGTGAGTTCAGGATATTCCTCAATCATCCGCTTTATCATGCGGTTGAAATATCTCAGTTCCTGAATTGTCATGTCCCTTTCCAGCGGAGGATAATTATCGGGATTCTCTTTTATATTTCTCAGTTTCAGGAGCGTCGCCCCAAAGCCATACCGTGCTCTTGCCAGAGCTTCCCGAGCTTTTGAAATGTTCATGTGGAATACCTGAAGGTTCTTTTATGTTCTTGTCTCGGCTTGATAAACGCCGTGAATTCAGGATCTGGAGTCCCATACTTCTCCCGAAGGAACTTGTCGTATCGGCTCGGATCCGACAGCTCTATTTTACCCTTTCTAACTTCTCTGTGAAGATAACTGACAAATCCGGTTATCTGAAAGATAGACAGCGGAGGGTCGGTAGATACTCTCGGCTTGGGAAGGGGCCCCTTATCAAGCATATCAACGCAATCATCTTCTCCTATACAACCATCTTTGATTCTGAAAGCTTTTCTTATGAAATCTTTTTCATCATCATTCAATCGCCGTTTCTTGGCAATGACATGCCCGTTACCATTTCGAACTCTTTTCTGTTCCGGTTCTGGCACAGACTGTAACTTCACCGATGATACCTCAGGGTCTCTTTCCTGAGTCATCGGAGCTGCCAGATTCTCCGCTTCTTCAATGTCCCAGACAATTTTCCTTTTCAGCATTAAGGTTCTCCTGCTCGTAAAAAGTTAGAAGGGCAGGGGTTACCTGCCCTCATCCGACTGATAACTTCCGTCCCTTCTTAACCGAGGTGTCTTCCTTCTCGTGAACGATGGATGCGTTCTTGGCACCACGCTGCTTGGCCCATTCCTGAGCTGCCGTAATCTTGGTCTTCATAAGCTGGTAGACCGGAGTAATATCATTCGCCGATACTACCATATCTTCAAAGGTCACATCCTTGTGTCCCTGACTGAAGGCCCTGTTGACCGCTTTCTTGACCCAGGTTTCAATCTCGGCACCGGAGAAGTTCTCCGATATGTTGACAAGGTCGGGAACCTTGTCCCCGAAGACGTCGATTTTCCGCCCTTTCTTACCGAGATGAATTTTGAGAATCTCTTCCCTCTGGACCGCGTCCGGAAGATCGACCCAGTAGATACCATCGATACGTCCAGACCTCAATAGCTCCGGAGGAAGACTCTCAACTGAGTTGGCCGTGGCAATCACGAAGACATCGCTCTTCCGTTCCTGAAGCCAGGTCAAAAACTTCTGGAAGACTCTCTTCGTAGCACCGCCGTCGCTTTCACTGCCAAGACCGGAGAAAGCCTTTTCCAGTTCATCTATCCATATAATACAAGGAGCTATAGCTTCTGCAGTTGCCAGAACCTTGCCCATGTTACCTTCTGATTCACCGACCCACTTCGAGAAGACATTGCCAACATCGAAGCGGAGTACGGGTCTCTTGAAGGCTGACCCTGCGGCCTTGGCACTCAGAGACTTCCCTGTACCGGGAACTCCGACCAGGAGCAATCCCTTGGGAGCCGTGGCACCGAAATCCTTGGCCTCTTCCGAGAAGCATTTCCGGCTCTCAAGAAGGAATTCCTTGAGATACTCCAGACCGCCTATGTCGTCGAGGGTCTCCTCAACGTCGACGATCTCAAGAATATTCTCCTTCCGGACTATCGCAGCCTTCTCACGCTGGATAATCGCCGGGTCAAATTTCTTGGCCTCTATCAGGGATACCGCGTAGGCATTCTCTGCCTCAACTGCGGTCATACCGAGAGCCGCATTGAGAAGATCCTCATCGTTCTTGGGAAAGACTGGAGACTTGGAATCAATACCGGCAGACTCACAGACTGCCCTGAGAACAATTCTCAATTCGTCCCGGGTCGGGAGAGAGAAGGGGATAAGAGTTATTTCCTTATCCAGTTCCGGTGGAATATCGACGACCGGTGAAAGAATAGCCAGTACTTTTCCGTTGGCTTTGAACTTGGGCAGCAGGTTACGGATCTTCCGACGATACATCGGAGCCGCCTGTGCCTTCGTCAGTGGATTATGAAAATCAAGAAGGAAGATAACCGTGTTATCATCGGCCTTCTTGTCCATCCAGTTGAGCATATCGATCGGATCAGTAATCGGACCGCCTTCATCGTTCTCTATCGGCTTGCTCCGATGAAGAACACCGTCGTTAAAGTCCAGCTCAACAAT
>Ga0172363_10003907_pt1 | contig 12074 bp, 20 predicted proteins | sample LakKivs2_kivu2a2_FD_114541 | JGI IMG/M metagenome (GOLD analysis project Ga0172363, IMG submission 114541) | Sediment microbial communities from Lake Kivu, Rwanda - Sediment s2_kivu2a2 | ecosystem: Environmental > Aquatic > Freshwater > Lake > Sediment | place: Rwanda: Western Province, Lake... | reverse complement strand
TTTCCCAGGCGGAATCACTACCCACCTTTGATATGGACCAACCACCAGTGTTTTTGCTAATTCATAGGCATTCATACCTTTAGAAATCATATAAGCTCCCGGCTCAATCCTTGATTGAACATTTCCTTGCGGAGAAACAAAAATCACCGGGCACTTCTTCTGCCAGCAAACAAACTCCAAACTCCACTTAAATATCTTCTTATTTTTTATAAAACCTTTCTCTTTTAAATCATCGATTATTTGTTCCTCGGTCGAATCAAGTTTAATAACAAACCTTTCATTTTCGCTGACTTTTTGTGGGCCGAGGAACTGGAGATAAACTACGATAACAATTGTCAACAAAGGTATTGCCAGTCCAAACAGGGAAAACCAAAACTTACTCATTTAATGAGTTTACCATTTTTGTTTATTGAAAGAATAGTGTTGCGTTTTGGCCTGCTATCGCATGGTCTATTGCAACAAAACCCGAACCTCAAAATTCTCAACTTGCAAAATCATTACAAATTAACCATGCACGTGCATGGTGAATTTGTAATTGTTCTTGAAAATGAGAAAATTGGAGTGGAGGGTGATAAAATATAAACGATATAATTAAAATAGAAGGATCAGAAGAATAAGAAGGACAAGGAGAAATCGATAGATGTATAAGAAAAAATCAGCCATTGAAAAGTTACACGAGAGCCAAGAATTGCCGAAGGTGGAAAAGATTACTGCCAAGATGAGCAAGAGATGGCTTGCCGGCCGAAGCCTTGGCGAAAGCCGGGGAGAAGGCACGGTTGTTATCCCGGCACCAATCGAGGTTGATGAGATAATGAAAAAAGTTCCGAAAGGAAAAATTATTACCATCAACCAAATTCGGGAAATTTTGGCCAAAAAGCACCAGGCCACCATCGGCTGTCCAATCACCTGCGGTATTTTTGCCTGGATTGCTGCCTACGCCGCTGAAGAAGCCCGCCTCGCCGAAGACTCACGAAAACTCGGCGAGTCGAGGCGGGAAACTATCACTCCATGGTGGAGAACGCTTAAAAGTGAAGGCATGTTGAACGAAAAATATCCTGGTGGAGCTGAAAACCAAAAAGACCTTCTTGAGCAAGAAGGCCATCAGACCATCAAAAAGGGTAAAAATTACTTTGTTGCCGACTTTGAAAAATTACTGGTCTAATTCACGCACCATCCCATCATAGGCAATCTTTACATTCATATTTTCTTGCGCCAGCATTTTTTCTAATTTCTTATCTCCAATTTTCAACGCCTCTTTGCCTAAATGAGTAAAAATCACTTTGGTTATCCCAAACTTTCTGCACCAATTAATTTGGGTTGTCATTCTTGTATGGCCGAATAGTTGACTATCTCTTCTTCTCACTAAATTGCTTCTGACACTTGAACCATCACCAATATAAAGATCAACATCTTTTAGAACATTTTTGCCCTTCATGACAATCAGGTCAGGATTGTAAATTAATGTTTTACTATTCTTGATCTTGTAGCCAACTGCCGGAGCAATCAGAGAGTGGGCTACCTTATAAGCAAAAATTTTAAACGGACCAACTTTAAACCAGTGATTAACTTTTATAATCACAAAATTCTTTTTAAACTTCGCTGCCTTTTCCGTCTCAGAGGTGAGATATATTTTCCCCTGATAATCTTCGTCTTCCTTCAACCAAACAAAATGATCCGGGTGACCGTGGGTAATCAAAATTGCGTCGGGTCTAATTTTTGAAAGTTTTTTACTCAGAAATCCGTGGTCAATTAGCAGTTTAAAATCTTTCTCTGTAATTAACAAAGAAGAATTATATTTGTGCTTCGGACTTTCTTCCTCGATCTCCCCTTTTGTTCCGAGAAATTTAAGCTTCATTTTTACTCTCGGCAACAATCAATTGCTTTCTTGATAATCTCACCCAATTTGCCCATGAAGGAATGGGTCGATTCTTTCTCCACCTCAACTGATTTTTCTAATTCTTCACTTTTAATCAGTTTAAGATTAAGTCCCCAAAACATTTCATAAAGTTTGTAAGCCATCTGAAAATAGTCTTCCGCTTCTTTTTTGTCGCCTTTGGTTAAACTTTTGGTTCCTACTTCTATCAATCGCATGCAGCCAGCCAATAAATGTTTGGAAATGCACCAATCCTCACCCTCATAATCTTTAATTAAATTTTTAAGGAGCTTCTTGCGCATTTCCCTAACCTCGTTTAAAAGAGCAAGATACTTTCCATCTTTCGTTTTGCCAAAAGAAAAGAAAAGATGCTCTTCAATAGCAATTAAATTCATTACCCCCACAGAAAGATCTTCACCTGAAGAGAGATCCAGTTTCTCTCCCTTCTCTACTGCCTTGACTTTGTTAAGAAGTGATCGAATATCGTTTTGCATGTTATTTTATTCCCCACCGGCACAACTGCCAAGCAAACATTGTTGATAGTATCAAAAAAAATATTGGAACAACAACCTTTTGATATGGAAAAAGTGCCTTGTCCGGTTCCTTCCTATTCAACTTACGCAGTAATCCATCCAACCCGTAACCTAAGATAAAAGCAATTGTCCCAAAAACCATCCCTGTCAAAAGCTTATCATGACCGTGGATTTTACAAGTCGGGTGGCCAATAAAACCTGCTTGCTTAAAACCGAAATATGTCATCAACCAAAAAGCAATAACTGCCAGCCATTCTTGCCAGCGAAAAAATTTTTTCTTGATATATGTAGCAGTCCATAACCCTAAAGATACCAAAAGCCCCCCAATCCAAACTCCAATAATTAAATCGTCAACCCCCAAGTACCTTGAAAGTAAAACCCCCCCGCCAACGGCAACGGTGCAAACAGGACAGACTGCGTGCGTTGAACGCGCAAGAAGTAAGAAGTAAGAAGTAAGAAGTAAGAAAAAAACAATTTTTTTTAAAAACTTATCCATCGTCCTTAATTCTTAATTCATAATTCTTGATTCTATCGTTTCGGTGATTGTTTCTTGGCTCGGGCCTTCTGGGCAAAACCAAATTTCCTTCTCTCCTTTTCCCGAGGATCACGGGTCAGAAGTCCGGCCGCCTTCAAAACCTTTTTATACTTTTCGCCGTTTGCCTGCACCAAAGCCCGACTAACACCGTGGACAAAGGCCCCAACTTGTCCTGCTTTGCCACCACCTTCAAGCTTGGTGGTAACATAATATTTTCCAGTCGTTTGCGTTAACTCGAAAGGTTTGAGATAGTAAACTGAAGTGACATCTTTGAAATAATCTTCAATTGGTTTATCGTTCACTAAACTCTGGCCCTTGCCAGAATGCAGTCTAACCCTGGCCACGCTCCTTTTCCTTCTCCCAACAGCCCCAATATAGTTTTTTATTTTCGCCTGTCTCGTCATTTCTTCTCCTCCCCAGTTTTGACATTTGACTTGTTCCCTTCGGGGAATTCCTTCGGAATATGACATTTGAGTTTATCTTGGTATGGGTGCTCCTCCCCAGCAAAAACATAAAGATGATTCAGCCAAAGCGATCTGAGTTTGTTTTGTGGTAGCATTTTTGAGACAGCATTGATAATAATTCTTTCCGGAAAACCCTCTCTCATTTGAGCCAAAGAAATTTTTTTCAAGCCACCCGGATATCCCGAATAAGAATAATAAATTTTCTGGGTTTCTTTTTTACCGGTCACGGCCACTAAGCGGGCATTAATGACAACCACGTTGTCGCCGCAATCAAGGTTTCTGACAAAATATGGCTTGCCTTTGCCAATCAGCCTTGGGACAATTTTCGTTGCCAGTCTGCCTAATACCTGATCTTTGGCATCGAAAACACACCAACTTCTTTTAATTTTTGACTTTTTTGTTGGTTTTATCATCTTCTTCTCCTTCAACTGGAGCGGGTTCCGGTTTTTGGGCGATATTGCTTACGTCATCAACAAATTCCAGCTTCACCAGCGCTGCGCGGTCTCCTCTCCTGAGACCAATCCTGACAATCCGCAAATAGCCGCTTTTTCTCTCTTGCAAAATCGGGGCAATGCCTTCGACCAACCTGTTTACCAAGGCTCTGTTATTCAAAAAGCGGAAAATTGTCCGGCGGCCGGCAAGGGTTTTCTTCTTCGCTTTAGTAATCAACTTCTCCGCCTCTCCTCTAACTGCCTTTGCCTTAGCCAAACTCGTCACTATCCCGCCCTTATCAATCAAGGAACAAATCAGACCTCTAAACAAGGCCTGTCTTTGATTTTTGGCCCTTCCCAGCTGGCGGCCGGAAACATTCTTTCTCATTTTAAGTTAATCTTTTAACCGCAGGCCTTTCTGACCAAGTGCGGCTTCGATAATCTTCAGCGACTTGCCGCCTAAATTCTTCACTTTAGAAATCCTTTTCTTGCCAGCTCCCTCCAAATCTCCCACTGTTTTTATTCCTGCCTTCACGAGAGCATTAACAATCCTTGTCGGCAAGTCCAATTCTTCCACCGTCAGGCCGTAATTTTCGCTTGTTGCCTCGGAAACTGCCGGTTTCTCTTGAGGAACTGTTTCTTTGGGATGAACGACCTGATCAAAAAAGGCAGTCAAAGTCTTGGCCGCCTCCAAAAGAGCTTCTTTCGGCGAAATAGAACCATCAGTCCAGATCTCCAAAGTCAGCTTGTCAAAATTAGTGACCCGGCCGACCCTGGTCGCTCCAACATGATAATTGACTCTTTTAACCGGAGAAAAAATGGCATCTAAGGGAATCAGTCCTATCTCCCCGCTAGACTCTCTTTCTTCTGAAGGAACGTAGCCAAAACCGGCTTCCACCAAAAACTCACCCTTAAGCCGAGAGTTTTTATCAGCTAAAGTACCCAAAACCAAATCCCCATTAATAATTTTAACCGAGGCTGGGACCTTAAAATCTCCGGCGGTAATCGTTCCTGGCCCAGTTTTATCAAGGGTAATTTTAACCGGTTTGCTTCCGTGATAACTCAGTCTTACTTTCTTAAGGTTCAAGGTCAGTTCAACGATATCTTCTTTCAGACCCTTAAGGGTGGAAAAAAGATGTTTAACCCCGGAAATTTTTGCCTGAATAATGGCCGCTCCAGGCAAACTTCCCAAAAGCACTCTTCTTAAACTGTTGCCTAAGGTATTGCCGTAACCCTGCTGCAGGGGTTCGAGAGTAAAGACGCCAAAGGTCTCGCTTTCTTTCTCAATTTTGAGTTGGAATGTAGGTGTAATCATAATACTCCTTTTTTGTAAATATATTTTATTATCGAGAATAATATTCCACTACTAATTGTTCATTAACATTGGTATCGATATCTTCTCTTTTGGGCAAACGGATTACCCGGCCAACAGAAACTTTTCTTTCCAGCCAGGTAGGCAGAGCAAAATCTTTTTTTTCTACGAGCGACTTTACCGGCACCATTGTCAGTGATTTGCCGTCTAAACTGATCACTTGACCAGCCTTGGCCAGGAAAGAGGGGATGTTAACAATTTTTCCGTCGACTAAAACATGCCGATGATCAACCAATTGCCGGGCCAAACGTCGGGAAGGTGAAAAACCCAATCGATAAACCACATTATCCAAACGCAATTCCAAAATTTGCAAAATTCTTTCGCCGGTGGCACTTTTGGCACTCCTTGCCTCGGAAAAATACCTTTTCATTTGTCTTTCACTAATGCCGTAAATTCTTTTAATCTTTTGTTTCTCTCGCAAACGCACTCCATAGTCTGAAGTTTTTCTTCTGGCCCTAGCTCCGTGTTGGCCAGGAGGAACTGCCCCCTTACGTTCAAGAGGGCAATGGGGAGAAAAGCACCTTTCTCCTTTTAAAAAAAGTTTTTCGCCTGCCGTTCGGCAAAGCCGACACTTTTTAGTATAACCTTTCATTATTATTTTTCTTTTAAATTACTAATTACTTTTCCTAATCGCTCTCATACCCTTCTTTGTTTTCTCGGTTTAACGCCGTTGTGAGGTATTGGCGTCACGTCAGCGATTAAATCGATTTTTAAATTAGCGGCTCTCACTGCTCGCAAGGCCGCATCCCTGCCAGCTCCTGGCCCTTTAATATAAACCTCAACTTCCTTTACTCCTAACTGCTTTGCCCTCACCATCGCTTTTTCGGTGGCGATTGTCGCGGCATAGGGAGTTGACTTGCGGGCACCTTTAAAACCCAATGAGCCAGCCGATTCTTGCAACAGCACATTACCATCAGGATCTGAGACTGAAACCACGGTGTTATTAAAGGTCGCCAGAACATTCACCCTTCCTTTGGTTTTAGCAATTTTATCTTTGGTCATTCCTTTTTGGGAGTGGTGGCGGCACTAGTGCTCACTTCCTCCACTTTTTGTTTTTTCAAAAGATCATCTTTTTTCAAAGCACCAATCGTCACTCTTTTCCCTCGCTTGGTCCGCGCATTCGTCCTTGTCCGCTGGCCCCTGACTGGAAGATTAAGAGTGTGACGTCTCCCTCGATAAGAGTTAATCTGCTTGAGCCTTTTGATATTCTCTTGGATTTCTCTTCTGAGATCTCCTTCAACCTTAAAGGCGGTGTCAAGAATTTTCTGAATTTTCGACACTTCTTCCTCAGTTAAATCTCTTGCTCTTTTAGCCGGATCAACCGTGGCCTTTTGCAAAAGCTTAACCACGTTTTTCCGGCCCACGCCATAAAGGTGGGTTAGGGCGATGTCAACTCTTTTTTCTTCCGGTATATCAACTCCTGAGATTCTAGGCATCCTTCGACTCCTTTCAGTCGCTCAGGACAAGTTCTTATCCCTGTCTCTGTTTATGTTTGGGATTTTTGCAAACAATATAAATCCTACCCCTACGGCAGACTACCCGACAATTTCGACATCTTTTTTTGATTGATGCTTGAACTTTCATCCTTCTTACTTCAATCGGTAAATAATTCTCCCTTTAGTCTGGTCATAGGGTGTCATCACCAACTTCACTCTATCTCCCGGTAAGATGCGGATATGGTTCATCCTCATCTTCCCGGAAAGCGTGCAAAGACACTGCCGGTCATCACCCGTTTGCACCCGAAAGGTAGTATTCGGCAGATTCTCCGTTACTACGCCTTCGATTTCCGTCTCGTCTTTCTTTAACATACAAAAGTTCCCCCAGTCAGTACCAGGGGATTGGCTTCGGTAATTGCTATTGTCCTCTCAAATAGCCCTGATATTTTACCATCTTTGGTGGCCACTGTCCAGCCGTCATTTTCCAAAACAACCTCTGGGCTACCCAAGTTATAAATTACCTCGATGGCCAACGCCATCCCAGGCAAAAGTTCCGCTGTCTCCTCAATTGTTCCCCGAACCAACTCAGGAACTAAAGGCTCTTCGTGCAATCTCCGTCCAATACCGTGACCCGTTAAAATCTCCACCGGCGAAAAACCCGCTTTCCGAATAGTCTCCTCAATCTTCTGGCTAATGTGGCCAACCCTGTTTCCAGGCACAGCCACTTCTATCGCTTTTTCCAAAGCTCTCTCTCCGGTTCTCAAAAATTCTCCTTGTACATTTTGCATTTTGCCTTGTTCCCTTCGGGGAATTCCTTCGGAATATGCATTTTGCACTATTATCGTCCAGGCTAAATCCGTGTGCCAGCCCTGCCAGAGCATTCCCAAGTCAATTTTCAATAAATCACCTTCTTTAGTTGTCTTGCCCTTTGTTGGGATGCTGTGAACAACCTCGTCATTCACTCCAACACAGGAGGCCCAATGATAATTACGGACAGTTTTAAACGACGCCTTCCCTCCTGTTTTTATAATTGTCTCATCAATCCAGTCATTTATTTGCAAAGTTGTCAATCCCGGTTTAATCTTTTTAAGAACCTCTCTTAAAATGGAACTTAACCTTTCTCCCCCTTCAGCCATAATGGCAATTTCTTCTTTGGATTTAAGAGGAATCTTAGACATCTTTAACTAAACCTCGTTTTTTTAAACGATCAACAATATCCTCAAAAATCACCTCAATAGGTCGATTCCCATCAACCTCTTCAACCAATCCTCTTCCTCTATAAAACTCAATCAACGACTTGGTATTCTTCTCAAAATAATCTAACCGAGTATTAATGGCTGCTGGCGTTTCGTCCTCCCGAATCACTAACTTCCCCCCACAATTATCACAAACTCCTTCTTTTTTCGGTGGTTTTGTCACTAAATTATATGTAGCTGAGCATCTTTCGCACGTCCTCCGAGCAGAAAGCCGTTTAAGTGTTACCTCCCTAGCTAAACTAATGTAAATCACCACATCAATTTTTTTACCTTTCTGGCTTAGAAACTTCTCAAAATATTCTGCTTGAGAAAGCGTTCGTGGAAAACCGTCAAAAACAATTCCCTCAAATCTCCCTATTCCCTCTAAATAATCATTAATTACTTCGATGATCACGTCGTCAGGCACCAGAATTCCTTTGTTAACAAATTCCTTAATCTTTTGTCCCAAATCACTTTCTCTCGCCATTATCTTTCTTAAGATATCTCCCATCTGGACACAAGCCAAATGATATTTTTCAATCAGTTTCTCCGCCTGAGTGCCTTTCCCTGAAGCTTGTGGGCCTAAAATTAAAATATTCATTTTTAGAACTTTTCTAGGAACTTTTCTGTAAATTTTTAGAATTTCTCTAAAAATTTTTCATAACCGCGCATTTGCACCATATTCTCGATGACCTTAAAGGTTTCCAGAATGACGGAGACAACGATCAGCACTCCTGTTCCCCCAATAGTCATCGTGCTTAATCCAGTCCCTTTTTGTACCAGTGAAGGCAAGATGGCAATTATCCCCAAAAACAAAGCTCCCGCTAAGGTAATCCTGGTCAAAATGTAATTTAAGTAACTGGCGGTTGAGGGTCCTGGTCTGATCCCGGGGATAAAACCCCCATGTTTTTTGATCTCGTCAGAAATTTTTACCGGATTAAAAATAACCGCCGTATAAAAATAGGTGAAACCAACCACCAAAATAAAATAAGTTAAATTATAAACAAAGCCACCTGGGTTAAACACTCTGGCTAAAAATACCGCCACCTGGGCCACTCCCTTGTTGGGAAGAGTAGCTAAAAACCGGCCAATCATCGAGGGGAGCAATACTAAGGAAACAGCAAAGATAATAGGAATTACGCCGGCCTGATTTATCTTCAAAGGCAAAAAAGTTGACTGGCCCCCATACATTTTTCCGCCATAAATTCTCTTGGCATATTCAATTCTCACCTTACGAACTGCTTCTTCAACAAAAACTACTGAAGCAATAACTACCAAAGATAAAGCGGCAAAAATCAAAATGTTAAAAATCCGTGTGCTTTCTACCGTCACCGCGGTCTGGCTGAAGGCAACTGGCAAACGACCAACAATACCGGCAAAAATAAGTAAAGAAATGCCGTTACCAATACCTTTGTCAGTAATCAACTCGCCCAACCACATTAAAAACAAAGTCCCGGCAACCATGGTCACCACCATGCCTACTACTCCTAAAGGGGAAACGGAACTAATAATTTTTTGTCCCTTAAGAAGAGCAAACATACCGATTGCCTGGAAGACAGCCAAAGGAATGGTTAAAAACCGGGTATACTGATTAATCTTCTCCTGGCCGTATTCTCCTTCTTTTTGGAGCTCTTCTAGTTTTGGGAAAACCAAAGTCAGCAGTTGCAAAATAATTGAAGCATTGATATAAGGATTCAGGCCTAGGGCCATGACCGAAAAATTAGCCAAAGTCCCTCCAGAGAAAATATCTAATAAGCCAAGAAATTGGTTCTGGCTGAAAAGCCGCTTAAGAGCAACTAGATCAATGCCGGCAACTGGAATATGCGAGGCAAGACGAAAAATAAAGAGGATCAAGGCCGTAAACAAAATCTTCTTGCGTAAATCAGGAATCCGAAAAGCGGTTTTTAACTCTTCAAGAACCTTGTCAATCACGCTTTGCCCTCCTTTCCTGCCGTCACCCGACCCTCTGCTTTTTCTATTTTCTCTCTGGCTCCCTTAGAGGTTGGTAAACAAACGACCAAAGGAATGCTGATTTGTCCTTCACCCAGAATTTTAACTTTGGCCTCAGGGGAAACGTCCTTTGATAATATTCCCTTTAACTTCAAACTTTCCAAAGTAACCTCCTCTTTTTCCTTAAAAAGATTTAAGTACTTAAGATTAATGATCAAGGGCGAGGTTCGATGTGATTTAAATTTGCCCTTGCCTCGGAAAAGAGGCAGTCTTTTTAAAAGCGATTTTTTAATCTTGGTTCCTTCGAAAAACAAACCAACTTTTTCTCTGGCCTTCTGTCCATACTTTCCCCGCGTCGAGGTGTGGCCGCCTCTACCTGATCCATGGCCGCGGCCAATCCGTTTTTTTGCTTTTTGAGTTGTTTTTGGTAAATTATTTAACTTCATTTAAACCCTCCTTTCGCCTAGGTCTTAACTTTTTTAAAGCCTGAAGGGTGGCGTAAACATTCGTTGCCTGGTTTTTTGTCCCCAAAACCTTTGAAGAAATATCTCTAATTCCTGCCACCTCCACCACGGCTCTAACTGCTCCGCCAGCAATGACGCCCGAGCCTTTCGGGGCAGGTTTCAAAAGAATTTCCGCTGCTCCCCATTTAATCCTGACATCATGAGGGATGGTCGTCCCTTTCAAGGGAACTAAAATCAGATGCTTTTTGGCATACTCAATAGCCTTTGCCACAGCCACGCTTACGGTAACTGATTTGCCCAGTCCTACTCCCACTCTTCCTTTCCGATCACCAACGACCACCAAGACCGAGAAACCGATTTTGTTACCCCCTTGGGTCTTTTTGGAAACTCGATTGACTTGAACAACTTTTTCCTCGAATTCCTTCTCAACTTTTGCTTCGACGTTTTCTCTCATAAGTCACCTAAGTTACTTAAGATACTTAAGTATCTTAAAACCGCAGTCCTCCTTTTCTGGCTCCTTCAGCAAAGGCGCGAACTCGCCCATGGTACTTATATCCTTCCCGGTCGAAAAACACTGGCTGAATTTTTTTCGCGGCTGCTTCCCTGGCAAACTTCTCTCCGAAAATCTCTGCCCGCTCTGTTTTTGTTTTCCCGGCCACTTGCTTCCCCAGCAATCTCTTCTCACTCAAACCTAAAACAGTCTTGCCAGTCTTTGCCTCAATTATCTGGGCAAAAAGATAACGGTTGGAACGATAAATGGAAAGTCTAAATGGTCGTTTCATTTTATTTGCCTCCGGTACTGATAGCCTTGGCCGCGATTTTCCCTGGCTTCAGTCTTAATTTTTCTCCGCTGTAACGAATCCCTTTCCCTTTATAAGGATCAGGTTTTTTCAGTCTTCTTATTTTATCTGCCACCATTCCCACTTTTTGCTTATCGACACCAGAGATTTTTATTTTATTTTCCTGAAGTGATATCTTTACTCCTGCCGGCGGTTGAAATTTCACCGGATGAGAAAAACCAACAAAGAGAACCAAGGTCTCTCCCTCCATTTGCCCCCTAAAACCAGTACCGACTATTTCTAATGTTTTTTCAAAACCATTACTCACTCCTGCCATGGCGTTGGTAATCAACCGGGAGAAGGTCGCCTGCAGTACCTTGCTCTCTTTATTTTCCTTGCTGATCTTAACCTTCAGCTCTTTTCCTTTAATTTCTGATTCCAAGCTCTCCGGCAAAGAAAGTTTTATCTCGCCCAAAGGACCTTTGATAACGACTGTCCTCCCTTCTGGAGAAACAGTAACTTTTTCTTTAAGAATGATTGTTTTCCCTCCAATATTAGACATAAATTTAGACTAGTTTAACAATTTTGCAGAGAACTTCTCCACCGACCTTTTTCTTCAAAGCTTGTTGCGCGGTGATTAGACCCAGCGGCGAAGAAATAATGACCTCACCTAGACCTCTTGTAAAGAACTTAATCTTTTTGGCCTGAACATAAACTCTCTTCCCTGGCTTGGAAATCCTTTTGACCTCTATTCTGGCGATCTTTCCTTCTCCCGCCGCCAAGGTTAAACTCAAATTTCTCTTTGCTTTTTCTTTCACTACTTCTACCTTCTCTAAAAGACCAATTCTTTGCAAAATCTTAGCTAAATTTTCTTTCTGGCTGGAGTAGGGAACCAAGAGTGCCTTATGCCGGGAAAGAGCAGCATTTTTTATTCTTATTAGTAAATCAGCAATCGGATCGCTCATCTTACCAACTGGCTTTTTTAACTCCGGGAATTTCTCC
>Ga0172363_10003904_pt1 | contig 12088 bp, 11 predicted proteins | sample LakKivs2_kivu2a2_FD_114541 | JGI IMG/M metagenome (GOLD analysis project Ga0172363, IMG submission 114541) | Sediment microbial communities from Lake Kivu, Rwanda - Sediment s2_kivu2a2 | ecosystem: Environmental > Aquatic > Freshwater > Lake > Sediment | place: Rwanda: Western Province, Lake... | reverse complement strand
TGCCATAAAACAGAATAGGCAGATGCGATGCCGAAAGAAAAACAACCCCATCTTTTCTCCTTTTGACCCATCAAATTTTTGAGCCATAAACGCACGTAAAAGTTCCTCCACGACTTCCAACCCCACGCCCATGAGAAACAAAAGTCCAACAAAGGCTAAGTTTTCACACGCCGTTTTTGTAAAGTCAGCGGTACTCCCATTCTTTATAAGAACACGGCCCTCATTCGGATGAATAAACCGACCGCCTGGGCTCGGCGTTTTATCCCTGCCAATCCGTCGGGCTGGAAACATGCCTTTGCCGAAAGATACGTCCCAAAATAGGCATCCAAATCCCGGATCGAAGAGGGCTGAATTTCAAAATTCAAAATGTTGTTAAATCCCGCCTGTTTTAATCTTCCTAAAATTTCATTTAAGGACAATGTCCCTCCCAATCCAAAGGGCCGATGGCTGTCCTCAGAATCCGTGCAATCCGAAAGATGAATCACTTTCACATCCGAACCAAAATTAGAATAAAAACGCCACCACGGCTCTCCAGCAAGGTAAGCGTGGGGGATATCCAGACACACTCCTGTGAGTCGCTCTTGTAGCCTGTCCTTCATTTTTTCATAGAACGCCCTAAACCGTTTCACAGAATAATTCCGGACGTTTTCCAAAATCAAAGGAACAGATACGCTCCGCAGATTGCGGAGGTAGAAATCGAAATCCGTTTTGGATACCTCAGCCTCCGGCGGATGAAATACGGCGTAACGAAATCCAAATTGCTCACCCCAACGAGCCAGCTTGTCCAGCACGGCTTCGATCTCGGCTTTGTGCCCTGTGGACGAAAAATCGTAGCCGCAGTTCCCCACATTGTGAAGATGAAATCCAAACTGCATGCCTCGGGCGCTGTGTAAAGATTTCTCCGGATGGTCCAGCACATGCACTGTGACTTCAGAAAAACCAACGCCTGTCCATTTCAACAAACGGAGAATGGATGGAATGGAGAGTTTTTGGTAGCGATCAACAGTAAATCCAATGTCCATGTTTCACAAAAAACTAAGTGAGGCGTTGAGAATCGAAAAATGGCTTGAGAAAAATTTTACTGCCGTGGATCACCGTATTCCCCAGCCAGTGTTTATCGTCCCTGTGGGGGTAATCTGTGTTGTAGTGCAGTCCACGGCTTTCTTTACGAAACAGGGCCGAACGGATAATCAAAGAAGCCGCACAGGACAGATTTCGAAGTTCCAAAAGAGCCGGAGTGACCTTTGTCTTTTTGTAAAACGACTCTACCTCTTCCGCAATAAGATCAATCCGCCGTCCTGCCCTTTTCAGCCGCTCATCGGAACGGACAATGCCCACATAATCCCACATCAAACGCTGAACCTCTCTCTGGTCGTGAGAAATGAGAACCCACTCTTCCTGATCAAAGGTTCCTTTATCGTTCCACGGAGGAATTTCAGGAAGTGTGATCTCTTTGCCCAGAACAGCCTGCCGGGCGCTTTGGTAGGCTCTTTCTGAAAAAACGAGAGCTTCTAAAAGGGAATTCGATGCCAGCCTGTTCGCACCATGAACCCCTGTACAGGCAGCCTCTCCAGTGACGTACAGCCCTTGAATGGAACTTCGTCCTTCCAAGTCCGTCAAGACACCCCCACACATGTAGTGGGCTGCTGGTACGACTGGAATGAACTCTTTCGTCATATCTATTTTTAAAGACAGCAGACGTTCGTTGATCTGAGGAAATCGGCTGCGTACTTTATCGGGATCCAAGCCGGTTACATCCAGATAAACGCAGTCTTCCCCCCTCTTCTTCATTTCGGAATCAATGGCTCTGGCCACCACATCCCGAGGAGCAAGATCGGCCTGGGGATGATACTTTTTCATAAAGGCTTCCCCCTCGCCTGACCGAAGGATTCCACCAAACCCTCGCACCGCTTCGGAGATAAGGAAAGAATCGCCAAGGGGGTGATACAGCGCTGTTGGATGAAACTGCATAAACTCGAGATTGGCCACGACTGCCCCCGCGCGGTGGGCCATGGCAATTCCATCCCCTGTGGCAATGGAAGGATTGGTAGAGTGCAGATACACCCGCCCTACGCCACCTGTAGCCAAAAGGGTAATTTTGGAGCGATACACTTCCACATTCCCGGTTGCCCCATTCAAAGCATACACTCCCCAGCAATGAATGGTATCTTCCCTCGATTTTCCTCCCCCTCTGAGGTGATGCTCTGTGATCAGTTCGACCCCGCTGTGATTTTCAATCATTTCGATGTTTGGATGATTCCTCGCCTTGTCCAGCAGGGCTTGCTCAACGACCATGCCGGTTCTATCCAAAGCATGAACAATGCGATTCCGTGAGTGGCCACCCTCTCTTCCCAGATCGAAAAATGGACCTCCCGCGTGATGTGTAAAACGAACACCCCACTTTTCCAAATCGCTGATCCGCTCTGGACCGTACCGGACCACCAAACGGACTGCCTCCGGATTGCAGAGTCCCACACCGGCTTTTAGAGTGTCTTCCGTGTGAAGATCAAACGAATCGTCGGAACTTAAAACCGCTGCGATCCCTCCCTGGGCATAGTTGGTATTCGAATCCGCACGTTCTTTTTTGGTCAGAACAACAACCGTTCCTGTCTCGGCGGCCCGAAGAGCAAAACTGAGTCCGGCAGCCCCACTGCCGATCACAAGAAAATCCGAAACTTTCGCCAAGAGTTCTCCTTCTTATTTCAGTATGGGTAAATTATATTTCTTTGCTTTTCTGTAAATGGTTGCCCTTCCTATACCCAGCTTCTTCGCAGCATGCGTCACATTCCCCTCGAACTCCAGAAGGGTCTTGCGTAAAACCTCCACTTCCAGCTTTTCAATCCACTGGGGAAGGGTTTCCGCGGGTTCGGCAATCCCCTCTTTGCCGATAGCGACCACATGGGGAGGAAGATCCTCCACACTGACTTCCGTTGAACTGGTGATCACCACAGACCTTTCGATGGCATTTTCCAGTTCGCGTATATTGCCAGGCCAGTGGTAACCCATAAGAACCTTCAGGGCTTCGGATTGAATTCCGTTGATTCTTTTCTTCTCCCGTTCACTGTACCGTTTACAAAAATACGCGGCCAGCAAAGGAATGTCTTACTTTCTTTCGCGAAGGGGGGGGAGTTTGATAGGAAAAACGCTGATGCGGTAAAAAAGATCCTCTCGAAAACGTCCTTCCCAAACCTCTTCTTCCAGATTCTTGTTCGTAGCAGAAATAAGACGACTGTTGACCTTAACCAGAGAGTTTCCTCCCAGTCGTTCAAATTCCCTCTCCTGGAGGACCCGCAAAATCTTGGACTGGGTGGACAAGCTCATATCGCCAATCTCATCCAAAAAAACTGTACCCCCGTCGGCCATTTCAAATTTCCCGATCCTCCGGGATGCTGCTCCCGTAAACGCCCCCTTTTCATGACCGAACAGTTCGCTTTCCAGCAAGGATTCGGGCAGAGCCGTACAGTTGACCGCTACAAAAGGTTTGGATCGCCTGGCCTGACAGTGGTTGTGAATGCCTCGGGCGATGAGCTCCTTGCCTGTGCCGCTCTCTCCCTGTATCAAGACGGTCACATCGCTGTCAACCACTTTTTCAACTGCCCGAAAAACTTCCTGCATGACACCGCTCTGACCGATGATGTTCTCAAGCTGGTAGCGTTCCTTGAGTTCAGACCGAAGGCTCTTGACCTCCGTTTCCAAGGCGCTGGCTTCCAAGGCATTCTTCACTGTGACCTTCAGACGGTCACCCGGGAAGGGTTTTGTCAAAAAATCGTAGGAGCCCAACTTCATGGAATCCACGGCCCTCTCAATCGTACCATGAGCCGTCATGATGACTACAGGAAGGTAACTGTACTTTTCTTTGATCCTTTTCATCGTTTCAATCCCGTCAATTCCTGGCATCTGAAGGTCAATGAGGACCAGATCAACTCCGTCCTCGTCCAGTTTTCTGAGACAGGATTCCCCATTGGAGGCCTGAACGATTTCATACTGGTTGGTTTTTGTCAAAATATCTTCTATCAGCCGACGCGTATTTTTGTCGTCATCCACTACCATGATACGCTTTTTTTGCATTGCATTTTCCCCCTTATTCCGATGATTGAAAAATGGAATTCAGCATGGCCTTCAGTTCTTGAATCCCATGTTCTATTTCAATTTCTATCCTTAAATAGTATACAGGTATTTTACTTTCTGGCACATCCGGAAAACGCACCGCATCTTTCTCTGTCGTCACAACGGCTTGAACGCCCCTGTTCACAGCTTCTTGAAAAATCCGTCTCTGATCTCTTTTCGAATAGTTGTGATGATCCTTATAAATGAAAAATCGAAAGACATCGAGTTCAAGGGTCTCGAGAGTCGTATAAAACGACTGCGGATTCCCAATGCCTGCAAAAGCCAGAACCTTTTTTCGTCTCAGAAAACGTACAGGAAACGTCATTTTGTCTTTCAAAGAAACCCACTCTACCGGACGATGAATGGCTGTAAAAACCGGTGCAGAGGTATACGTGTGAAGCTTGGTTTTTATCTTTTCTGCACTGCGCGTTTCATGCGCTTGGGTAAGGATCACCGCATCGGCCCGTTTCACGCTGGATAGAGGCTCTCTCAGAGGACCGGCAGGAAGCAGCCTTTTATTTCCCCATGGGTTTTCGGCATCCATGGTGATCAGGTCCAAATCCCTTTTTACTTTCATGTGCTGAAAACCGTCGTCCAAAAGAAGCACACCGCAACCCCATTGTTGGACGGCCAATCTTCCCGCTTCCACACGATTCTTCCCCACCACAACAGGAATCCCGGGAAGCCTCCTTGCCAGAAGAAAAGGTTCATCTCCCGTTTCCTCCCATTTTCCCCTGACCTCTTTCCCATTCGAAACAACGATCACACCCTTTCCCATTCTGCCATACCCTCTGCTCAGTACAGCCACGCGATGTCCGTCTGCTTGCAGCATTTTCGCTATCTTCTCCACCAAAGGTGTCTTCCCAGTTCCCCCGACTGTGATGTTTCCCACACTGATCACCTTTGCATTCAAACAGTGCGAGTAAAAAATGTGCGAATAAAGCCTCTTTCGAAGATTCACTCCAACAAGATAGGGAAGCGTCAGCGGCCACAGAATTGCTCCCCACCCTCGGCTGTTCCACCACTTCACTTCCGGCCATCCTCAATCGTTGACCCAAGAAGACGTTTCTCAAGATTTAAGAAAGACAAGGAACTCAGTGTGCTCTCCTGGCCTGCCTTTCCATAAATTCCACAACGGAATTTGCTGCCCTTTCCGTTGCCCCGGGTTCTCCCAGCTTCCGATACACTTCTTGCAAATCCCGTTTCACCTGTTGCCTTTTTGCGTCGCTACCAAGAAGCGTTAAAACTTCTTTGGCCATTCTTTCACCTGTTGCCTCCTTCTGCAATAACTCCGGCACAATTTTTCTCCCTGCAACAATATTCACAAGACCGAAATGTTTCACTCGCACCAGAGCCCTTCCGATGAGATAGGAAATAGGGGACATTTTATACAGAATCACCATGGGCGTCCCCAGAAGCGCGGTTTCCAAGGTGGCTGTTCCCGATGCCACCAGGACTGCGTCCGAATGCGCCATGATCTCATAGGTTCTGTTTCGGAGCGGAATGAAAAATCCCGCATCCTCTAAAAATGGCGTGTATACTTGATCCGAAAGTGTGGGCGCCCACCCCAGAACGACCTGCAGCGATGGGATTTCCTTTCGTAGGATTTCTACTGCCTTTTTCATTTCAGGCAGAAGCCGCCGAACTTCCTGGACACGAGAACCGGGCAGCAAACCCACCAACGGTGTATTGGGATCCAAATTCAACTCCGAGAAAAATTCATTTTTCGATCTATCCGTCCGGACGACATCCTTCAGCGGATGGCCTACAAAAAGAACCTCGATTCCTTCTCGCCTGTACAGATCCTCCTCAAAAGGAAAGATGACCAGCATTCGATCCACCTTTTGGGCCATCTTCTTCACTCTCTTTTTTCCCCATGCCCAGACCTGCGGACTGATGTAGTAGAGAACAGGAATATCCCGTTTCTTCGCCTCTTTTGCAAATCGAAGGTTGAACCCTGGATAATCAATCAAAAGAACCAGTTCTGGACTTCTCTCCTTGAGCAGTGTCTTCATTTTTCGAAAGACGCGCCGGACAAAGGGAAGATGTTTTAGAACCTCAAAAAAGCCCAGGAAAGACATCTCCCGCACGTGGAAGACGGTGTCCACACCTTCGCTTGCCATCCGATCCCCACCGATGCCGAAAAATTGTAGGCCCGGCCGCATGCGTTTCAGATGTCGTACCAGACCTGCGCCGTGCACATCCCCTGACGCTTCACCGGCAATGATCAAAATGGATTTTAAATGCTCTTGAGAACTCATAAAAGATGCCACCGGATAAGAAGAAGTCCACAAACTGTCAGGATGGCCTGAAACGTGTTTCGTTCTGAACGCAATGCTTTCGGATAATTTGGAACCGATTTTTCTGGACTCGAATAAGCACGCATTCGGGGTATCCACCGTGGCACATTGGTCTGATAATCCCTGTAAGATTTCCCAAACTGCCTGCTCAAATACCCTTCTTCGAGGTGAACAATAAAGCTGTACTGAATTCCAAAAAGAAAGATGAGAACCAAAACCATCCAAGGCATCCATGCCCAGCTCATAATTAACGCTCCAAAACTCAGGAAAAAATTTCCAACATAAAGAGGATTCCGAACATAACCGAAGGGCCCGTCTGTGACCAGTCTTTTTCCCCCGACTCCACCGGTTGTCCGTGTTGCACTGCCGGCATAAGCAACGCCCCAAAATCGAATTGTTTCACCCAGAAGCATCAACAGAAATCCAGCGCCAAAACGGAACCACGTCGGCCTGGCCAAAATAAGCGCAGCCACAATCAGGGGTATCGGCGAATAGCTGCGGTATTTAAAAAAAACCTCTCCGACGCGCACCTACCCCTCCATCTGTTTCAAAATCTGAATTGCAACGGAGAGCGCTGCTCTCCCCTCTTCTCCAGAAACAGCCTCTGATCTTTCCCCACGAACCGTGCGAATGAAGGCTTCCAATTCTTTCTCGAGGCCCTCTCCTTGGGGAATCTCCGGACGCAAGTAAACCACTTTCCTCTTCCGCTCTCCCACGCCAATTTCTCCTAAAATCATATCTGAGTCCACATCCTTTTTTTCCAGACGATAAATTTCCGACACCTTCTGGAGAAAATCCACAGAGACGTACGTATCTTTTTGAAACATCCGCATTTTTCGCATTTTCTTCTGGGAAATGCGGCTGGCTGTTAAATTGGCCACACTTCCGTTTTCAAAGCGCAGACGTGCATTCGCAATATCAATAGAATCCGAAACCACAGCCACACCGCTGGCATCCACACGCTTCACAGGGCTTTTCACCAGGCTGAGAATAATATCAATATCGTGGATCATCAAATCCAGTACCACTGCCACTTCGGTTCCTCTGGGATTAAAAGGTGCCAGCCGGTGCGATTCAATAAACTGGGGGTGTAGGTCCAGTCCTTTCAAAGCACGAACCGCCGGATTGAATCGCTCCACATGCCCCACCTGAAGAATCACCCCCTTTTCCTTGGCCAAAGAAATAAGCCCGTCTGCTTCTTCCAAACTTTGCGCAATGGGCTTCTCAACGAGACAGTGAACACCCCTGTTTAATACTTCTTTCCCAATCTCAAAATGATGGTCTGTAGGCACGACAAGACTGACACATTCCACTTGGTCCAGGAGTGAATCAAGATTTTCATACACCTGGCACTGACTTTCTGAGGCCACGCTTTTGGCTTTTTCACTGTCGAGATCGGTCACACCGACCAGCTCTGCTTCCGGGATCCGGGCATAGTTCAACGCGTGAAATCTCCCCAAGTGACCCACACCGACAACACCCACTTTTACTTTCTTCAAAACCGTCTCCTTTATGTGACTGTCCGCTTTGAAACGTTTTAATGTAATACATGTCACCATGAGAATCAACCGCTTTTTCATTCGCCCTCGGCCAAAGAATTTAAAGAAGGCGATTATTTAGGCATTGAAATCCGTTCTTTAATTTGATATATTGTTCCATCGGACCTTAATACCGAAAAAGCACTGCCAAAAAATATACCGAATGCGCTTTTTCTCACAATTAGCGGGAACACGTATGTATTCATCTCATGCTTCTGGAGGTTTTTAAAAATGGATCCGCACTACGCTCTTTCGAATCCCATCTCTTTGATTGCCGGTAAACCACAAAAAGATCTCACACGGAAAGATTTAATTAAAATTATTGTTAAAAAAAATATTGAGAGGATCACCTTTCATTACACGGCTTTGGATGGAAAATTAAAAGAGCTGAAGCTGCCCTTCGCCAATCGGTATCAGGCTGAGCACATTCTCGCCGATGGAGAAAGGGTTGATGGCTCCTCGCTGTTTAAAGGAATGGTAGATGTAGGCCTCTCCGACGTGTACGTTATTCCCATTTACAAGACTGCCTTTCTGAATCCGTTTGACGAGAGGAGTCTGGATTTCATCTGCCGATACATAACCGGTGAGGGCAATCTGGCGCCTTTCACTCTGGATACCATTCTCCACAATGCTTCTCATCATTTTCAAAAAAATACCGGTCTTGAACTCCATGCCATGGGTGAACTGGAATTTTTTCTCTTGTCCAATCCGGATCCCAGGATTTATATTTCTCCAAAACAGATACGATATCACGACGCTGCCCCTTTTGTTAAAACCGGAAAACTTTTAAACGAAATGATCCACCACATCACCCAGATTACAGGCACCGTAAAGTATGCCCACAGCGAATGCGGATATATTGATAATGTTCGCAGCGACCTCGAAGAAATCCGGGGAAAGCAGGCAGAACAGCTCGAAATCGAATTTCTTCCCACACCCATAGAAGATATGGGAGATCATCTTGTAATGGCCCGTTGGCTCATTCGCAATATTGCCTACAAGTACGGATGTGTGGCCACCTTCACACCCAAACTCGAAGAAGGTGTTACCGGCAACGGTTTTCATGTACACATGGAACTGTTGTCCGCCGGTAAAAATGTTATGACCGATAAAACCGGAAATTTGTCTTCAGAAGCAAAAAAATTGATCGGCGGCCTTTGTGCTTACGCTGACTCCCTTACAGCATTTGGAAATACCGTCTCTTCGGCTTACCTGCGTCTGGTCCCCAATCAGGAGGCCCCCACGCATGTTTGCTGGAGCGATCTGAATCGAAGTGCGCTGATACGAGTCCCCTTGGGATGGTCTAAAATCAACAATCCAGCTCAGAAACTTAATCCCCAACAAAAAGAACCTCTGGAAAGTAGGGGGAGAAATCAAACCGTTGAACTGCGCAGTCCCGACGGAAGTGCCATTGTTCATCTTCTGTTGGCCGGTATCACCATGGCAGCAGAATGGGGACTCTCGCATTCCGACTCTCTTGATATCGCCGAAAAACTCTACGTGAAAGGAAATATCTTTCAAAACAAAAAGCTCCTCCATCAACTGCCGGCTTTGCCCAAAAGTTGTGTGGAATCTTCTCGAATTCTTTTAAAGAAAAGGGAACTCTATGAAAAAGACGGCATCTTCCCACAAAGCGTGACCGATTATGTGGCCCAATTGCTGCACAATGAACAAGACGAAAATGTAAACCAAATTCTTGCAGATTTACCCCAGGACGATCGCCAGAACGAAATGCGTAAACTGATGCACAAAGAAATACACAGACATTAAATAAAATCAAGCTCACCTATGCTTTTGGATACATAGGATGCCTAAATCATACTTTTCAATTCGAACGATACTCCTAGGTGCTTGAGGAGGACATGGAATGCCGAGAAACACGTCGCTGCTCAAAATCATCAAAAATGTTGAAACATACACACCCGAATATGTGGGCAAAAAAGACGTTTTAATCACGGCGGAAAAAATCGGATCTATTCAGGACTCCATTTCCCTTGGAAAAAATGTGGAAGTTGACATCCTCCATGCCAAAGGCAACATTCTGGTTCCCGGCTTTATTGACTCACACGTTCACATTCTCGGGGGTGGAGGAGAGGGCAGTTATAAAACACGAACGCCAGAGATCATGCTCAGTGATATCACACTGGGAGGGGTTACCACGGTCATTGGTTGTCTGGGGACCGACGGCACGACAAGAACCATGAGCAACTTGATCGCAAAAGCACGTGCTCTGGAAGAAGAGGGGGTCACCTGTTATCTCTATACGGGCTCTTATCAAGTTCCCGTGCGCACCCTTACCGGCTCTATTCAGGATGACATGATACTGATTGATAAAATCATCGGTGTCGGTGAGATTGCGCTGTCGGATCATCGCTCCTCCCAGCCAACGATCGAAGAGATTTCCAAAATTGCGGCAGCGGCAAGGGTGGGCGGAATGCTTTCGGGAAAAGCCGGTGTTGTCAATGTGCACATCGGAGATGGTGCCAGAAAATTGAGTCTGCTGGAAGAAATCGTTCGCACGACCGAGATTCCAATCACTCAGTTCATCCCAACGCACGTGGGGAGAAATCCTGGTGTGTTTGAATCCGCCATGGCCTATGCACGTAAAGGAGGACTCATTGACATTACCACCAGCACAACAAGCGATTTCTCGAACAAAAAAAATGTCACATCCAGCGAACTTTTAAAAACACTTCTTGAGAATAAAATTCCCATTGAAAACATCACGTTTTCCTCGGACGGCCAGGGCAGCTTGCCTGAGTTTGATGAAAAAGGAAAATTTCTTGGACTTGGCGTGGGTAAGGTGGCTTCTCTGTTTCACGAAGTCAGAAATGCCGTAGTAAACGAACACATTCCTCTTGAGACGGCTCTAAAGGTGATTACCAGCAATCCGGCCAGAAATTTAAAATTGCAGAACAAGGGGCAAATTCAAATCGGAAAAGATGCGGATCTTGTCCTCTTGGATCATGATTTAAACATTGACACGGTCATTGCCAAAGGCCAAATCATGATTCATCATAAAGAAATCCTCGTCAAGGGCACCTTTGAAAAATAGGTACTTCTTTCGGGGAATCGAGCTAAAAAATTTCCCTGTCTCCTCCCTTCGAAAAGATCGCTTTCCACGAGGAATTATTCCATGGATTTCTTGCCAAAGGGCTCAGGCAAAAGCTGTGAAAGTGTCGTAACTGTTTTCACCCCTTTTGTGTTTGCTGCCAAAACAAGGATCTCCGTATTGAACTCCGCCAACACCTGCCGGCATGCTCCGCAGAGGGAAAGGGATTTTTCTGTATCCGCTACAACAACGATTGCCTTGGGTTGTGTCTCGCCCTCGGAAACCGCCTTGTAAAGTGCCACCCGTTCAGCACACACAGTCAGGCCGTAGGAGCTGTTTTCCACGTTGCATCCTGTATAGATTTTTCCGCGTTCTCCGATCAAGGCTGCTCCTACAGGAAAACCCGAATAGGGTGCATAGGCCATCTTTCTTGCCTCTCGTGCTGCATTCAAAAGCGGTTCCCATTTTATATTCGGTTTCATCGTTGCCTCGCACGAGTTAAAATGATCCGATCTGTCAATAAAAAAACCGGAGTACATAGCACACCGGTTTTTCCATGTCAATACTTCCGTGCTGCGCATCAGAAGGGCACATCGTCCTGTCCTTCTCCTTCCGTGGGAATTTCCGGAATGGTTTCGCCTTCTTGGGCCCCCTCACTCTTTCTGCCCAGCATTTCCATGTCCGTTGCTACAATTTCCGTGATCCATTTTTTAACGCCGTTGGTGTCCTCATAGGACCGGGTTTGAAGCCTTCCTTCAAGATAGACATAGCTCCCCTTTTTAAGCCATTCTCCCATCACCTCTGCCAGTTTTCCCCATGCTGTGACCCGATGCCAATCGGTTTTTTCCTGCGGATTCCCGTCCTGATCCTTCCATGCTGTATTTGTTGCCACATTGAAACTGGCATTGGCTTTCCCGGAGGGTGTGTACTTCAACTGCGGATCGGCACCCAACCTTCCAACCAAAATAACTTTATTTACCGTACCTTTACCTCGAGCCATAAAAACCTCCTTTAGATATGATGAGGACAGAAAAATCAATTCGGGCAATAGTACGAAAAAAATAACGTTTTGTCAAGAATTTTTCTTTTTT
>Ga0172363_10003902_pt1 | contig 12088 bp, 12 predicted proteins | sample LakKivs2_kivu2a2_FD_114541 | JGI IMG/M metagenome (GOLD analysis project Ga0172363, IMG submission 114541) | Sediment microbial communities from Lake Kivu, Rwanda - Sediment s2_kivu2a2 | ecosystem: Environmental > Aquatic > Freshwater > Lake > Sediment | place: Rwanda: Western Province, Lake... | reverse complement strand
TTTCTACGACTCGCACCGTGTCTGCGAGGTTTTCGCCTTTCTTAACTGACGCTATCTCTGCCTCTGCAAAGCCAATCGTGGAGCCGCCTAGCTTCTGCATGGCTGATTCAAAGCTGAGACGGGTGCGTGTGCTTGCTTCAAAAAACAGTGTGGCAAGTATCTTTCCTTTGAGCATATCAGAACTCTTTGCTGCCACGGTTTCCATGGTTTGGGCAACTTTGAAAATGTAGTCGATTTCTTTTCTGGAGAAGTCTTTTATGGAGATTATGTCTCTGCCTTCAAACTCCATTTTCACACCCGCAACAACTCTGCGAAACTACTAAATAACTTTTTATTGCCCGAATTTCGGCTTGAAAATAGAGGGGGAATTAAAGTTTTTTATCTATGTGTTTGGATATAGCACTTCTGAGAAGGGACGTTGGCATGAGCGAGACAGAGTTGTATGTTTCCAAGATTAAGGATGGTACGGTTATTGATCACATTACAAGTGGGCACGCATTGGATGTTGTGAAGATGCTGGGGATAACGGGTCGAGAAAAGAAGGTTATCACGATCGCGATTAACGTGCCAAGTAAGCAGTTTAAGGCAAAGGACATTGTCAAGATTGAAGGTAGGGCGCTGAACCTGCAAGAGCTCCAAAAAATTGCTTTGGTGGCGCCGCATGCAACGATAAACATCATTCGAAACTACAAGGTCATTGACAAACAAACGGTTAAGTTGCCTAAGGAGATTGAAGACATAATTAAATGCTCCAATCCTGCGTGTATAAGTAACAGTAATGAGCCGGTGATGACTCGTTTCTACGTTGACACTGAAGATCCGCTGCTGCTAAAGTGTCACTATTGCGGGTATATTTTGGAGAAGAAGGATGTTCTTCAGCAGTTTTAGGCTTTGGGAGTTATTCGGAACCTGAGATAATGCTTATATCGTAAGATACCAGAGTTATTGCTGTACGATATGTCTCTTCTGAGGCATATTGTATAGGCGTAGATCAAAACTACAACTGGTGAAAAATCATGCTTGAAGTATACATGACCGCACTATGGGGCCTTTTCACGGTCTATCTAGTCTGGTATTCAACGTCAGCAAAGCATTACGCCCCAATAACCGTGAATGATGCAAGAATACTGTGGCTCATTCACAAAACACGCACTCAGTGTAGCGCCAAAAAATGGCGAGAAGTAAAACGCGCAAAGAAAGTGGTTGGCTTTGAATGTGAATGTGGATACAAGCACATACAAAGACGCCCAATAGTCTCCAGCGACCCTACGCCTTTAGTTGAAGCCAGAACTTCAATGCTCAACAAACTGGGCACTTCACAAAGATGAATCAGAGCAGAAAAGGAAGTACCTAAAAAACCAGCAACGATTTAATGTGCTGAAAATCTCGTTGCACTATTCTGAGACTCAACATGTTATGGCAACAAATCCAAAGGTCCTGCCTTTTTCTCCGCTTGCAATCTCTGAAAACAGCCGCTGTAAGCCTTAAGCAGATTTCATTTCACTCTCAATTTGGCTGAATGCTCGTTGAAGAAGCTTCTCGAAGTACCTCTTTCCCAGCAGTTTACCCAAGCCTATGCCGGGGCATTCCCTCGTGTAGAGAAACTTGCGTTTCCCGTTCTTTGTCTTTTCAAGTTTGAAAGGATAGAATCTGCAGATCAGAGGTCTAAACTCATAAATGGAGCAGAGTTTGTCTTCTAGAAAGACGCATTGCCCGTTTTCTGGCTTTTTTCTCATTTCATAAACGTAAGGCTCGGAACCTACGATCTCTGTGGCAAACTCTGCAACAGACATCGACGTCTTGACGGCAATCCGCCGCGTCTCCTCTTTCAACAGAAGAATGTGTCTAGTCCGGTTTTCTGTGTCGCCGCAGCAGAGTGCACATCTTACGCATTTGAAACAAACTTGCTTTGGATAGGCAAAAACCGCTTTATCTTCCTTCAGATTGTTTGCTTGCATAGGATTTCAACACTTCGATTTCTTCTTGAAGAAAATGTCTAGTTTCTCCACGAAGGCTTCACCGAGATCAGCGCATTCATCACTTGTCAACTTCTTTTAAATCAAGTTTTCCCTATGATAAGTTTTCGGCTTTTCCATCGATTGCCCTATTCACGTAATGTTTGGAACATGCACGTTCAGATTCACTTTAACTTATCTCTCCCTACCGTATCCGAGTGTTGTTTCGCGGGGAATCTTAAAAGCAGAATCGCAGAATCCGTGATCAAGAGTTTGGTGACGAAGCATATGCAGATGGAGCATTGTAAGAATCCGTGGAGTGAAGAATGCAGAAACCATGACATTGAAGTCTACATTCTTCTAAAGGGAGAAAGACTGCCGATCTGTCGGCGTTGTTGGAGCAAGATAGCAGATAAGGATGTGGAGTGGTGAAGCAATGGAAAGATTCAGCATGAACACGGCAAGATCTTTTCTTGGAAAAAACGTGAACCTTCATTTGAAAGACGGCTCAGTGATAATAAATGTTCAGTTAACTGAGATTCAGAAGGACGAGTTGAGAAGACAAACGTTCCTCAAATGTGCTCCGTATGGAGACAGAGGGACGTTTAAGATATCCTTGAAAAGTATAGCGTGGGCGGAACGGTTAAATCTGAACTTGATCTTGACCAGCGGATAAAGACTGAAAAATCTGAATTGTTAACGAAAGGTAAAATAGAAAAACCATGATAGATTTTGCTTATGCGCTGTTCACATTGTGGTAAATGTTGCGAAGAAACTGAAATGCTGCTTTCAGAGGCAGATGCAAGACGGCTGGAGCAGAACGGTTATAGACGCGGATATTTCACAAGTGTTGACAGGCAAGGTTTTTGCCGACTGAAAAACAGCAATGGATACTGCGTCTTTTATGATAGAGCGAAGCAGCGCTGCAAGGTTTACACGTATAGACCTCAAGGATGCCGCGTGTACCCAGTGATCTACAGTCAAGAGGACGGGGTCATCGTGGATGATCTTTGTCCGATGAAAGACAGTGTTTCGCGCGTTGAGTTGAGGCAGAAGGGAAAAAGAGTGTTGCGGCTTCTGGAGAGAATAGATGAGGAAGCTCAGAAACGTGTTTTTCACATGAACGCCTCAAACAGTCTTAAATAAGTCGTAGGAAATCATCTGAGCGGTGAAAAAAGATGCCGTGCACAGTCATTTCGGGAGCTTTCTGGGGAGATGAAGGCAAAGGAAAAATCATTTCTTACCTAGCTCTGAAGGACAAGTTGGACGTTTGCATAAGAACAGGATCAGTCAACGCTGCTCACACAGTTTGGTATCAAGGCAAACGCTATGCGCTACACATGGTTCCCGCAGCCTTCGTGCAGGAAAAATGCCGTCTACTGATCGGTGCGGGAACAAACGTCCACGTCGGGAAATTTCTTGAAGAAATGGAAAACACAAAAGTCAAAAACCGCATAGGCATCGACGAGCAAGCATCCATAATCGAGGAAAAACACTCGCTACAAGACAAAACAAGCGCACACCTAAAAGGCATAGGCACCACAGGCTGGGGCGTAGGACCCGCAGTTGAAGAACGCGTGCGCAGAACAGCAAAAACTGCAAGAGACGTTCCAGAGCTGAAAACGTATCTGACAGACGCCGCGAAAGAAGTAAACGATGCAATAGATGCTGGCAGAAACGTGTTGTTAGAAGGAACGCAGGGTTTGATGCTTTCTCTTTATCATGGAACATACCCGTACGTTACCAGCAGAGACACAAGCGCCTCAGCAATATGCTCCGAGGCAGGCGTTGGACCGACAAAAGTTGACAATGTCCTCGTAGTTTTCAAGTCCTTCATAACACGTGTCGGCGCAGGACCACTGCCAGGAGAGATAACCAAGGAAGAGGCTTTGAAGCGCGGATGGTTTGAAACGGCGGCTGGAACAGGTAGGGAACGCCGATCTGCTCCATTCAGTTTCGAGTTAGCCAAGAAAGCCGTCATGATGAACAGCGCAACGCAGGCGGCGGTTACAAAGCTGGACTGTGTCTTTCCGCAGTTCAAAGGAGCACGAAAATATGACGAGCTTGCAATGGAAGCAAAACAGTTCATAGACGAAATCGAGAAGAAAGCAGGAGTTCCAGTTGCTTTAATCGGTACAGGACCAGAAGCGTTGGACATAATAGACAGAAGAAAGTGACATTGACAGCGAAGCTGAAGCAACACGCTGGATAGGGCGCGGTTAAGAACAGCATGCCAGAATCTGGTTTAGTCTCCTCAGGTCTAGGCAGGGACGTAAAACTGCTTCTTGCCTGCAACCTTGTAGGTTCTTTCGGAGATGGCATTTATGCTTTTCTTCTACCCGTCTACGTGCGTGAAAAACTAGGCGCAACACCCGCGGAAGTCGGCATACTATATGCTGTGACTAACCTGTCTGCAGCGGCGACATTGCTGTTGGCGGGAGTTCTTGCAGACAGGTATGATCGCAAGAAGGTGATGATTGCAGGATGGCTTTCATGGCTACCTGTTCCGTTGATATTCTCAGTTGCCAGAAACTGGGTTGCCATGTTGCCTGGGATGGTGATGTGGGGCTTCTGGCTTGGCGGACCATCAGGCACAGCATACATCATAACTGCCACTAGAAAAGAAAAGGTAACTTTGGCTTTTACAGCAGTGTCGGCAATGTGGTCTGCAGGCTACGTCTTCTCTCCAGCCATAGGTGGTTACTTGGCAGAGACGATTGGCATGCAGTTTGTTTTCTATTCAGCCTTCATCCTATACGCTTCAGCATGTTCCATTCTCCTGTTTATCAGAAGTCAGCATGTTCCAAGAATCACAGAAAACAGTCAAGAAGAACATTACTCTCTTCTTGAGCTTCTGAAAAACAGGAAACTACTTAGGCTGTCAATTTTCTTTGCTTCCATAATGTTCTGTTTAATGATGTTTCGACCGCTTGTTTCTCAGTTTCTCATGGACATGTACCACTACAATGACTTCGGAATAGGCTTTCTAGGCTCAGTTTCTTTCGCCAGTTCCGCAGTTTTAGGGGTTGCAATTGGCAGATTTGGAGATAGGAAAGGAAAACCATACGCGCTCACCGTGTTGCTGATTCTGTGCAGCGTATCAACAACTCTTCTAGTAACGCTTGGAAACTTCCAGATTCTGGTTCTGTCATTCATCGCAGCAGGTGCCTCCTACACAATATGGTCACTGATGAACGCAATTGTTGGACCTCTGGCCCCAGAAAACTGCAGAGCCCGCTGGGCGTCTGTTCCTCAAACAGTAAGCATGTTCAGCTCAATCATAGCTCCGTACTTAGGCGGTGCACTATATGAAACATCACCATACTATCCCTTCATTGCGGCAACGATTGCCATGGTTCTTCTGGCAACGCTCACAGTCACAAAACTCAAAGAAGCTGCTGAAAGAATCTAGTCAGAGGGTCTCTCGCCAAGAGTCAAATTCACGTATAAAACTTCGTTGTTTCTAACAATCGTCAATGTTATGACGTCATCAGGGCTCTTGTATCTCTCCAAATATATCAGCAACGCGTCGCCATCGCCGATTGAAACACCGTCCACGTCTATTATTGTGTCATTCGCTCGCAGATCAGCTGTCTCAGCGGGGCTTCCGTCAATTACTGTAACAATCAAAGCACCCTTCGTGTAGTCCGAGTGCAAAGTCTCAGCGAGTTCCAGCGTCATGTCGGTGAATTCTATGCCTATCCATGGGTGGGCATATGCATGAGTAGGAGCATTGATTAGTGATGGAATAACACGTTCCAAAAGCACTGATGGAACAGCGTATCCGATGCCTATGAACCCGCTAGAATTGTCTGCGGTTTCTATGGCGAACGTCACACCCACAACTTCACCCAGACTGTTCAACAGAGGACCGCCCGAGTTGCCGGGGTTGATGGCAACGTCAGACTGGATAACGTCCACTATTGAGTAGTTTCCCCATGGCGGTGGTACTCCCATGTCGGCTAGTCTCAAAACTCTGCCGAGCTGACTCACGATTCCAGCGGTCATCGAACCGCTTAGACGAAAAGGGTTTCCAATGGCATAAACGGGTTCTCCAACTAATAGCTGCGTGGAATTCGCAAGAAGTAATGGTTGAGCATTACTCGGAAGTGTTTCCACCTTTACAACTGCCAAATCGCTGTAGACGTCGGTTCCGACAAGCTGCGCTTCTTCAACTGTTCCATCCAAAAATGTGACAGATAAGCTTTCAGTTTGGTCTACGACGTGGTTGTTGGTGATTATGTGTCCTTGTGCGGTGTAAACGAAGCCTGAACCCTCTACGACGGTTTGGTCCTTTCGGGTGTTCGTAATCAGCACTACGGAATATTTTGAGTTGTTGTATATTTGGACAGCAGGCAAACTCGCTGTCTGATTATAGTGCAGGGCTTCAAGCGTCGACTGCAATTGCTCCATTCTAGCCGAGAGAGTCTCATAATCATCCCTCAAACTAGCATAGTCTGTCTTCAAATCCAAGTATGCAACAGCGAAAACTGCGCCTAAAGCCAAGCAGATCAGAACCATGCCAAAAACATGTTTTCTGTCAAGACCAAATTCCAAATGCCTCTCCACATCGACACCTCACACGCATATTCTTATTCTATCAAGTAAATGCTAGGATAAAAACCCAGCAATCAGAGAGATGAACAGGAAGAATGCTTAACAATATCATATAACAGTAAGCTATGGCTTTCGAAGGCGCACCAAGCAGGTTTAGAAGAACCCTATTTTCCCAGCTGCTTTCTCAATATTCCCTCAGCTTTCCTGACCGCTTCAGGCAGTTTATCAACTCTTGTCCCGCCACCTTGAGCAAAGTTGGGTCTTCCACCGCCTCCGCCGCCTATTACCGCAGATGCTTCTTGGACAATCAAGCCAGCATTCACTCCTCTGTCAAGCGCAGATTTCCCAGCCATGACCATTATTCGAGCGTTCTTTCCATCCGCCCCATAGAAGATTGTGACTGTCGAATCGTCTCTTCTGATAATTTCGTTTGCTGTCTGAACCATTCGGTCAACATTGATTGCTTCTTGGAAGTCCCGTAGTACAAGCTTTACGCCGTTCAGCTTCTTTGCAGTTTCTGTCGTCTTTGATCCCATGGCGTTGCTTTCTTTTGCCGCCAGTTCTTTAATGAGTGTCCGTCTGTCTGCGTTTGCCTCCTTCAGTTCCCTGACGAGCTTTTCAGCTGTCTTACCAAGCTTTTCAATTGGAGCATTCAACGTCTCTGAAAGAGTGACAAGCAACTGCTCGTTTCCCTGCACAGCTTTCAAGGCGGGAATACCTATGGAATAAGACAGCCTTTCCACACCGTCTTGGATCCTTTCTGAATGAATTATCTTAATGAACCCGATCTCGCCTGTGCTTTTCAAATGTGTCCCAGCACACGCTTCAACGTCCCAGTCTCCAGTCTTCACGACGCGAATTTCCTTGCCTGGAATTGCTCCGCCTTGATACAACCTGAAGCCGTAACGGTTTTCCGCTTCATTTCTAGGCATCCAAGCGGTTTCAACAAGCATGTTTCGCAGGATTGCCTGGTTTGCCAGTGTTTCTATTTGATGTATTTCTTTCAGTGAAAGCCTACGGTAATGTGAAATGTCCAGTCTAGAACTGTTGATTCCTTTTTGTGTTCCAAACTGCCAGACATGCTGTCCAAGCACTCGTCTTGCCGCGCCGTTGACCAGATGCGTTGCGGTGTGATTTTTCATTAGGCTGTACCGTTTTTCCCAGTCTATCACTCCCTTAATGGTGCTGCCTTCCTTTGGAACAACACCCTTCAGCTTGTGGACGATGACCTTGCCCACTTTCTGCACATCCGTGACTTCCGTTCTCTTTCCGCCGAATGCCAAGTAGCCAGTGTCTGCTGGTTGCCCGCCGCCTTCAGGATAGAAACATGTTCTGCCAAGAACAATATGGTCTCCATTTATTACTTTGACGACTTTTGCAGTGAATTCTTTCATGTATTGATCTTCATAGTACAGCGGGGTCGTCTCAGGCAGGTCTGAAACAGCGTTTTTCAACAGTTCATTCTGTTTTACTTCTTCTTCGACAGGTTTGCAGACTTGCATGTGTCTTTGCGCAATTAGAGCGTAGAAGTTATCTGGAATCTCCGTCTCCACTCCATGTTTCTCCGCTGCTTGCTTCACGATCTCAGGTGGAAGACCATGTGAATCGTAGAGTTCCGTCAGCGTCTCCACTGGAATCTTTTTCTTGCCACTAGTTCTCAGGTCAACACATATGCGTTTAACCATTCCTTCGCCGCGATTGATTGTTTCTTCGAACTTTTCTTCTTCCACCTTCAACATTTCCATTATTTCGTTTCGCATCTCATCTAGACGTGGAAAATCGTTGCGCCAGAAGCCGATCTGATCATCCATAATCTCGTACAACTTGTCAGGTATATCCAGCATTTTTAGCAGACGATAAGTTCTGCGGAACACAAGTCTCGCCAAGTATCCTTCCTGAATGTTCGATGGAACAACACCCTCAGAAAGCACGAACCCCAAGCACCTAGTGTGGTCGGCAACTGCAAAAACACTTTCAATCGGAGCCAGAAGCCTTTCCAGTTCCTCAACCTTCAAGCCGACGAGAGCAGCCTCTCTCTTTCTAGTCTCCTTTCTGCTGAGAGTCTTGTCAAGGTTCACAAGACCTGAGACCTGAGCAACCTTCTTCAGCAACCCAACATCAGTCTTTGTAATCCCAGCCAGTTTGAAGATTCTGCAAAGCAAGTCTCCATAAACAGCGTGGAAACCGCTCAAGGCACCCTGAGAGAGCCACGCATAGCGGTCTATGCCATAGCCGGGGTCAACAGTTCTTATCGGCAACTTGACAAGCTGATCGTTAACAACTTTGTACTGCATGAAAACGAGCGTGGCAACTTCCAATCCTCTGATTATTGACTCCAGGCAGGGACCAGCGTTTCCGCCTCCACTCCAAACTCCTTCTTTGTATGTTATTTCGTTTTCATCCACGCCCAAGTCCTCAGTAACCCATTCATGATGATACCTCACAGTCTGATCTTTCCAATAGACTTCCTTATCAGGATAGTTGAACGCGTGCGCCCCGCCCATCTCAAACATTGTGAGGTGTCTGCCGAACGTTGGGCCAGTGTTGGCAATGTCTACGAGGCGTATGCATGGTTGGGAAATCACAAGCGGGTTAGCAGGCGGAGGCGTAATTCCTTCAGTCACGTAAGGCTGAAAGTCAATTATGCTCGCGTGCGTCAGATAGATGTCGTCTCTCCATCTTGCGACGACAGGGTATGGCTGGATGCGTGTGTGCCCGTTTTTTTCGAAGAAAGACAGGAAGGCTTCGCGCATCTTGTGCAGGCTGAAGCTTTTCTTCATCGGCGAGTCCTCTATGAAGGTGTAGAAGGCACATCCTTCCGAATTTGCTTCGCCACATGTTTTCTGCGCTGGGTTCAGAGTCCAGAAATAGTCTCCGCATTTGGGGCATTGCTTTCTGACGTAGCCTGTTTCTTTGAAGAAGTTAAGACGGTATTCTTTCTCAGGAAATTTGTCCAACTATTAAACACTCCAATAACTACGAAGCCGTGCGTCTCAAGGGATTATCAAGAAACGAGCATTTAAACCATTTCACCTGCAGTTTCTGTGCTTTTTAGGAACTGTTGAAGAACATTCTGTTTCGCTGCCGTGACGATCTTAATAGTAGTCGGTTTATTCGTCTTCGCTGGATTCTTCTGCTAATCTTAGTGCCAAAGCCTTTCCCACATATCCGTCAGCGAATGCTGCGATGATGGAAATGGCTGCTAACGCAATTATGTTTGGTATGGCGTAAAATACAAGAGCCCCTGGCAAGTGGACGATGAATAAGATGAAAGAAAGGACTACGCCATGGAGAAGAAACGTTTTCCAGCCACCTCTGACTACTATGCCCCATAAGATGTCTGCTAGAAAAATGTTTAGACCGCCTATAATGATGAACAATAATATGACTCCTATTATTAAGCCTATAAACGCTCCTGCAATCATCAAAATGGCGAGAATAATTGCCCATGCAATACCCATCAGTGTCAACAATATGGAGAATGTTGCGCCGTGCACGAAATATCTCGCTAGAAGCCCGACAAACGAGTATTCAACTTCCTCTTCCATGAAAGAGGTATAGCTAAACTTCAACCTTAAGAATTTTACTGCTGATTCAGCCCAGTTATCTTGAATTTGCAATCCAAAAGAAGATGTGCAAATATGTCTATCCGAGTTTGAAGCCTAGCAGAAAACCTGCAACAAGGCTTCCAGCAAAAGGCAGAAGCGATATTATGCTGACCAGCCACGAAAGTGCTGAACCTGCCATTCCAAGCCCACTAGACAACGCATTCCAGAGCGCATCGTAGTTTATGTTGAGTATCCCCTGCGTGCCAAGATAGATCAGACCGATTACGAATAAACCTATCACGAAAGCAATTAGCTTGCTTATTTTCTTAACAACGTACCCGACAATAAAACCACCCACACCACCCGCGCCAACTTGGAAACCCAGCGAAGGAAGCAACTCACTCATGTAAATCCCGTCTACTCGTATCAAAAGCTTGATTTAAATACGTTCCGTTAATAGAACACATCTGCCGCAGACAGGGAGGTGAAAAACACGGAGCTATTGGATTTGTACGTGTTGAACGTCATACTTACCTTGGGAATGTTTGCTGTGCTGATTTTCAGGGCTTGGATTGAACTGAAGAATTACCGAATGATGTGGAAGGAGCTGGAATGGCAGCAAACGTATCAGACCATGGGGCGAATACTTAAGGCTGAAAAAGACTTGTTTGCAAAGGTGGAAGGCGGCGACGAATTGTACCAGATGCTGTGCGAAGTCTTCAAGGTTGACGAGAAATAGACTAGGGCCAGTGCCAATTCTCGATTAGCCTATTAGCATCTGCATTACGCTTCTCCATTCCATAGCGCTTGAAGGGTTTCGTCAGATGTCTTTGAGAACGAGCTGAAGTAATGTAGAGACCTTTTCCTACTTCACGTTTCAACACTATTCTGACTTTCTCAAGACTGCTGTTTCTAAAGCCGCATTTTTCACATCTGAAACCCTTGTTTGTTCCCATTGATTTCAGTCGTTTTCCACATTCTGGGCAAGTCGGGTTTTGAAAAACAATTTCCTGCGCGGGTCTTAACAACCGCATTTTCTCAAGATTAATTGTTAGGGGTCGGCTTCGTGTAGAAAAACGAACGCCGCCGCAGATTTCTAAGCAGTCTCCAATGATCAGTTTGCTTGCGGTCTTTCTGAGAACGCCTGTTGGCTCGTAGGCGGCACAGTCAACTTCTGCCGTCTCATCGGTGACTGAGAAGATCACGTGTCTTGTGGGAACTATTTTCGGCTTCTTAGACACAGTTGCTCTGGCAATCACTGAAGTATATGGTTTTATCTTTCGGAGAATTTCTGCCCGTTTCAGATGAGCGTCTGTTCCTTGATTTGTGCGAAAAACGACCCATCTCTCAACAGGCTCAGAAAGTCTAACCATTCCGAAAGCTTTCTTCACGATTTCAGGTGTTTCTCCTCTGATGCCGAAAAGAATCGGGTCAGGACCTCGAGGTGTGATTATTACTCGTCTTTTTTCTGGGTCAACATTGTTGAACGTGTATGGAGACGTTGCTTCGTCCATGCTGAAAATCGAGTCTTTATCTACTCCTCTGTCTAATCCCCAGTTTTCTGGAGTGCGATACGCAAGAAACTCGTACGTGTAGTCTTTTTGCAGTGTCTCGCCGATTGCCGCCAGACCGCCGATTATGCCTCTGCCCTTCTTGAAGCCCACTGCTTCAGCTCCAATCTTTGCTAGTATTTTCAGCGCAGCATTGAGAGTCACCACTCCAACTATCGTGTTTTGAGCAAAAATCGTGACTGCCCTTGGGATGGTGCTCCCTTCAAGGAAGACTATTCCAGGGTCTGTTTTTTTGAAGTCAAGATCGGATTGTTCTTCGACGGTGTCTATGACTGCTTCCTTGATTTGGTTCTCCACGTTTTCGTTGTATCGTATTCTTAGGCAGAGTGCGCCATTTCCTCTTGTTTTCCAAGGCACGTTTGGGTTTAGTCTGATGAGGTTTGGGTAGTCGATGAATTCAGCGTTTAGTTTTTGCAGTTTTTCGACAAGAAGAGCTGCTACGTAGGTTGTGCATCCT
>Ga0172363_10003901_pt1 | contig 12090 bp, 8 predicted proteins | sample LakKivs2_kivu2a2_FD_114541 | JGI IMG/M metagenome (GOLD analysis project Ga0172363, IMG submission 114541) | Sediment microbial communities from Lake Kivu, Rwanda - Sediment s2_kivu2a2 | ecosystem: Environmental > Aquatic > Freshwater > Lake > Sediment | place: Rwanda: Western Province, Lake... | reverse complement strand
TTATAATTCACCCCGGACACTTTTCCTGAAAGAAATCCAGACGCCAAATATCTATACCGGTAAATAGACTGATCTAAACCTGAATAATATCTGCGTAAATCAGCGGTATCTGCGGGAAACAATTTAGTTTTTCCCGCAGATTTCGCGGATAATCGCTGATCAAACCTGTTTCTATCGCCATCAGATCCGGTTTATATCTTTTTAATTGTTTTGAACAGCATAATTCTTTCCTTTCCGGTTTGATTTTCTATATTGCGGCGGTTATTCTATTGTTAATTATTTCACAATAAATTCTGGTTTCCATGCCACGCCGGGAGGATATTAAAAAAGTATTAATTATTGGTTCGGGGCCGATAATAATAGGCCAGGCCTGTGAATTCGATTATTCGGGAACACAGGCCTGCAAGGCTTTACGTTCGCTGGGCTATCAGATCGTTCTGGTTAACTCAAATCCCGCGACGATCATGACGGACCCGGGAATGGCAGATGCCACATATGTTGAACCTCTTAACGAATATGCACTCACTGAGATAATCAAGAAAGAGAGACCCGATGCCCTGCTTCCGAACCTTGGCGGACAGACAGGGCTTAACCTCTCATCACTCCTGGCAAAAAAGGGAATACTCGATAAATATAATGTCAAAGTAATCGGGGTAAACGTGGATGCCATAGAACGCGGCGAGGACCGGACAGCTTTCAAGGAAACAATGACCCGTCTTGGCATCGATATGCCGAAAAGCAAAGCCGTCAACAATCTTGAGGATGCAGAGAAAGTGGCTGCAGAACTGGGATATCCCGTGGTGATCAGACCTGCATATACAATGGGAGGAACCGGCGGCGGCCTGGTTTATAATCTTGAAGAACTCCGCGTAGTTGCAAGCAGAGGTCTTTCGGCAAGCATAGTCAACCAGGTGCTTGTCGAGGAATCGGTTCTGGGATGGGAAGAACTTGAACTGGAAGTGGTCAGGGATGCCAAAAACCAGATGATAACTGTATGCTTCATCGAGAATGTAGATGCTATGGGAGTTCATACAGGAGATTCATACTGTACTGCTCCGATGCTGACTATCAGCCCGGAGCTTCAGAAAAAGCTTCAGAAGTATTCATACGACATTGTTGAAGCAATTGAGGTAATAGGTGGAACCAACGTGCAGTTTGCGCATGATCCCAAAACCGGCAGAGTGGTTGTCATAGAAATAAATCCCCGGACCTCACGGTCATCGGCTCTTGCTTCGAAAGCAACCGGATTCCCCATTGCTTATGTTTCTTCGCTCCTCGCAGGCGGCCTCACGCTGGACGAAATTCCGTACTGGCGCGATGGTACCCTTGAAAAATACACACCTTCAGGTGATTATGTTGTTGTCAAGTTCGCCAGATGGACCTTTGAAAAATTTGAAGGCCTTGAAGACAAGCTTGGAACCCAGATGCAGGCTGTTGGGGAAGTGATGAGTATAGGAAAGAACTATAAGGAAGCATTTCAAAAATCTATCCGTTCACTGGAAATCGGAAGGCACGGGCTCGGATTCGCAAAGGATTTTAACAAGAAGCCACTGGACGAGCTGATGAGCATGCTGACACACCCTTCCAGCGAACGTCAGTTCATAATGTACGAAGCCCTCCGTAAAGGTGCAGATATTGAAGAACTTTATAAAAAAACCTATATAAAACCATGGTTCATTCAACAGATGAAGGAACTGGTTGAGGAGGAAGAAGCGATTCTCAGATACAAGGGGCAGATGCCTCCTGATAATATCCTGATCCAGGCCAAGAAAGACGGCTTCGCGGATAAATACCTGTCAAAAATCCTGGACATTCCCGAAAAAGAGATCAGGGCAAAACGGATTTCCCTCGGGATAAAGGAAGCCTGGGAACCTGTCCCGGTAAGTGGTGTTGAGAATGCAGCATATTATTTCTCAACATACAATTCTCCCGACAAGGTGATAGTAAGCGGCAGGAAGAAGATCATGGTGCTTGGCGGCGGGCCAAACAGGATAGGCCAGGGAATTGAATTTGACTATTGCTGCGTGCATGCCGCATTTGCCATCCGCAAAGCCGGATTTGAATCAATAATGGTAAACTGCAATCCGGAAACGGTTTCAACGGATTATGATACCTCCGACAAGCTCTATTTCGAGCCGCTGACTGCCGAAGATGTACTGAGCATATATGATAAAGAGAAACCTGAAGGAGTTATCGTCCAGTTCGGGGGGCAGACGCCGCTTAACCTGGCAAAAGAACTGACCGAGGCAGGTGTAAATATTCTTGGTACAACACCCGAAACCATTGATCTTGCAGAAGACCGTGACCGGTTCAGGAAAGTGATAACCAGGCTCGGGATCCCCCAGCCGGAATCGGGCATGGCAAGCAATCTTGATGAAGCTATGGCAATTGCCGGAAGGATTGGCTATCCTTTAATGATAAGACCGTCATACGTCCTTGGAGGCAGGGCAATGAAAATAATACTCGATGAAGAAATGCTTGGTGAATATGTTGCTAAAGCTGTAGGCGTGTCACCCGACAGGCCTCTGCTTCTTGATAAATTCCTCGAAGATGCAATTGAAGCTGAAGCCGATGCCCTGTCCGACGGGGTTGATGCATTTGTCCCTGCCGTGATGCAGCACATAGAATATGCAGGTATTCACTCCGGCGATTCTGCCTGTGTGATACCTCCTGTGGTAATCCCGAAAGAACTCAAAAAGATACTGTATGATTATACCCGCAAGCTTGCAATAGAGCTGAAAGTTGTCGGCCTTTTGAATATTCAATATGCTATCTATGAGGGTGTTGTATATATACTTGAAGCAAATCCCAGAGCTTCACGCACAGTGCCGCTGGTTTCAAAAGTCTGCAACGTTCCCATGGCAACCATAGCTACACAGATAGCTCTGGGTAAGCCTCTCTCGGAATTCAACCTTAAGAAGAAGAAGTACACTCACTATGGCGTAAAAGAAGCTGTCTTCCCGTTCAATATGTTTCCTTCCATTGATCCGCTGCTGGGACCCGAAATGCGCTCCACCGGTGAAGTCCTGGGAATGGCCGATTCGTATGGCATGGCATTCTTTAAATCGCAGGAAGCAACTCAGTCTCCCCTGCCGGTAAAAGGAACTGTGCTGATTACTATAGCAGACAGGGATAAACACCGGATTATTGAAGCTGCAAGAAATTTCAGGGACATGGGATTTAATATTCTGGCCACCGGCGGGACCTGCAGTTTTCTGGAAAAACACGGGATTCCCTCGACCAGGATCCTCAAAGTACATGAGGGCAGACCAAATATAGTGGATGCAATAAAAAACGGTGAAATAGATCTGCTGGTAAATACCCCGGCAGGGAGGCTGAGCGAATACGACGATTCTTATATAAGAAAAAATGCTATCAGGTATAAAATTCCCTATATAACAACAACATCAGCAGCTCTTTCAGCAACAAAAGGAATAAAGGAGCGGCAGATCGGGGAATATAAAGTAAAATCCCTTCAGGATTACCATTCGGCAATCGAAGAGTAATGTCTGCCAGCAACAATCTAACCGACTGCAGGCATAAATCTGAAGTTCGAACAATTGAACAAACGAATGAAGAAGTCAGAAGTTCTTAACTCTTAATTCTTTTGTTCTTCATTCTTACTTCTTAAGCCACTTCAGACTTTATAACCCCATGTTCTCATCACTTCAAGATCAGCCTTGACGCTCTCCATGGGTGTTTTTCCCTGGTATGATTCCTGTTCGATGATCATTACCTGAGTGCCACCCGATTTAACCAAAGTGTCAAGCACACTCCGGGCATTAACAATGCCTTCCCCCAGGACACAGCTTTCATACCTCTCCTTGCCCTCGGTAACGGTTTTTATTTCATCCTTTGCATGCACGTTCTCAAATCTTCCGGGGTACTGTTTGACAACGTCCATGGCAATTGCACCTCCGTTATACAGGTTTCCGATATCGAGCTGAATAACAACCTTCTTTGGATCCAGGGTTGTCATCATTATGTCAAACAGTTTCTTATCGTTTAATTTTTCGCTGAATTCAAATTCATGATTATGGTAAGCATATTTCATGCCGCTCTTTTGGCACAGTTCGCCGCACTTGTTAAAGATATCCATATAACGCATGAAATCGTCATAAACTTTTCTCATGCTGTTATCCATTGACGGGCTGGTAACATATTTCTGGCCGAGTATTGCTGCATCCTCAACGGTCCATTTCCAGCTATCGGAAAAATCCTTCTTTGTTTCGTCCCAGTGCTGGCGCCCGAATGCAGTATGACCGCTTATCATTTTAAGTCCCAGGTCATCAAGTATTTTCCTGAACTCGGTGGCTGTCCAGCCATGGAATTTCCGGTCACGGTAGTTTGCATGCTCAACGTACGTGTATCCCATAGCTGCAACCTGTTTAAGGGAGCCCAGGGGATCTTTCGACATATCAGTACGGACTGAATAAAGCTGAAGTCCGACAATGCATTTCTTTTTCTTCGGAGGCAGTGCAAAGGCTTCTTCTTTAAGAAGAGCGGCTCCTGCAAGTGCCACTACGCCTGTTTTGAGGAAGGTTCTTCGGGATGTTTTCATATCTTTCAATTTTAATTGGTACAATACATTCTCTTCTTCCGGTGAGTCATACCCCACCGGAGGATCATAAAAATAAATATTTATTCTTATAATTCAGCCTGGCTGACAGGGGCTATTCCTTAATTCTGCCCTTCAGTTCTTTAATTTCAGCATCTTTCCGGGCAGCAGCCTCTTCCAGTTTTTTGATCATCCCGTTCAGCTCATCAACCTTTCCGTTAAGCCTGGCAACGTCTTCCTTCAGGCCGGCAACCTGTTTCTGAAGATCGGCCTTTTCTGCTTCAAGACCTTTTATTATCGGAGTGTAAACTGACTTGGCGTAGAACCAGGCTGTCAGGTATCCAATAATTGCTGCGACAAGGAGCAACGCGATAATTGTTATAACAGCTCCCGTGACAGACATTGCAAGTTGTATAAATGAAAGTGTCATATTATTACATTTTAATTGAAATTACTGTTCTTCTGTTTTTTGATCTTTCCTCGGCAGTTACATAGCCGCAACACGGGTTATTCTCTCCCTGTGATTCAATGATGAGCTTATCTTCGCCGATCCCGAGAGTTGTAAGATGTTTCCCGACAACCTGGGCTCTTTTAAGTCCAAGCTCATTATTGTATTCCGGAGTGCCTACAAGGTCGGTATGACCTGAGACCACAATCCTGGACCCAGGATATTTATCAAGCCATGCCTTGAATTCAGTCACGGAATTATCTGTTCGCGGATCCGGTTTGAATTTTGCATCGTTAAATTCAAAATAGATCAGGATGTCCCCGGGAATTGACGCTTTAAGCTTCATTAAAGAATCAGCCTCCCTTGCTTGCTGGTCTGAGATCTGTGGTACCGGAACCGGTTTTCTGAGTGCGGGTAACGCATGGTCGTTGAATAGCCACGCGGAAATAAAGCACCAGATCACAAATACCACAAATCCGGTAATAAGTATTCTCATATCATTTTCTTATTAGGTTACAGGTCAGGTTTTGATCCATGCAAGTTACAAAATAATTCAGATATTTAAGGTATTGGAATCAAATTTTAATCTGTAAAATCTGCCGGATCAGTATCTTTTATTGCATTTTTGGTGGAATCAGCTTGTACATCACCGGAGTTACAAGCCTGGCGAGCAGGGTCGAAGTTATCAGTCCGCCGATTATTACCCATGCAAGAGGGCTATAAAGTCCTGACCTGCTGAGAGCTATGGGAAGCAAGCCGCCTATGGCGGTAAATGTTGTAAGAAGAACCGGCAGAAACCTTATTTCCCCGGCCCTGATGATCGCTTCTTTAAGAGGAGTTCCCTCCTTCCTGAGCTGATTTGTAAAATCGACAAGGAGGATCGAGTTTTTTATCTCTATGCCAATAAGTGCCACAAATCCGACAGCCGCGGCAAATGACAGGTCGTACCCTGTAAGCAACAGCATAAGCAGGCCCCCGATTATTCCCAGTGGTATAACTGAAAGAACTATCAGCGTGCTTTTAAATGTCCTGAATTCCAGGATCAGAATAGCAAATATCCCGAAGACGGCTACCAGTATCGCAGTGCCGATACCTCCGAAACTCTCTCTCCTGCTCTCAATCTCACCCGCCGGTATAAACCTGAATCTCTCCGGTAATTTCAGTTTTTCAACTTCAGCGAGGATCTCCTTGGTAAGCTTGTCGGTGTTATAACCTGTCCTGACGCCTGAAGAAACAGTCATCGAACGTTCCTTGTTATAATGCTGGATAAGAGTCGGGGAATTTGCAAAGGCAATTCCTGCAAGCTGTGAAAGAGGGACCTGGGCTCCGGTAAGTGACGAAACATAGATCATTTCCAGCCGGGAATAATCATCCGTACTGTCACGCGGAAGACTGACATTTATGGGGTATTCCATTCCATCAGGATCCCTGAACTTTCCCGCTTCTACCCCTGCAAGGGCAAACCTGATAGTTCTGTCGATATCAGCAGTTGGTATACCCAGCATACCGGCCTTGTCAGAGTTAATTGAAATTTTCAGCTCTGTGAGCGACTGCCCCAGGGGATTTCTTATGTATTTTGTCCCTTCCGAGTTGCTCATTATATCTTCCACCTTCGCTGCATAATATTTAATAGAATCAAGATTATCGCCGACAATCCTCAGGGCAATAGGTGCATCTACCGGCATGCCGTTTTCAAATTCATTGACATAAATCCTTGCATTAACGTATGTATCAAGAGTATCCCTCAGTTCATCAAGAAATGCTGCAAGGTCGGGAACTTTCTGAGGATCTGTTTCGCATATGATCTCACCCAGTGTTGCCTGGGCGCTCTTCTGGAAGGAATTATAGAATATCATTGGATTCCCCTTCCCTATGTTTGACATGAAATATTTCACTTCCTGCCTTCCCTTAAGCACTGACTCCGTGAATCTTACTGCCCTGTCCGTTTCACTTATATTGCTGCCTCTCGGCGTTTCTATCGTTATAAGAAATTGCGGGAGACCTGACTTGGGAAACAAGCTGAAACCTATCAGCCTTATTAAAAACAGGGATGCGAAGAAGAAAACGGCTGCAATCAAGACTGTTGTGAGCGGCCTTGCCAGCGACCACTGAAGCGCTTTCCCGTAAGTGAAATCAATTACTCTGTGCAACCCTCTCAGGATTTTATTCCCCCTCGGATCAGCATTTTCCCTGAAGACATGACTGGCAATGAATGGAATAATTGTCAGAGCCACGAACAAAGAACCGATGACAATGAAAGTAACGGAAGTGGGAAGAGTCCGCATATACTTGCCGGCCATACCGGGAAGGAACATAAGAGGAAGAAATGCAAAAATAAGCGTGGCGGTACAGCCTAAAACTGCCGTTCCTATCTGGTTTGTCGCTTTAACGGCTGCATCAAAAGGTTTTGTTCCTCCTCTCACCCATCGCGAAATGTTCTCCACAACAACAATGGAATCATCAACCAGCAAACCAAGGGAAATTACAGCTCCCACTATGCTCAGCTGGTTGATGCTGAAGCCGACCAGGTACAACCCGGTAATACCTATCATTATTGATAAGGGTATTGATATCATAACTATTCCCGATGCCCTGAAACCAAGCGGGAGGAGAGTGATCAGAACCAGCAGGAAAGCAAACAGGAAATCTTTTTCCAGTCGCCCTAGTTTGTTCTTCACATTCTGAGACTGGTCAAATCCCCTTTCAAGCCTCATACCTGAAGGCAGCTTCTTCTCAAATGAATCATAAACCTGGTAAATCCGGTCGCGGATATTATGAATAATCTGCTTCTCCTTCATGTTGGCGGTGATGAAAATTGCTTTCTCACCATTATATCTCCCGTAATAAACCGGTTCCTCATCGCTCCAGTGAACATCGGCGATGTCTTTCAGGTAAACAACATTCCCTGAATTTGCTCCAACAATGGTTCTTCTGACCTCTTCAATGCTTTCATAGCTTCCGCTGGTTTTTACATTGAATTTCTTAGGACCTGCCTCTATGCTTCCACCGGGTATATTTGCATTCTCGCTCTGAATGGCGCCTATTACCTGGCTCAGGTTTAAATGAAGCTGGGCCATTTTCGGAAGATCGACAGATATCCTCAATTCTTTTTCGGGAAAGGCAAGAGCTTCAGCCTTCCTTACTCCCGGGATGGCCGATAATTCGTCCTCAAGCTCCCTGGCATATTTTCTGAGCTCTTCATAATCAGCATCTTCCGAAACCAGTGCACTCTGGATTATATTGGTGTTGCCTGCCTGGATCTTGAGTGTTTCAATACTGTAAAGATCCTGGGGAAGCGATGATTTGACAGAATTAATCTGTCTAAGTATTTCATCATATTTCTTGTCTGGATCGCTGTAGGGCGGGAATTCCACGATAATGATTGCCACACCGTCTTTTATCTCTGTCTTGATCCTCTCAATATCTTCAAGCTCATTCAGGCTCTTTTCAATTTTATCGACCACAAGCTGTTCCATATCGATCGGTGAGGCGCCGGGATAAACTGCAATCACGGGAAAAATTGATATGGGGAACTCAGGATCTTCAGCCTGGGGAATTTTCAGGAAAGAATATATCCCGAGCGCTATCAGCAGCAGGAATACCACCACTGTGAACTGATAATTCTTAACTGCTGATTCTGAGATTTTCATCTTATTATTATTTGTCCTGCAGTCTTGCGGTCTTGCGGTCTTGCGGTCTTGCAGTTATAAAACTAAATGGAGCCTCTAAAGCCTTTAAAGCCTCTATTCCCTATACAGCTTCCAACGCCTTTATTCCCTAATTAACCACCTTCACCCTCATCCCATCCTTCAGGTATGCCGCTCCTTCTGATACAATTTCAGTCCTGTCCCCTGAAATTCCTGATATTGCAGCGAAAGAACCGGTCACAGATACAATATTGATACGGGTACGTACTACCCTCTCAGATTCGTCAACTATGTAAATATATCCTGTCTCTCCGTCCGCATCGACAATGGCGCCTACAGGGACTTTCAGGACAGTTATCCTTCTGGCAGGAAAGACGTCGACTCCAGCAATAAATCCTGCTGCAAGCCTGTACCCTGAGCCGTTGAGGCTCAGCTCAATTTCATAAGTTCCTGTCAGGGGGTTTGCGATTCCGCCTATCTGTTCCACTTCGGCAGGGAACCTTATCCCGGGATATGCATCAAGGGTAATTATAGCAGAATCGCCCTGGTTAATCCTGACAATATCCCTGTCGGAAAGACCGGATTTCACTTTCCAGCCTTCTCCAGATACTCCAAAAAGGAACACCGGGTAGCCTGCTGAAACAAGCTCATTTTCCTTTACCAGCAGCTTCAGGATTATACCATCACCGGGAGCTTTGATTGTCGAGTGACGCAGATTGAATCGTGCAATTTCCAGGTTTGATTTTGCGACTTCCAGCGCTGTCGAGGCATTCTGATATTGTTCCAGTGTGGCCACTGTATCCTCATAAAGGTTCTTTATACGGTCACGGTCACGCAATGCCTTGTCATATCCGCTGGCTGCAATATTCACATTAGCATTGATTTCGGACAGATTCAGCTTTGCAAGGATATCACCACTCCTGACCTTTTCGCCTTCCATAACATTAATCTCCGAGACAATTCCACCGGCTTTGAACGAAAGCTTCATTTCGTCGCTTGCAGCAAGTATCCCGCTTGAATGAATTGGGATGCTGATGGTTTCGGGAATGACAATGACAGTTTTGACCCGTGTTGCTTCTTCCTTTGCAGGAGCCGGCGGCTCATTCCTGCATCCGGAGAAGATCATAAAAGTTATAAAAATAATGACATTTACAATTTTCATAAGTTAATCAGATTTCTGTTCGAAGTCCTGTTGTTAAGGATATGTAGAAGGCTATTCTTTTTATTTACCCCTAAATCCCCCAAGGGGGACTTATTATAAAACAACTTCCCTTGGGCTTGCACCGAGCGAAGCCTCGGCGGTGTTGGAGGTAAGTTTTCAAGTAGACTATTCATTTATTACCGGTATAATTTATTGCAGCAGCTTTTTCAAACTCGGCAAATGCCGACAGGTATCTGAATCTCGAAATGATAAGGTTCTCTTCAGATTGTGTCAGGTTAGCCCGGGCATCAATGAATTCTATCATGTTTGCCTGGCCTTCGCCGTACTTCTTTTCAACTATCCTGAAACTCTCCCTTGCGTTTTTCAGCCTGCTCTCTGCCGATACGATGCCTTTCTCAGAAGATGAGATCTCTTCAAGCGCAGCCGTTATCTGGAGCTCGATCTGCTTTTTGGCCTCCTCAAGTTTCTGTTCGGCCATTTCCTTCTGATGAAGTGCCTGGTTTATCCTGGCCTTGTTCCTGAAGCCCTCAAACAATGTCCACGAAAGTACTGCAGAAGCCAACATGTAATCATTGTCACTGTTGAACTTGTACTCCTCGCCCTGGAATCCGTAATCAGCAACCACAATCAGGTTTGGCAGCTTTCCCGACTGCTGCAATTTCAGATGCATATCAGAGATATTCTCATAATTCTCAAGCTTCCTGATCTCTTCCCTGTTTGCCAGGGCATTTTCGCGGACACCGGAGGTAACCTGTTCCAGCGCCGGGAAACTGGCCGGTTCCTGCAGTATTATCGAGTCTGATAATGGCCTGTTCAGCAAAAAATTAAAATATGCTCCCGCGATTTTTTCATCCTTCTCGGCATCCCTCAGTTCCTGATCGAACATGTTGAGCTCCGATTCCGACCGGAAAAGATAATCGGCTGTTACTTTATCATTTGCAACCAGCTTCCTGTTTACCCTGACATTCTCAACAAGTAATTTTCTTGTCTCCTTCAGCATTCTTACCAGTGAATTGGCCATGGCAGCATTGTAATAAGCTTTCCTGATCTCTGCAACGAGTTCCCGTTTATACTGATCGAGATCCGCCTCTTCTGCGAGAGATAGTTCTTTCATTATCAATGAATTATAATATATTGAGGGACTGAAAAGTGGCTGAATGACACGTATTTTCGTTTCGTGCTCCCTGGGCCTCAGGAATTTTACCTGCTGGTTATCGATCAGCGGGAACAGGCTTGAAGAGAGAAGTGCATTAAGGGTCGCGTAAACAGGATTAAGAAGATCGCCGATAGGAATGTCGAATACCCGTCCCCCTTCTGCAACGCTGTACCTGGCATTGAAACTTATATTGGGATAAAACAGACTTCTTGCTTCCCTGATGGCTTCAAGGCTTTTCTGATACCCCGACTGTTTCTGCTTAAGAGCAAGATTGTTCTCAAGACCAATGCGGACATAGTCATCAAGCACAGGCTGCCCCCTGAGAAGAGAGGCTAGTAAAATGAAAATTATTATAAATCTGCTTTTCATTTACCCGTCGGATTAAACTGATTCCAGCGCCCTCGCCCTTTCCTGCATATTCATTATTATTGCTTCAAAAAGTCCTTTCACCAGCTCCCTGTCCTGCACAGAAGCCCTTTCATAAAGAGTTTCCGCGAAGGTGAACAGATCCCACATGTAAGACTCATGACCTTTATAGGCCACTTCGCCCTTCCTTGTAAGCTTCAGGATGAATTCCTTTTTATTGTTTGTGTTAAGTTTAACCATCAGGTTCTTTGAAACCAGCTTTGTGACAGTCTGGGATATTGCGCCCTTTGTCACAAACATTTTTTCTGCAAGGCGGGTCATATTTATCTCCTTACTTTTTCCTACTGTTGCAATAGTACGTATCTCCGTAAAATAAAGCCTGTCATTTGTGCCATAATCTATTGGTTTCCTTGCTATTACTGAATAAAGATGAAGAATGGCAAGGAAATGGTCTACCAGAGTCTGAAGTTCCTTGTTCATAATAAAATAGTTTAGGTGCTAAACAAAATTATAAATAGTTTAGGTGCTAAACAAATTTTTTTTGCAGGAATATTAGATTTAATATTGTATTAAAATAGCTTACCGGATTATGAAAAGATCCTTCCTTATTAATCTCCTGGTAACAATAACATTCCTGACCACAATTGCCCAGGGTAACTGGCAAAAAATAACCGATCCCAATGCAGCCTTCCTGGCCGGAAGCTTCAAATCACCACCACCGGAATATGGAATGATCCTCTGGTGGGGATGGGA
>Ga0172363_10003900_pt1 | contig 12091 bp, 11 predicted proteins | sample LakKivs2_kivu2a2_FD_114541 | JGI IMG/M metagenome (GOLD analysis project Ga0172363, IMG submission 114541) | Sediment microbial communities from Lake Kivu, Rwanda - Sediment s2_kivu2a2 | ecosystem: Environmental > Aquatic > Freshwater > Lake > Sediment | place: Rwanda: Western Province, Lake... | reverse complement strand
TAAAATATCTTGAGAAAGAACTCGGTCCCTATGGTTTATTAAAAAATCCGCTTAAAAATCTTAAAATTTAATTTCAAAACCTAATTTTATCAAGCCGTGAGGGTTCGAGTCCTTCCTTGTCCATTTGTCTGCCTTTGGCGAATTGAGGGCGGTTAGCTCAGTTGGCTAGAGCGTCTCGTTTACACCGAGAAGGTCGGGAGTTCGAGTCTTCCACCGCCCAATTTTTAAAATTTTTACCGAATATAATATCAATCATGATATCAAAAAAAAGAAAAGGGTTTACCCTGATTGAGGTTTTAGTAGTTATTGCTATCATTGGTCTTTTATCAAGTATCGTTTTGGTAAGCATAAGAGATGCTAAAGAAAAGTCAAAAGTAGCGCAGGCTGGAGCTATTGCCCGGAATATGAGAATGGCTACTGAATTTTATTATGACGACATAGGATTTTATCCGCCTGATGTAAATAGGGGATGGGACCCGGGATTTATGCAACCCCTTCCTTATAATCCTGATACTGGCGACAGTAGTGTTCCTTCGTGCGATCACTGCCCCCCGGGTTGGACCACTATTGCCCAAAATAAATGGAGAGGTCCTTATCTTAGAAGCTGGCCCAGCTTTACGCCTTGGTCGGGTAAATACGATTATAATTATTGGAGTTCAATAACAACGCGCTATGGCTGCATTGTTCCGGCGGGAATTTATATCGGAGTTCAAGGAGATTATGATAACAATAACACCATTCCGTCTTATGCCGAGCAAATAATGCTCAATCAAGGATATGATTCCGATGGTTGTCTTAATGGCGAATCGCAGATGATTCTTATTCCTTTATAGAACTTGCAAAATTTAATAATTGTATTAGTATAAAAAATACATGGCCCGATGGCGAAGAGGTAACGCGGCTGTCTGCAAAACAGCTATGCGCCGGTTCAAGTCCGGCTCGGGCCTAAAGGATATGTATTGCATATATACATTGTTTAGTGAAAAGGACAGAAATTTTTACGTTGGCTATACAGATAATTTAAAACAAAGATTAAAATATTATTTTAAAAATAGGCCGGTGGCCAGTTAGAAATATTGGTATGTGGCCGGGGTAGCTCAGTGGTAGAGCACGCGACTGAAAATCGCGGTGTCGGCAGTCCGATTCTGCCTCCCGGCACCATGCGGGGGTAGTTCAGTAGTAGAACGTCTCCTTGCCAAGGAGAAGGTCGCGGGTGCAAAGCCCGTCTCCCGCTCCAAACAAAAAATACGGCTTCGAAGCCGTATTTTTTTGTGTGCGCGAGGGGAGACTTGAACTCCCACGTCCTTACGGACACTAGCCCCTCAAGCTAGCCTGTCTTCCTGGTTCCAGCACTCGCGCATTATTCTGTTTTTATTTCTTCTTTTGGTTTTTCTTTATCTGCCACGCCCTCAGTGGAGGCGAGCTCGTTTCCCCATTCCACGTCTAATAATTCTTTGGTCTTCATCCTTGCTTTTTTCCCGGCGAGTTCGCGCATATAATAAAGCTTGGCTCGTCTGACTTTTGAACGTTTAACCAATTCTATTTTGGTAATACTCGGAAGATGAAAGGGGAAAATTCTTTCCACTCCCACTCCATCGGAAATTTTTCTGACCGTAAAAGTAGCATTGAGACCCTTGCCGTGTTTTTTAGCAATAACCAGTCCTTCAAAGACCTGAATTTTCTCTCCGCCCCTTTTAGTTTTTTCCGTTAATCTTACATGGATACGAACAATATCCCCGGGTTTAATATCCGGGACTTCTTTTTTTAATTGCGATTGATTGAATATATCCAACTTATTTGTCATAATTTTTCTAATACTTTATTTAAATCTTCTGGTAAATTTGATTGGAATTCCATTATCTTACCATTAGATAAAGTAAATTGTAAATAGCTGGCGTGGAGAAATTGACGATTTAATCCTCGTGGTTTAATTTGTCTTTTGAATTTATATTTTTCATCGCCAGCAATCTGATGACCAATCGAAGCCAGATGAACTCTGATTTGGTGAGTTCGACCAGTTTGGGGAGTCACTTCCAGCAAGCTGTAATTGGGATATACTTTAACTACTTCGTATCTGGTTATCGCTTCGCGTTTTTTCCCGATTGGCGTAGTTGTCTGACTGCCCCCGCGCTTTCTTGATTTGGAAATAGATTTGGCAATGATTCCCTTTTTGTCCTTTAAAATTCCATGAACCAATGCCAGATATTTTTTCTTGATTTGCCTGTTTAAAAATTGACTTTTCAGCCAGTCATAAGATTTTTGATTTTTGGCAATTATCATTAATCCAGACGTGTCTTTATCTAATCGATGGACTAACTGCGCATTTGGATATTTGATTTTTAAAAAATCCAGTAATGTATCTTTTTCATTCTTTATTGGATGAACCAGAATTCCTGCGGGTTTATCTATCACAATTACATTATTGTCTTCATAAATAATCGGAATTTCCATGTGGGTTCGGGAGGAATTGAACCTCCGATCTTCGCGATGTCAACGCGACGTTCTAACCACTGAACTACGAACCCATTTTTTATTTTATTTTTTTATTTTATAATATAATCATCTTAACAAAACCTTAATAATTAAGCAAGCTTCAGCTAAGCTCATTGGCTTATGAAATACCAATCCCCTGTAGTGGGGAATGAGATTTCTTGCGTTATGCACGGCATAGACGCAAAAATTCTGAGTGACCACAAGAAATTAGAAGACGCATTATTAAGGGCCTTAAACGAAGATAGGTTTACCATTTTGGAGAAAGCTTCCCATGTTTTTAATCCGTATGGATATACTTTGGTGATTTTATTAGCTGAATCACACGTCTCTCTCCATACTTATCCTGAGCATAACTCCTTGTTTTTCTATCTTTACACCTGCCGGGGAGAGGGGGATGGGATAAAGACCTACGAATTTTTTAAACGAATGGTGAAACCCATTTCTGTGGACTTTAATCAGAGGCCGATATTGGTCAGGAGGAAATAGAAATAAGCAGAAAATTTAAAACCCCGCTTGCGGGGTTTTAAAAATGGGCGCACTTGGATTTGAACCAAGAACCTTGGCCTTATAAGGACCCTGCTCCACCATTGAGCTATGCGCCCTTATTTCTTCTTCATCAATTCTTCAAACTCTTTTCTTTCAATGGTTTCTTTTTTGATTAACTGCTTGGCAATCTGGGTAAGTTTTGATTTTCTGGTTTTTAATATTTTTTCAGCGGTTTTTTGGGCGTCGCGGATAAATTTTTCCACCTCGTTATCAATGTCAGCCGCAACTTTTTCCGAATAATTTCTGCCCTCGGAAATTTCTTTGCCCAAGAAGACCAGTTCTCCCTGTTCGCCGAAACTTATTGGTCCTAATTTCTCGCTCATTCCGTATTGGGTAACCAAGGCCCGGGCTAATTCTGATGCCTGGCGCAAATCATTTGAAGCTCCGGTGGTTAATTCGTTAAAAATCAATTTTTCAGCACAATAACCGCCCAAAAGCACGGCTAATTCGTCTAAAAATTCCGAACGAGAACGGAGATGTTTGTCCTCAGTTGGTAATTTCAAAGTATAACCAGCTGCCCGACCGCGGGAAACAATGGAAACCTTATGTATCGGGTCAGTGTGTTTTAAGCTGGCCGTAACCAGGGCATGACCAGCTTCGTGATAAGCAGCAATTTCTTTTTCTTTTTTTGTTAAGATATGGCTTTTTCTTTCCGGACCCAATAAAACCTTTTCAATAGAATTTAGAAAATCTGTCTGAGTAATGTTTTTTTGGTTTTTCCTGGCTGCCAAGATTGCCCCTTCATTTACCAAATTCGCCAAATCAGCTCCGGAAAAGCCGGGCGTTCTTTCTGCTAATTCTCGTAAATTGGTATTTTTATCTAACTTTTTGTTTTGGGAATGGATTTTTAAAATTGCCTCTCTTTCATCGATATCAGGCATATCTAAAACCACGCGTCTATCAAATCTCCCGGGTCGAAGCAGGGCTGGGTCCAAAATATCTGGTCGATTAGTCGCAGCTATAACAATTAAATTAGTATTTACGTCAAAGCCATCCATTTCCACCAAAATCTGATTTAGAGTTTGTTCTCTTTCATCGTGACCGCCTCCCAGACCAGCCCCTCGGTGTCTGCCTACGGCGTCAATTTCATCAATAAAAACAATAGCTGGCGCATTTTTCTTAGCCAAGTCAAATAAATCACGCACCCTTGCCGCGCCAACACCCACAAACATTTCTACGAATTCTGAACCAGAGATGTGGAAAAATGGAACGCCAGCTTCACCAGCCACGGCTCTGGCTAAAAGGGTTTTGCCGGTGCCTGGCGGTCCCATCAATAATACTCCTCGGGGGATGCGAGCGCCGATATCAATAAATTTTTTGGGATATTTTAAAAATTCAACTATTTCTTCCAATTCCTCTTTGGCCTCATGGGCTCCAGCCACGTCTTTAAAAGTAGTTTTTAATTTTTTATCCGGTTCGTTTATCCTGGCCCTTGATTTTCCAAAAGAAAGAGCCTGGGTTTGGCCTTTTTGGGCCTGGCGGAACATAAACCACAAAAGAAATCCTATTAAAAGGAAGGGAATAATAAATGGCAGAAGATTGATTAGCCAATAACTTAATCCTGATTCGCTTTTTATTTCCAGATTTATTTCTTTCAGTTTTTGATTATCCACTCCCAGGTTTTTTAAGGTTTCGGTCAGACCGATTTCTCCTTCTTTGCGACTGATTTTCAGGGTTCCGTCTTTTAATTCTATTTCCAGTTTGTTTTCCTGAACAGTAATTTTTTTAACCTCATCATTATTGATATGGGAAACAACCTGATTAAGAGAAATTTCCTCAGTTGATTTAAAGGGACTGGTATAAATAGTAAAAACAGCTGACAAAACTATCAGGGTAAAAATTACGATTAACAAATTTTTGAAGAAATTTTTCATTTTAATTAATAATAGCACAATTAACAGAAAATTCAAATCCGTCACCTAAGGACGGATAAAAAAGAGCGGCCCGACCTACTCGCGCAGTTCGGGCCTAGTTTCAGAGAGGCTAAAAGATAGACGAGGGATCATTTTTGGCTTCGCGGTATACGTCCGCAAAGTAACCTTCTTTGTTTTGTGTCCCCTTTTTCCCGTTGTTGGTTGAATCCAGTTTCCCAGAGGCCTGCAGCGGGGCGTTGAATTTGGTAATCAGTTTCTGGATAGCTTCGTTGTCGAGGGGGGCTTTTCGTTTTCTGTATGTTTCTGCGGCTTGAATCAAGGATTGAGTCAGTTGTTCCACGGTAACGCATTTGCTGGCGAAAAGTCTGGATCGAGATACTTTGAGCTCGGTATAGGGGCCATTCTTTTGAAACGAAAGAATGAACTCATATCCGATACCCTCTTTTTCGTCCAGTGTTGTGACCGTGGTTTCTTTCGAGCCGAGAAACTTCCAGAGGCCATAGCCCTTTTTGCAGGGGCAAAGACATCCGTCCTCATCCCTGACTTCAAAGTATTCTTGGCATTCCGGGATTTTCCTAATCGTTATACCGATTAGAGGGACTTGGCCGGGTTTTGCACAGTCAACAATCTTATGGTTTTTTCCCTCCTCACCTTCCTCTATAACCAGACCGAAAAAAATCTCGTAACCACCAGTTGTGGTTTTCATTTTGATACCTCCTTTGGAGTGAACATTCCCATAAGGGATTGTTACACTCTAATTATACACCTATCATCTATTTTTGTCAAGGGATTTTCGCTTCTTCCAAAATCGGTTTCAGAGCCATTCGGTATTCGGAGGGTTTGATGGAGATAATTTTAAATTTGTAGGTTTTGTCGATTTCTAAGGTTTCCTTCATCTTTTTCTCCGTGCCAAATTCGGAAATATGAGCCAGACCCTGAATATTCTTACCCAGTTTTACAAAAGCTCCGAAGGGATTGAATTTAGTTACCTTACCTTCGACAACCTGCCCGCTTTTATACTTGTCTCTGACCTTTCCCCAGGGGTTTTCTTTCAAAGCTTTGGTGGAAAGCGAGACCTTGTCTCCTTCTATTTCCACGATTTTGGCTTTGACTTTATCACCAACCCTGAAGAAATCTCCGGGATTGTTAATTATCTGCCAGTCGATTTCGGAAATATGAATCAAGCCCTCCAATTCATTGAATTTAACGAAGACTCCGAAATCAACTATTCCGGTAATAACCCCTTCAACAACGTCTCCTACTTTATATTTTTCCAGGGCTTTCTTTAATTTTTTCTCATCAGCCGACTTTTCCGAGACAATCAGTTTTTTCTCCCGCGGATCCAAATCAATGATTTTTAATTTAAGAATGGTATTAACCAGTTTGTTCAATTCTTGGAGGATTTTTTGTTTATTCCCGCCTTCTACCCGAGGATAATGAGCAGAAGAAAGCTGAGACACTGGCATAAAAGCTTCGATTTTATCAACCTCTATCATTAAACCTCCTTTGTTTGCTTTCAGAACTTTGGCTTCGATAATTTCTCCGGTTTCCATCTTTTCTTTAAGGGTTTGCCATTTCTTCTCTTCTCCGGCTTTCAGCAAAGAGACTTCGCTATAACCATCTTCGTTTTCCAGGTCAACGATTTTTACGGTAATTAGGTCATTAACCTTTATGCTTTTAAATTCCCTGGGATTTTGCTTGATTTCTTTGCCCAAAATAACCCCGGTCTTAAAATTTTTTAAATCAAGATATATTGTTTGCGGTTTTATGGCCGTGACCGTGGCTTCGATAACGTCTCCAGCCTTGGGAATGTCAAATTTACCCTCGACCAGAAGGGTTTGCATTAAACCTGATTTTTTTTCGGCAATTGTTTTCATGGTATTTTTCAGTATAAAAGATATTAAAATTTTTAGCAAGCCCAGTGCCACAAAATCACTGATGCGAAGCATCAAATTAAATTTATTTAGTAATTTTGTGGCACTGGGCAAGTTGTTTAAAACATTTTTTTATGATAAAATAAAATTATATGAAGATTGCTTGGTACGGCCAGAGCTGTTTTAAGCTCGTAGTTAAAACAAATAACGGCGATAAAATCATTATTCTTATTGATCCCTTTCCCAAGGAAATCGGCCTGACTCCTCCTCGGGGTGCGGCTGATATTGTAATTGTTTCTCATGACCATTATGACCACAATAACGTGAAAGCAGTCAGTGGCGAACCTTTTATTATTGAGGGACCAGGGGAATATGACGTAAAGAAAGTTTTTATTCGGGGAATTTATTCCTTTCACGACAATTCCAAAGGCGAAGAACGAGGAGCAAATACAATATCGGTTATTACAGCCGAAGATATAAAGGTTTGTCATTTGGGTGATTTGGGACAAAAAGAACTCTCCGATAATCAGTTGGAAAAAATCGGAGAAGTGGATGTTTTGATGGTTCCCATAGGCGGAACTTTTACCATCAACGGCAGCGAGGCAGTGAAAATTATAAACCAAATCGAGCCCATGGTAGTTATTCCGATGCACTACAAAATACCCGGCCTCAACCTCAAACTGAATCCAGTGGATAAATTCTTGGAGGAAATCGGAGGAGAAAAAAAGACAGTGGAAGAACTATCAATCCAGAAGAAAGATTTAACCGAAGAGGAGATGAAAGTGATAGTAATGAAACCCTTATGATGGCTTTTGTTAAGAAAATTCAGCAGAAATCTCGGTCGACCAGGATTCTTATTCTTTGGTTGTCAGTTGTTTTGGTGATGCTCATAATTATAGCCATTTGGCTATTTTCTTTTTCTCGCGCTATGCAGTCATCGAAAAGCGATAAACAGGGTGAAAACATAGAGTTGCCGTCTCTATTTGAGAGCATAGGAAAAGATTTTTCTTCATTCAAACAACAACTGGAGGCGAGCTTAAAAAATATAGAATATTAATTTAGAAAATAATGAAGGACAAGAATAATAATAAAAACAACGATAAGACCGAAATTCATAAAAGAATTCGGTTGCGAGAAATCAGTCAGGAAATGAAAGAATCGTATCTTGATTACGCTATGAGCGTAATCATTTCCCGGGCTATTCCCGATGCCCGCGATGGTTTGAAGCCGGTTCACCGCCGAATTTTATATGCCATGAATGAAATGGGTCTTGGTTCGGGAGCAAAATACCGAAAATCGGCAAATGTCACTGGTATTACCATGGCTTATTATCATCCTCACGGGGACCAGGCAATTTATGATGCTCTGGCTCGAATGGCTCAGGATTTTTCCCTCAGGTATCCTTTGGTTGATGGCCAGGGAAACTGGGGGAGTATTGACGGCGATGCTCCAGCAGCCCAGAGATACACTGAATGCCGTTTGTCAAAATTGGGCGAGGAAATACTCAGAGACATAGAAAAGGAGACCGTTGATTTTATTGATAACTACGATGGAACGAGAAAAGAACCAATAGTTTTGCCTTCGCCTTTGCCCAATCTTCTTTTGAACGGGACTCTGGGAATTGCCGTAGGAATGGCTACCAGTATTCCTCCTCATAATTTGAATGAATTGGTTGATGCTATTTGTTATTTAATTGACCAACCCAAAGCCACGGTTGAAGACCTTTTTAAATTTATCAAAGGACCGGATTTCCCGACTGGCGGCGAGATTTACAATAAAAAAGAGATTATCCAGGCATATGTCTTTGGTCGGGGGCCCATTCTTACCCGGGCCAAAGCGGAAATTATCGAAGAGAAAGGCAAATTTAAAATAATTATCAGCGAATTAACTTATCAGACCAATAAATCCGTTCTTTTGGAAAGAATCGCCGAATTGGTTAAAGACAAAAAAATCGACGGGCTTAAAGATATTCGCGATGAGTCGGACAAGGAAGGAATAAGAATTGTAATTGAGTTAAAAAGCGACGCTTTTCCTCAGAAAATTCTAAACAAACTTTATAAATATACTGAGCTGCAGAAGGTTTTCCATTTGAATTGCATTGCCTTAACCGATGGAATCCAGCCTCAGACCCTTTCTTTAAAACAATTATTGGGTCAGTTTGTCGACCATCGTCAGAAAGTAACCATCAGAAGATTAAAATACGATTTAACCCGAGCCAAAGAAAGAGTTCATATTTTAGAAGGCCTGGCTAAGGCACTCCAAAACATTGATAGAGTAATTACCCTAATTAAAAAATCCAAAGATAGGGAAGTTGCCAGAGCCGGTTTGATGAAATCTTTCAAATTAAGCGAAATACAGGCAACGGCTATTTTGGAGACGAAACTCCAGACCCTAGCTGCTCTGGAGCGCAAAAAAATCCTCGATGAACTGGAGGAGAAACTCAAATTAATCAAAGAAATAGAAAGTATTTTAGCCAGTCCTAAAAAAATTTTTAAGCTTATCAAGGACGAATTGACGGAAATTAAAAATAAATACGGGGATGAAAGAAGGACTAAAGTTTTTACGGCAAAAGTCGGGGAATTTGCCGAAGAAGATTTAATCCCAGAAGAAGAGACAATTGTTACGGTTACCAATACCGGCTACATTAAAAGGGTTAATCCGAAGTTTTACCGAGCCCAAAGGCGAGGTGGCAAAGGAATTATCGGCATCAAAACCAAAGAAGAAGATTTTGTGGAGCATTTCTTTGTTTCTTCTACTCATGACGATTTGCTGTTTTTCAGCAATAAGGGAAAAGTTTATCAGGCCAAGGCCTACGAAATACCGGAAGCCACCCGGGCCTCACGAGGCAGGGCAATAGTCAATATTTTGGGACTTTCTTCAGAAGAAAGAATTAGCGCGGTAGTTCCTTTAAAAAAGGAAAAACAGAATAACAATCAAGGGATGAAATTTTTGGCAATGGTAACCAAAAATGGTATAATAAAGAAAACAGCTGTAGAGAAGTTCCAAAATATTCGACACGGCGGAATCGTAGCCATTGAACTGGACAGGGAGGACAGCTTAAGATGGGTAAAAGTAACCGAAGGTAATGATGAAATAATGTTGATTACCAAATTGGGCCAAGCGATTAGGTTTTCCGAAAAAGATCTGAGACCGATGGGTCGGAGCGCTCGAGGGGTGAGAGGAATAAAATTAAGATTATTTCCCAAGACAAAAGACAAGGAGGAGTTTACCGATGCGGTTATAGGAATGGGAGTGATTGATCCAGAGTTAATAGAAGCCAATCCAGAAGTTTTGATTATCAGCAGTAATGGTTATGGCAAAAGAACGCCTTTAAGTAGTTTTAAAGTTCAGCATCGGGGGGGAGTCGGCGTAAAAGCCGCCAAGGTAACCGAAAAAACCGGAGCTTTAGTGGCCTTAAGAATGGTCACGCCCGATAAAGAAGATTTAATCGTTACCTCTCAAAAGGGGAATGTAATCAGAACGCCGATTAAAACAGTTTCCAGGGTTGGGAGAGTAACCCAAGGAGTAAGAATTATGCGCTTGGACCAGGGAGACAAAGTAGTTTCTATAGCTTGCGTATAATTTATAATTATGCAAGGAACTGGAGGATTTCTTCGACCAGAAGAAATCGTGAGACAATTGAATATCAGAAAAGATATGCAAGTCGCGGATTTTGGTTGCGGGGCAGGTTATTTTACCATTACCTTGGCCAAATTAGCTGACCAGGGAAAGGTTTATGCTTTTGATGTTTTGGAACAGGCCCTTGAATCGGTCAGGAGTCGGGCTAAACTCCAGGGGCTTTTTAATATTGAGACAAAACGTTGCAATTTAGAACTGATAGGCAGTTCGGGGTTATTGGATAATTCAGTTGATTTGGTTTTATTGGCAAATATTTTATTTCAGTCCAACAAAAAAATTGATATAATAAAAGAGGCAAAAAGAATTTTAAAAAAGGGCGGAGAAATGGTGATTATTGACTGGCTACCCAATCAGTCCATGGGCCCGCCAAAGGATTTAATCGTTTTACCGGAAGTTGTTAAAAAGATGGCTCAGGACGAAGGGTTGGTTTTTAAAAAAGATTTCCCTGTCGACGTCTATCACTGGGGAATAATATTCACCAAATAAATTCATGACTCGTAAACAACTTTTAATTATTGTTGCCGGAGCAGTAGCCATACTTTTGGTTATTTTTCTTTGCCCCATATTTTTTCCGAGCATTTGTGCCAGAAAGGGTAGTCAATGCAAGCCAGTAAGTCTGCAGATTTGGGGGGTTTATGATGAAGCGAGTGTTTTCACTGACCTGATAAAGGCCTACGAAAAGCAAAACAAATGTGTCAAGATTTATTACGAGATGAAAAATACCCATGATTACGAAGAAACCCTAAAAGATGCTTTTGTCTTGGGCAAAGGCCCTGATATTTTCTTAATTCATAATACCTGGTTGCCAAAATACAAAGGCATAATAAAAGAAGTACCCTCAACGTTTTTACAGTTTAATGTCTTCCGGGATACGTTTGTGGATGTCGTAGAAAATGATTTAAGCGGAGATAATAAGATTTATGGTTTGCCCCTTTACGTTGACACGTTGGCTCTTTATTACAATGTTGATTATTTTAACAGTGCCGGTATCTCCTCTCCTCCGGAAACCTGGTATGATTTAATTGATGATTTAGATAAATTAACCAAGAAAAATCAGTGGGGAGCAATAGAACAAGCTGGTATTGCTATGGGTACGGCCGAAAACATTAATCGTTCAACCGATATTTTAGCTCTTTTGATGCTTCAGAACGGGACAAAAATGGTCAGCCAAGATAAAAAATCAGTTGGTTTTAATCAGACGGTTTTAATGGAGGACGGAAGCTATTATCCTGGACAGGATGCTCTTCGTTTTTATACCGAGTTTGCTAATCCTTCGCAAAGGAACTATACCTGGAATAAGCAGATGCCCTATTCAATCGATGCCTTTGTTGACGGCAAAACAGTAATGATGATTAACTATTCTCACCATATAGCTACTATCAAATCCAGGGCTCCTTATCTTAATTTTAGAATCGGCCTCATGCCTCAAATCAAGGACCGGAAATTCGATATTAATTATGCCAATTATTGGGCTTTTGCGGTTTCTAACAAAACAACCTCAACCGTTAGCGAAGAGGCCTGGAAATTCATCATTTATTTAACCAACAAGGAAAATGCCAAACAATATTTGCAAAAAACCAAAAGACCGACCAGTCGCCGCGATTTGGTTGATTGGCAGAAAGACGATTTGGAGTTAGGGGTTTTTGCCAAGCAAAGTTTAAGCGC
>Ga0172363_10003898_pt1 | contig 12091 bp, 4 predicted proteins | sample LakKivs2_kivu2a2_FD_114541 | JGI IMG/M metagenome (GOLD analysis project Ga0172363, IMG submission 114541) | Sediment microbial communities from Lake Kivu, Rwanda - Sediment s2_kivu2a2 | ecosystem: Environmental > Aquatic > Freshwater > Lake > Sediment | place: Rwanda: Western Province, Lake... | reverse complement strand
GCTCCAACGATTTCCCGCGGGCCGGGGCCTTCGACGCCTCCTACAACGGCGGCGACAGCGACGCCTTCGTGGCGAAGCTCGACCGCGACGGCCAGCTCATCTGGGCCAGCTACCTCGGCGGCAGCAACGCCGACTTCGGCCGCGGCATCGCAGCCGACAGCGCCGGCAACGTGATCGTGGTCGGCGAGACGCGCTCGGGCGACTTCCCCTACCTGCTGGGCTTCGACGCAACCGGCGGCACGCAGACCTTCAGCGAAGGCTTCGTCACCAAGATCACCCCCAGCGGCTCCCGGATCACCTGGTCCACCTTCCTCGGCGGCACCGGCGGCGACATCTGCTACAGCGTGGCGACGGACTTCGCCGACAACATCGTGGTCGGCGGCTACACAGCCTCGGGCAACTTCCCCCTGCTGACAGCGTTCGATCCGGTGGGGGCCGGGGCGTCGGAGGGCTTCGTCACGAAGATCACGCCCGCCTGCGTGCTCGTGTGGTCGTCCTACTTCGGCGGGAACGGCACCGACGAGGTGCTCGGAATCACCTGCGACAGCGCCGCCAGCATCTACATCACGGGCGACACCTCCTCGACCGACCTGCCGATGCCGGGCAACGCCTACGACAAGACCTTCAACGGCGGCAACTACGACGCCTTCGCCGCGAAGGTCAGCAACGTCGGCAAGCTGCTGTGGACCACCTACCTCGGCGGCACGTCCGCCGACACGGGCTGCGCGATCTCGGCGGATCCGGCGGACAACGTCCTGGTATCGGGCTACACCGCCAGCTCCACCGATTTCCCCACGGCCAGCGGCTTCGACACCACCTACAACGAAGCCATAGACGGCTTCGTCCTCAAGCTCACGGGCGCCGCCGGCACGCTGCTGTGGTCCAGCTACATCGGCGGCTCGGACGCCGATTACGCCTACGGCGTCGCCGCCAGCGCCGCGGGCGGCCACGCCCTCATCACCGGCTTCACGGAGTCCACGAACTTCCCGACGACCGCCGGGCTCGACACCGGGCACAACGGCGGCCGCGACGCGTTCGTCGCGAAGGTGCTGCAGCCCGCGCACCAGCTCGACGTGCAGTCGATGACGGTCCTCGGCGAAAGCCTCCCCGGCATCGCCATCACCGGCTCGAGGCCCGGCACCACCAACTACAGCACGTTGTGCGCCGAGCAGCAGGTGGTGACGCTCGCGGCGCCCACGCCCGTGACGGTCGGCGGGCGCAAGTACAACTTCGCACGGTGGGAGGTGGGCGTCTATCAGCAGACCACGACCACGCTCGTCCTCGCGATGGACGCCCCGCACACCGCGGTCGCGTTCTACGCGGTGCAGGAGTACACGCTCACGGTGTCGTCCTCGCCGGTCAAGGCCGTGCCCATCAGCGGCACGCGGCCGGGGTCCACCGACTACACGGCGAAGTGCCCGGACCAGTTGCCGGTGATGCTGACGGCTCCCGCCTCGCACACGAGCAGCGCCACCTACGCCTTCGCCTACTGGAAGGTCGACGGCGCCGCCAGGCCCCGCGGCCAGCGCGACGTATACCTCGCGATGGCCGCCGACGCCGCCGCCGAAGCGGTCTACGAGGTCTCGCCGCCGCTGCCGGTGACGGACCTCGCCGCGCACATCGCCGCCGAGGCCCAGCCGGTGAGCAGCGCAGGCAGCTCCGGCGAGTACAGCTCCGACTTCTCCGCCGCGAAGGCCGCCGACGGCGCCGCCGCGACGGTCTGGAGCACCCCGTCGCGCAGCACCTCGCAGGCCGAGTTCCTCAAGCTCGACCTCGGCAGCGTCCGCACCATCCACGGCACCCGGCTGCTGCCATCGGCGACGCTCCCGCAACTGTTCCCCGACGCCTTCACGATCGAGGTCAGCGAGAACAACGCCGCCTGGACGCCGGCCGCGTCGGTCACGGGCTACAGCGCCCAGGCGGGCACGTGGTGCGAGGTCTCGTTCGCGGGCCGGCCCGCGCGCTACGTCCGGGCGTCGATCCCGCAGGACAGGCTCTACCAGGCCGGCGTCTACATGATTCAGATCGCTGAGTTCCAGGCCCTCAGGCGGTTCGTGGAGCTGACGTTCACCGCGAAGGGCGGCACGAGCTACGACATCCGCCACAGCACGGCGGGCGCCGTGACGGCCGGCCTGTGGGACGCCGCCAGCCAGGTGGCCAACGAGCCCGTGCCCGCCGACCCGGGCGTCCAGCAGGGGATCGGCATCAGCCTCGACCAGCTCCCCGCCGAGACGACCGTGCACCTGGCGCTCAAGACGGCCGACGCCGCCGGCGGCATCTCGGCGCTCTCCAACTCCGCGTCCGTGCAGACGCCCGGCATGCCGCCGGCGACGGTGACGGACCTCGCCGTGACGGGCACCACGGCCACCAGCTTCACCGTGAGCTTCACGGCGACCGGCGACGACGGCACGCTCGGCACGGCCACGTCCTACGACCTCCGCTGGAGCACCGTGGAGATCAGCTCGGCCAATTGGACCTCGGCCCAGCAGGTGGCGGGGCTGCCCGCGCCCTCGCCTCCGGGCACGCTGGAGAGCCTCGCGCTGCCGGGCCTGCCGGAAGACTCGCAGTGCTACGTGGCGCTCAGGGTCTTCGACGAGATCGGCAACGGCTCGGCCATCTCGAACGTGGCGGCCGGGAAGACGCTCGACCTCACGGCCCCGGCCCCAACCGATTCGCTGCAGGCCGCGCTGGTCTCGCCGGGTCCCCTCGTGAAGATGACCGTTACCACGGCCACAGGCTCGGGCGACCACAGCGCGCCATACGTCGCTGCAAACACCATCGACGGCCAGACCGACACCGTCTGGAGCACGCCGGCCCGCGCGGCTTCGCAGGCCGAGTGGATGCTCTTCGACCTCGGCGGGGCCGAGGCGCTCGAGAAGGTCCGCCTGCTGCCGAACGCCGGCGCCCCGCAACTGTTCCCCAGCCACTTCAGCGTCTGGGTGAGCGCGGACAACGCGGCGTGGGTGCAGGTGGCGGCGGAGGCGTCCTACGCGGCCGCGGCGGGCACGTGGTACGAGGCGAACTTCCCGAGCTGGCCGGCGCGCTACGTGCGGGTGTCGATCGCGGAAGACCGGCTCTGGTCGCCGGGGGTGTACATGATCCAGGTGGCGGAGGCGGAGGTCTACGGCGCGCTGCGGCAGGTGAAGCTCGACGTGCACAGCGCCGCCGGCACGGACGAGTTCCCCGGCTACCCGGCCTCGGCCACGATCGACGGCCGGGCCGACACGGTCTGGAGCACGACGGTGCAGGCGGCGCCGCGCGTCGAAACGCTCACGCTCGACCTCGGCCGCGAGGAGACGGTGGAGAAGGTCCGCCTGCTGCCGAACGCCGGCGCACCGCAGTTGTTCCCGCAGGCCTTCACGCTGCAGGTCAGCGGCGATGGCTCCGCGTGGACGGACGCCGCGTCCGAGGCGGGCTACGCCCCCGCGGCCGGCGTGTGGTACCAGAAGGCCATCGCGCCGGTCGGCGCCCGCTACGTGCGGCTGCGCGCCCCGGCCACGCCGATGTGGGCGCCGGGCCAGTACGTCCTGCAGATGGCCGAGGCGGAGGTCTACGGGCTGAACCGCGTGCTGAAATGCGACGTGGCCGCGGTGATGAGCTCCGGCTCGCACAGCGCCCTCTACGGCGAAGCGAAGGCGGCCGACGGCCTCACCGACACGATCTGGAGCACCCCGGCCTACGCAACGGCCCAGCCCGCCAGCCTGACGTTCGACCTCGGCCACGCGCTGCCCATCGAGCGCGTGCGGCTGCTGCCGGCGGCGGGCGCACCGGGGCTGTTCCCCAGCGCGTTCACGATCGACACGAGCGCCGACGGCTCCGCGTGGAGCGAGGCGGCATCCATCAGCGGCTACGCCGCCGCGGCCGCGTCGTGGTGCACGGTGAACTTCCCCGCGGCCCAGGCCCGGCTGGTGCGGCTGTCGATCCCGGCCTGCCGCTACTTCTCGCCCGGCGTCTACATGATCCAACTCGCCGAGATGGAAGCCTACCGGACCGGCGAGCAGGTGGTGCGGCTGAACTGGCTGGCCTCGGGCGACAACGGCAGCGCGGGGTCCGCCGCGAGCTACGACGTGCGCTGGAAGAGGTCTGCCGTGACCGACGGCACCTGGGGGGCCGCGACGGCCCTCGCGGGCGAGCCGTCCGCCGTGGCCGCGGGCTCGCCGCGTGCGATGACGGTGGGGCTCGACCTCCTGCCGCCCGGCCGGCGCGTCTACTTCGGCCTGAAGAGCGCCGACGAGGCCGGCAACCAGTCGACCGCATCCAACTCGCCCTACGTGGACGTGCCCGGCACGCCCGAGCCCGAGCTCGAAGGCGATGCGAACGGCGACTGCAAGGTCAACCTCCTCGACCTGCTGTTCGTGAGGCAGCGGCTGAACCAGGACGTTGGCACGGGCGACAACGCCAAGGCCGACGTGAACGCCGACGGCAAGATCAACCTGCTGGACCTGCTGTTCATCCGCAGCAGGCTCAACAACACGTGCAGTTGAGCTGAACTGCCCAGCTTCGGATGCGGCTTCGAGGGCCGGCTCCCGCGAAAGGGGCCGGCCCCGAATGGTATGAAGTCAAGGCTCTGCAACGAGGAAGCAACTTGCGGGGCCTTGCCCAGCACATGTCGGAAGAACAAGGGACGGAGCGAAAAACGGGGACTGGCAACGATTTGCGGCGAAGAAGCCGATTCGCTGGAAGCCGGTAACGCAGATCGGTGCCTGTATCCCGCTTTTCGCGGCCCTGCGTATAAATAGCGTTGATTTCATGCCATTCGGGCCGGCCCCTCTTTTCCTGCAATTATCAACTGACAACTGCTGGGCCGTCTTCGGCGCGTTGCCCCGGGGTCTCAAGGTGCCTGGCACCTTGACCGCCTTGACCGCCTTGACCGGCTGCGGCTAAAGGTTCCGGTTCATCTCGACGATATAGAGTATGAGTAGAGAGTTCAACACCAACATGTCGCGGTTCCTCCCCAAGGGATCAAGCAAGCCGTCCTGAGGAGCAACGTCCATGTCGGGGAACGCCGACCGCCAGGCTGCTGCGGAAAAGGCGATGCAGGTTGCCTCCGCCTCCGGCCAAGCCGCCGCCCCGCCGGAAGCCCGCCTCGCGCAGTCGGTCACCGGGATGGACACAGCCCGGATGGCTCAGCTTGGCCTGCTGACGTCCGAGTTCGCCCACGAGATCAGCAATATCATCGCCACCATCAACGGCTATGCGACGATGCTGCTGCAGGACACGCCTGCGGCGGACCCGCGTCGCGGCCACCTCGAGATCGTGCAGTCGGAGGCGCGCCGGGCCAGGCGCGCCCTCGACACGATGACGCAGCTCGCCCGCGGCGGCAAGGGCACCGTCCGCGTGCCGGTTGACATTGACCGGCTGCTGGACGACGTGCTGGCGCTGGTGAGCCCGGAGGCGGACGCCTGCCGGATCGAGGTGAAGCGCGCCCGCGGCGAAGGCTGCCGGGTGCTTGGCTGCGAGGACGAGCTGAAACAGGTCTTCCACAACCTGCTGGTCAACGCGGTCCACGCCATCGGCGCCGGCGGCACGATCAGCGTGGCTGCGGAGCTCTCCGGGGACGGCACGCAGGTGCTCGCCCGTGTGGCCGACACCGGCTGCGGCATCCCCGCAGGCGAGCTTGACAGGATCTTCGAGGCTTTCCATACCACTCGCGGCCAGTCCGGAGGCACGGGGCTGGGGCTGTTTGTGAGCCGCGACATCGTGCTGCGGCACGGCGGCGAAGTGCTGGTGCAGAGCACGCCGGGCAAGGGCACGGCCTTCACGGTGGTCCTGCCGGCCGAATCCGGCGGCGGAGGATAAATGCGCGTTTTACCGGATCGCGGAAAATTCGTGATTGCGCTCCGGAAGGTTTTTTATTATAATCTTCATTCCTTCACTTCCTGAACCAGGGGGCCACGAATGCCCGCACATGAAGCCAGAGTGCTGATCTGCTGCGACCCGGCATCGGGGTTGGCGTCGGTGATCCCGCAGCTCCGGGGCCGCAACTACCACGTCGTCCATGCCTCCACCGTCTACCGGGCAATATCGTCGCAGAGCGGCGAGCCGGCGGACGTCATCATCATCGACGCCAACAGCTTCACCGAGAAAGACTACGAGGTGTTCGACATCTTCCGGGAGGGGCTGCCCGGGGTGCACATCTTCGCGTGCATCTCGCTCAGCCGCCGCGAGATCACGCCGCTGCTGATCCGACGGGGCGTGGACGGCTACTTCATCGAGCCGTTCTACTCGGACGAGATCCTGAGCGCCCTCGAGCGCGCCCTCGCACCGAAGGCCCAGCCGCAGGGCGCGGCCGACCAGGCCGAGAAGCTCGCCGCCCTCGGCCGGCTGGCACGCGGCGTGGCCCACGAGGTCAACAACCCCCTCGCCACGCTCTCCGGCTGGGTGCAGATCTTCCTCCAGGAGATGGACCAGAAAGACCCCAAGCGCGAGACGGTCGAGGTGATGCAGCAGGAGATCGACCGCATCAACAAGGTGGTGCAGGACCTGCTGGCGTTTTCGGGCCAGCCCTCGCCGCAGCGCGACGAGGTGGACATCAACGCCCTCCTGCGCGGCCTGACGCGCTCGGGCGACCGCGGCAGCACCGAATTCGTCACCCAGCTCGACGCCTCGTTGCCGAAGGTCTACGCCAACCAGGCCCAGCTCAAGCAGGCCCTGGCGGGCTTCATCGACTTTTGCCAGAAGCGCGCCAAGGGCAAGGGCCCGCTCGAGATCACCACCCACGCCGACCACGAGGCAGGGGCGGTGATCGTGCTGCGCGATACGACCGCCCGCATCGCCGATGACGTTCTCAACGGGATGTTCGATCCCTTCTACAGCGGCAACGGCGACATCTCGGACGGGCTGGGCCTCTCGATCGCCTACGGCATCGTCAAGGGGCTGGGCGGCAGCGTCACGGCGGGCAGCGAGTCGGGCCGCGGCCTCGTCTTCACCGTCGCCGTGCCCGGAGCCACCGAAACCGTCCAGCAGGGAGCCTGATGAGCCAACAACCGCCACGGATACTCGTGGTCGACGACGAGCCCCGCATCTGCCAGCTCCTCGGCGAGCTGCTGGGGCGCGAAGGCTACCAGACCGAAACTGCACTCGGGGCGGACGAGGCCCTCGCCAAGCTCGCACGCTCCGCATTCCAGATGGTGATCACCGATCTCAAGATGCCCGGGATGGACGGCTTCGGGCTGATCGAGGCGATCAAGAAGATCCAGCCGGCCACCGCCTGCATCATGATCACCGCCTACGCCACGGTCGAGACGGCGGTGCAGGCACTCCGCCGCGGCGCCGACGACTACGTCACCAAGCCCTTCGACGTCAACGAGCTGAAAAAAGTCGTCGGCCGCACGCTCCAGTCGCAGGACCTCGCCCAGCAGAACAAGCTCCTCGTGGAGCAGCTCCAGCAAGCCAACGAAGAACTGAGCCGCCACAAACGCGCCCTCGCGGCCGAGGCGGTCCGGACCGGCCAGAGCCTCGAGGAAGCCAACCGCAGCCTGAGCCGCACCGTGGAGCAACTGAGCGCGATCAGGAGCATCACCGAGGCCCTCGTCTCGCTGCTCGACCTCGACGACCTCCTCGCCGTCTGCCTGGAGCAGATCAACAAACACATGCACGTGCGGACCAGCTCGATCATGCTGCTGGACGACAACAAGACGCACCTGGTGGTGCGGGCGGCCTCGAGGAAGGACATCGTGGGGATGCGCCAGCGCGTGGGCGAGCGCATCTCCGGATGGGTGGCGAAGTACCGCGAGCCGCTGCTGATCGACGACATCCGCACCAGCGGGCGCTTCCAGCCCGTGGGCTCGGCCCGCTACCAGACGGCCTCGCTGCTGTGCATCCCTCTCCTGCTGCGGGGCAGGCTGCTGGGCGTGGTGAACGTGACCGACCGGGAAGGCGAGAGCCCGGCCTTCACCGACGACGACGCCCAGTTCCTCGGGATGATCGCGGGTCAACTCGCGATCTCCATCGAGAACGCCCGCCTCTACACCAGGCTCCAGCAAAACACCGTGACGGCGGTGTCGGTGATCGCCGACGGCATCGACGCCCGCGAGCCCACCATGATGGGCCACTCGCAGCGCGTCGCCGAGCACGCGGTGGAGCTTGCCCGCACGCTGGGGATGGACGAGCACGCGCTGGAGACGCTCGGCACCGCGGCCCGCATCCACGACATCGGCAAGATCGGCATCTGCGACAGCATCCTCTCCAAGCCCACGGCCCTCTCGAAGCAGGAGCTGCGCTACATCCGCAGCCACAGCATCAAGGGCGACCGGATCATACGCTCGCTGGGGTTCCTCGACCGCGTCCGCCGGGTGGTGCGCCACCACCACGAGCGGTGGGACGGCGCCGGCTACCCCGACGGGCTGAAAGGCGACGAAATCCCGTTCCTCAGCCGGATCATGATGATCGCCGACAGTTGGGACGCCATCACCTCGGGGCGCCCCTACCGGGCGGCGCGATCGACGGGCGACGCCCTCCGGGAGATCGTGCACTGCTCCGGCAGTCAGTTCGACCCAAACATGGCAAGAGTCTTCACGGAGATGCAGAAGAAGGCGGCGGCCGGGGCGGCCTCCCGTGCGACGCAGGCCCGCGGCCCCGCATCTGCGGCTCAGAACGCGTCGAGTTAAGGGGATCAAGGAGATGAATTGTCAGAGAGATGGCTGTGCAAACCCCGTGATTCCGCCGCGAAGGAAGTTTTGCTCCGAGCAGTGCGGCAGGATGGCTCACCGGCAGAAGAACCTGAAGCTGATGGCCGCTGAACGCCAGATATTGAAGAACCTGCACCGTGACCGGAAAGTGAGGTCGTGCCTCGTCTGCGGCAACGAGTTCATGTCCGACGGGCCATGGAACCGGCAGTGCCCGCGGTGCAAGAAGCGATCATCCTACTGACGCACCTCGCATGGGTGATCGGGAACGCGGCCCGAGCCGCGGCGGAAGACGTAAGAGGAAGGCGCCCCCGGCGGCGCCTTCCGGCATGTGGGGGGCGGCCCGATCCGTCCGGTCCGCCCGATCTGCCCGATTTCGGGATGGAGGATCCACCCTTGTTTTCGCCGAGGCCTGTTTTATAATGAGTTGCATACCAGCGGGGGAGCAAAGGGCATCAACCATGCAGAAGAGATTCCTCCTCGACTTCCAGGAAGGCGACGCTGTCACGCAGATGTTCCTCGTGTCGCGCTCGCAGCTCCGCACGGCAAGCAACGGCTCGTCGTACATCGACATCGAGCTGTGCGACAAGTCCGGCAAGATGTCCGGCAAGCTCTGGCGGGCAACGAAGGAGTTGTTCGATTCCTTCAAGCCGCAGGACTTCGTGCAGGTCCGCGGGGTGGTCGAGAAGTACCGCGACTACCGGCAGCTTCGCATCGACTCGATCATCCCGGCGCGCGAGTCGGCGGTGGATGCGGCGGACTTCATGCCCGTGACCGACAAGCCTATCGAGCCGATGCTCAAGGCCATCAAGGACGCGATCGCCTCGGTCGAGTCCGAGCCGCTGCGGATGCTGCTGCAGGCGTTCTTCAACGACGCCCTCTTCTGCGCGAAGTTCTGCTCGGCACCCGCCGCCGTCACCTACCACCACCCCTACATCGGCGGGCTGCTCGAGCACACGTCGTCGGTGCTCGAGATGGGCCTGCGGCTGCTCGACGGCCGGCCGGAGCTCGACCGCGACCTCCTCGTCACCGGGCTGATCCTCCACGACATCGGCAAGATCGAGGAGTTCGAGTACGACCGGGCCCTGCGCTACAGCGACCGCGGCAAGCTGATCGGGCATCTCGTGATCGGCTCGGAGATGATCCGCGAGCGCGCTGCGAAGATCAAGGATTTCCCGCCCCACCTGCTGGACCTGCTGCTGCACCTCGTGCTCAGCCACCACGGCGAGTACGAGTTCGGCTCGCCGCGGCTGCCCGTCACCGTCGAGGCGGTGGCGGTCCACCACATCGACAACCTCGACGCGAAGATCAATGCGTTCACGCAGATGAGGAAGGTTTCGGCCGACCCCGAGGCGACGTGGTCGGACTTCAGCCGGATGTTCCAGCGCGAGCTCTACATCCGCAGGCCGTCGGACAGCCCGGAAGGCGATTGACAGGGTTCGCGTGAGCGCGAAAGACTCACTGCGCCGCGGCGTGACCCTGCTGCCGGCCATCGGGCGAGCCGTCAGAAGTCCTCGGCTCGCTTCTCCTCGATCTTCTCGATCACCACCATGTCGCCCGCCTTCAGCTCCCGGTTGGGGGGAGCGTCCACGAGTTTCGCGGTGGCGTGGCCGAAGCCGATCACGGAGACGATGAGGCCGCAAACCTTCTTGCCGTCGAGGACGAGGTTCAGCTTCTGGTCGATCTTGAGGCCGGAGTTGGCCTGGATGGTGAAGGTGATGAGCTTGTCGGCCGGCTTGCAGATGACGACCTGGCTGGTGAAGGAGTTGGGCTCGCGCAGTGGCTGAACGGCGCCGGTTCCCTTTTCCTCGAGCTTGACGCGCTCCTCGGGCGAGAGGTCCTTGGAGCCGTCCGTCTTCCACCACTCGATCCACTTGTCGGCGTCGCGGCCGAAGTCTTTGCCGCTGATCTTTGTGAGGGCGTCGCGGGCGGTCTCGCGCACGGGGATCATCGTGTGCTTGAGGTTGCGGATGAGGGCGGGCGCCGCGCGGACGTCGCCGATCTGGGCGAGGGAGCTCGCGGCGCACACGCGCAGGAACCAGTCGCGGTCGTCCATCGCGTTGATGAGGTCCTGCACGGCGGCCTTCGCCCGCAGCACGCCGAGTTCCTTGGCGGCCCCGGTGCGGACGTGCTGCGCGGCGTCCCTGTCGCGCAGTTGCGCGATGTACCTCTGGATGCGCGGGTCCTCGGCCGGCGGCGCGACGTCCGTGTCCCCAGTCTGCTCGGGGACGGCCTGTAGTTCGTCGAGCCGCTTGCGGGCCTCGGCCACCATCGGCGGCAAGCCGTAGGCGATGATCTGCCGGTAGATGTCGCGCGCGTCGGAGTGCCGGCCGCTGCGCGTCATCGCCTCGGCGTGCGAGAGGTCTACCTGGTAGAGCTCCTCGGCGAGCTTCTGGATCTTCTGCTTGGCCTTCTCGCGCTCGGCCTGCCACACGGGCTCTCGGATGTCGGGCCGGCTGTCGAGCATGGCGATTGCTTCGATGAATTTCTTCTCCCCGGCGAGCCGGTCGGCTTCGGACTTGAGCCGGGCCGTGGTCTGCTCGATGTTCTCCTTGGCGGCCTGGTCGTCGGCGCCGGGGACGGTCTTCTCGGGTGACGGCAGGGGCGCGGCAGTGGCGTCGGGCGTGGCGTCCGGCGGGGTCGTCTTCGGGACGGCGGCGACCTCGTCGGGATTCTGCGCGGGGTCCTCGGGCTTTGGCACGTCGGGCGCAGTGGTGTTGGGCTTGTCGGGTTTCGTGATCTCCGGGCGGGGGGCATCTCCGCCGGCCTTGACTCTGTCGGCCTCCTTGATGGCGCTGAGGATGGCGGCGAGGTCGGGCTTGTCGGGGGCCTTGCCGGCGGCGGCTGATTTCTCGAGGTTCTCGACGCGCTGCCGCACCGTCTGGAGTTCGTCCTGGAGTGGGGCGACGATCTTCGCCACGGCGGTCGTGACTTCGTCCTTGTGGCTGCGCAGCGAGGCGTCGATCGTGCCGTTGATGTCGGCCTTCAACTGCAGCTCGCGTGCGGCGGCCGCCGCCTCGTCGACCTTCGGCGCCTCGGCGGGCTTGACGAGCGGCTGGAGCTTCAGAAACGCCGCCCCGCCGATCGCGATGAGGGCGACGGTCACGACCGTGCCCAGCAGGTAGCCCTTGAGGATCGACGGCGGCCGGGACGGCGAAAGGTTGCCCACGAGCCGCGAGCCGCACGAGCTGCACCAGCGCGCCCCCGCGGCGACGGGCGCGTTGCAGAACGGGCAGTGGTGCTCCGGCGCGGGGCGCTCGCGGCGCATGACCTTCACGGCCGCCCCGCACTTGCGGCACAGATAGCTCCGGCCGTCGAACAGCGGCACGTCTTCGGTGCCGCACTGCTTGCAGCGGACGGCCTCGCTCTTGCCGCGCGCCTCCAGGCACGCCGAGCAGAACACCTTGTCGAGGGCTTGCCTCGCCCGGCCTTCGCTGAGATCCTCGGGGAGGACAGCCCCCCCG
>Ga0172363_10003896_pt1 | contig 12093 bp, 12 predicted proteins | sample LakKivs2_kivu2a2_FD_114541 | JGI IMG/M metagenome (GOLD analysis project Ga0172363, IMG submission 114541) | Sediment microbial communities from Lake Kivu, Rwanda - Sediment s2_kivu2a2 | ecosystem: Environmental > Aquatic > Freshwater > Lake > Sediment | place: Rwanda: Western Province, Lake... | reverse complement strand
TTCAGAATATTGTTCTGCAGTATCTTGTTGTTGCTGCAGTTTTCAAATCTGATTCCCTCAGCATTCTTCAAAAACGTGTTATTGCTAATCGTGTTGTTTGTAGACTCATCACCATAGATTCCCCACGTGTTGGAGGAGATGTTGTTGTTCTTGATGGTTTGACTTTGCGAGAAGTAGCGGATGTTCACGCCATAGATGTTTGAGCAAATGCTGTTATCTGATATCACGTTGTCGCGAGACCAGCTTACGTAAAGACCGTAGCTGTATGCTCCGAAGGCGTGTCCCGTGATTGTGTTGTTGCGAACGGTGTTGTTGAAGCAAGGATAATCCACCGTTCCTGAGGCAAGGTTTATTCCCATTACGCCGTTGTTTGAAACCATGTTGTCTGCCACCGTGATGTTCTTCGAATCATAAACCGAGATTCCTGTGCCATAATACGTCGTGTCTTCATGTTGATTGTTGCTAGACGCATTGTTGTCCATCACGTTCGTGTCATTGGATTCATACACGTAAATCCCGAAAATGTTGTTCGAAGCCGTGTTGCTGAGGATGTCAGTCTTGTTTGAACGCGAAACCGAGATTCCAATTCCAGTCCAGAAGTATTCAGGCAGCGGAAAGTCCATCCAGTAGAGAATCCTGTTGTTTGACACGTTGTTTCCCTCAAGCCTGATCATGCTCGAGTAAACCACGTGCACACCCATCTCGAATTTTTCGATGTTCGTGTTCAGAACTGTGACGTTATATCTGCCCGTCACGTTCACTCCAATACTGTTCAATTCTTCAGGACCAGAAATGGTCCAGCCTCCGCCATCAAACGTAATGTTGTCTCTCTCAATAACCAGAGACGTGTTGACAATGTTATCAGACAGAAAATATGTGACGTGGTCACCAGTCGAGATAGGCGCCTCAAGCGGCTCAACGGTTCCGTTTTCCCTAATGTAAATGTACTCTATCGCCATCGACTCAGCCGCTCTAGCTGGTTGTAAACTAGACGAGAAAGTTAACATTCCCATCAAAAGAAACACAATCAACATCACACAAACAATCTTCATGCTATCCCACATTCACCATGATAACCTGTGAACAGCTTTTAATTTTTGCGGAGAACCAGCCAAACCGAAACGCAGCAACATCACGTCAAACCTGTCTTCTTCCCGCAAAAATCCCGTTTCAAAACTCCAAATTCTGCTTTAACCTCTCTCAGCTGTTCTGCAGTGAACACTGGGCCGTCCCTGCACACGCGGTACTTACCTATCACGCAGCTTCCACACAGACCCATCGCGCACCGCATAAGCCGCTCAAGACTAGCCTCAAACCTTGTCTGATGCTTCTCAGCCAACTCGAAAGCCTTAAGCATCATAGGTTCTGGTCCACAAGAATAAACCACGTCAAACTTTTCCCTTACCAAAGCCTGCTCTAATGGTTTAGTGCACAAGCCTGTGATGCCGCAACTTCCATCCTCTGTGGAAACAATAAGCTGTCCTCCTTTTTTTACGAGTAGCTTTTCCAACGTGTCTCTGAGCAACAGTTCACTTTTCGTCTTTGCGCCAAGCACAAAAACAATCCTCCGTGCAGCCTTCACCAACTTCTTAGTCAGGAAGTACAGTGGTGCTACGCCTGTGCCTCCGCCAACCATCAAAACCCCGCCTTTGACAATGGAGAAGCTGTTGCCGAAGGGTCCACGCACACCAACAATGTCGCCAGCTTTCATCTTGTGCAAAGCCTTCGTGGCTTCACCCACATTCTTAACCGTAACCGAGACCAGTCCGTCTTCATCTGCGTCCAAAATGCTCAGCGGAACCTCATCCACGTCTGGAATCCAAAGCATCAAGAACTGCCCTGGTTTCGCTTTTGAACAAATCTTGTCCTTGAAGGCGAAGGTCTTCACCGTTGGGCTTTCGGTTTTCACGCATTGAATCTGCGTGGTTCTCAAGCTGTTAACGGCGGTGTGATAGTCCGACAATTTCGTTTACGCTCCTGAAACCTTTTCTTTTCAGATAAGTGTTCACTCCGCTACTGACGGCTTTGAATACGGTCGGTCCTTTTGTCGCTATGGCTGTTCCTATTTGGACGGCTGATGCTCCAGCTAATAGAAACTCAATGGCGTCGCGCCAGTCTGCCACTCCCCCGCATCCGACTATCGGAATCTTCACATGTTCATAAATTTCGTGGACACATCTTACGGCAATCGGCTTTATCGCCTGTCCGGACAGTCCCCCTGTCTTATTGCTGAGAATCGGCATTGCTGTTTCCGCGTCTATTGCCATGGCTTTAACCGTGTTTATCGCAGTTATCGCGTCTGCACCAGCTTTGGCAGCGGTTTCTGCAATTTCAGCAATGTCTGTAACGTTTGGAGACAGCTTGACAAAAACAGGCTTGTTCACTGCTTTCTTGACTTTCTTCACTATTTCTGTCAAGATTTCAGGGTTCTGCCCGATCTCTGACCCAGTTTCCTTAACATGAGGACATGAGACGTTGAGCTCCAACGCGTCAGCGCCAGCATTCGCGGCTTTCTTGGCTACTGAGCCGTATTCTTCTTCTGAAAAACCGTAAACACTCACGATCAAAGGCACGTCCAGAGTGGTTTTGGTTTGGCGGATTTCAGCTGCAAACTCGTCTATCCCCGGGTTCGGTAGTCCCATGGCGTTAATCAGTCCACATTTTGTTTGAACAACTGTTGGGTTTGCGTAGCCTCTTCGCGGCTTCTGTCCAACAGACTTTGTGACCACTGCTCCAGCCCCGCCTTCCACGATGCTTTGCAGTGTTTCCGCTGAGTATCCCAATATTCCTGAAGCCAAAATCGTTGGGTTGGAGAGTTGTAAGCCTGCTAGATTAACGTTTAATCGTTTGTGGTTCAAATATTCGTCCACCGTGGTCAGTTTGTAGTAAAGGTTATCTCTTTATTAAGTTAAAGCTTAGGAATATTAGTCAATGTTGAGAATTTGACGTTGATGGAGAGGCTTAGATGAAGGTAACCGTAGTTGAATGTTCATTCGGGGTGTTGGCTTTCAACGAAGAAAACAGGCTGGTGGAGAAGGTTCTGTTTTCCAGAAAGCCTCAGGAAGCGGCAAAAGCCTTTATGGCGATTGAGTCTGGAAAGCTTGTTGATGAAGTCACTGAGCTTGTCCGTTTGCTGCAGAAGGCTGGTTATGACGAGTTTGTTTTTGAAAATGCTGGTCTCACAGGAGAGGTTCAGAAGAGACTGAATCTGCACGTTGAGGTTTTGAAGCGTTCTGAAGCAGGCGAGACTTTTCGCTCCGACACTGGAAAGTTTGCGATTGAGACGGGTTTTGCGGAAGATTCTGAAGACTTCAGCCGTTGGTCGCACAGCATTGCCATGGAGATCGCTAAGCTCAAAGTTCGAGGGGCAGTTGAAAAGAGAGACTTAACCATTGCTCAAGCCATCCTCGCACTGGACGATTTGGACAGATCGATAAACTTGTTCATGAGCCATATTAGAGAATGGTATGGGATACACTTTCCAGAGCTTGATCGGTTGCTGGATAAACATGAAACTTACGTGCGGCTCGTAGTAGACCTGGGAAACAGAGGGGGCTTCACGGTTGAAAATCTTGAGAAAGAGGGCATTCCGAACGATAAAGCCTTGAGCATTGCAAAAGTTTCAGAATCTTCAATGGGCGCAGAGATTGCAGACGCAGACCTTCTTCAAATTCAAGCACTGTGCAAAAACATCATCAGTCTTTACAAGCTTAGAACGGATTTCGAAAACTATTTGGACACGGCGATGGAGGAGGTTGCTCCGAACATCAAAGCGCTTGTTGGTTCTCTGCTTGGAGCAAGGCTACTCGCCATTTCAGGAGGCTTGTCAAATCTCGCCAGAAAGCCTGCAAGCACCATCCAAGTCCTAGGCGCGGAGAAGGCTCTGTTTCGCTCGTTGAAGACGGGCACGCGACCTCCGAAGCACGGGATACTTTTCCAGCACACTCTGCTGCACGATGCGAAAAGGTGGCAGAGAGGCAAGATTGCGCGGGCAATAGCTGGGAAGCTGGCGATAGCCGCTAGGACGGATGCTTATGGGCACAGGCTGATTGGTAAGGAGTTGCAGTCTGGTTTGAACAGGCGAATTGAAGAGATTCGCGAGAAGTACAAGGAGCCGCCTGTTGTTGAGGAAAAGAAGCCTAGATATGAGCGTCCTAGACAAGAGCGTCCTAGACACGACAGGCATGATCAGTGGAGAAAGAACAGACGTGCACGTAGAGGTTAAGCCGCACCCGCGGTTTCCAGCAGTTTATCAGGTTTTTCTTGAAGATGGGTCTCGGAGGCTGGCGACAAGAAACCTTGTTCCTGGCAGAAACGTTTACGGCGAAAGGCTTGTTAGGTTTGAGCATGTGGAGTATCGCGTTTGGGATACTTTCCGCAGCAAACTTGCCGCTGCAATAATGAAAGGCTTGCAGACTGTTCCAATAAAGCCTGGTCATCAGGTTCTTTATTTGGGTGCGGCTTCTGGAACCACGGCTAGCCACGTTTCAGACATTGTCGGTGAAAAGGGACATGTTTACTGTGTAGAGTTTGCTTCCAGATCGCTGAGAGATCTTGTTGATAACGTGTGTGCTTACAGGTTTAACATGTTGCCCTTGCTTGAGGATGCTCGTTTTCCTGAGAAGTACGCGTTGTTTGTGAAGGGGCGGGTGGATGAGATTTACTGTGATATTGCTCAGCCTGAGCAGGCTAAGGTGTTGGCTGACAACGCTGACGTTTTTCTGAAGGATTCTGGGTGGGTGTTGCTTGCGGTTAAGGCTCAGAGCATTGACGTTACGAAGGAGCCTTCTGAAGTTTACAGGAGCGAGATTGGGGTTTTGAAGAAGCGTGGCTTCAGAGTGGCTGAGGTTGTGCCTTTGGAACCTTATGACAAGGCACATGTTATGGTGCTGGCTCAAATGCAAAATTATTCCTCTAGAAGAAAAGTATAGTTTATATCCGTCATCACGGCGCATATCTATGCGGGGGCTTTGATGGCTTGTGCTGGGGGAGAACGAGTCGTGAGTATAGAATCTCTGCTCAGGGAAACGGGATTCACTGTTTCTAAAACATGCTGTTCTAGGCCGAGCTGTTTTGATTTTGCGGCTCGGAAGGGTGAAACTGTCGTTTTCATCAAACTCCAGCCAGACATTGGCAGTCTGTCTGCCAGTGATTCTGAGGAGCTTCGAACTATTTCTGAGTCTGTTTTAGCGTCTTCCATTCTGATAGGTGAGAAGACCCGTGAAAAGCCGTTGGAAGAGGACACTGTTTATTCTCGGTACAACATTTTGGCTGTGACTTCGAAGACTTTTGAAAACATAGTGGCTCGCAAGGTCAGCCCTCTGATCCAAGCTGGTCCGGGAGGGTATTACGTGGAGGTTCAGGGGGAAGCGATTAAGCGTAGGCGGCAGGAGCTTGGCTTGTCTGTTGGCGAGGTTGCTGAGATTGTGGGGGTTTCTCGGAGGACGCTTTACGGTTATGAGCGTGGTTTGGCTAAGGCGTCGGTTGCAGTTGCGTATAACATGATTTATGCTCTTGGGATTCCTGTTGGGAGGCCTGTGAACGTTTTTGAAAAGCCGAAGACTCAGCGTAAATGCTTTCTGGTTAAAGCCAAGAGTGTTTTGGCTCGTAACAGGCTCTTGCAGAGGGTTTTTAGGAAGCTTGCTCGCTACAACATTGTTACAGTGAACAGGGCACCTTTTGATTTTGTGATAAGTGTTCCTGAGGAAAGGATGCGGATCATCGGCGGAGTTGCAAGTGATGGTGAGCATGGGTTGAGCAGGAGGGTTGATGAGATTTTGAGTGTCAGCAGAGTTGTCAGAGCACATCCGATTCTCATTTCTGCTGGGCAGACTTTGTCGAATAAGGACATAGATTGCATTTACAGCAGGGAGCTTTCGAAGTTTAAAGAGCCTGAGGATTTGATTGCGAACTTTAGGTGAGTTTTGTTTGGCGTGGCGAGTTTTTTTCGTTTAGGGCTTTTTTTGCTGGTTTCCACGATTTTCTGACGAAGTCAGGGTATTGCTCATGTTGTTGCAGGTAGTTTTTGAGATATTCTGTTGTTTTTGGGTCTGACGGATAACCGCTTCCGAAATCTCCGTGCGTAGAGGCTAGGTCTGTGATTGCTTTGTCTCTTTCGACTTTGGCGATTATTGAGGCTGCTGAGACTATTGGGTAGTTTCTGTCTGCCTTGTGTTCGGAGATTATTTCCACTTTTATGGTTAGGCATTCTAGGATGTGGTGTTTGTATCTTTCTTCAAGGATGTCTGAAGCGTCAACGTAAGCCTTGTCAGGCTTGAGTGCTTCGATGACTTTTGCCATTGTCTGGGCTTCGAGCCTGTTTAGCTTGTGAAGTTTCACGCCGTTTTCAACGACGTCGTCGATTTCTTGGGGCGAAAGCTTTGCAACAACGTATTTCTCTACTGTTTGTTTGATTTGTGCGGCGAGGGTTTCTCTTCTGTGCGGGGTTAGGAGTTTTGAGTCTTTGACGCCTAGTTGGGCTAGTTTGGGCAGGTTTTCTTGTTTTGTCATGACTCCTGCGATGACTAGTGGTCCGATTACTGCGCCTCTTCCTGCGTCGTCTACGCCTGCGATGAGCATGTTGTTGCCTTCTTCTGCTGTCTATTGCTGGTTCTGAACAATTAATGCTTTCTCACTCTTTGGACCTTCCAGCCAGCCTAGACCCCCCTTATATATAGGTTGAACCTTGTGTTTACTCTACTCCTCTACCAGCTAGAAGATGGCAAAACAATGGAATAGGAATTCCTCTCTGCTGACAGTAGATCTTTTCCTAGAGTTTTGAGTCAATGCTTAACTGAGAAGCCTTTCTGTTTTCATCAGTTGATTCGTAACATCTCTGAAATGATTGATTAGATCTTTTCGCATCTTGCCTCGTCTATAATTCTACTCCCAAAAGAATATGTCTTTTGAATGTTTCTTCTCCACTCTGCCAGTTTCGACAAGCATCTTGATAATAGTCTTTCGCATTCCTTCAAAGGCTCTAGTGTATTTCTTGTTTATCTTGTGACCACCAGTTACCTTAATATTCCTGATTGAATCTCCAGCTATAAGATCGTTGATTCTGCTTTGCAGTTTAATGAGTTCAATGCCAATTGTCCCTTGTTGTGCGAGATATTCAGAAAAAGACAGGTCGTTTTTTGTCGATAGTATTTCTATAAGGAATTCCATATTCTCGATCACTCTCTCGAAATCTTTCTTAACTTCAGATAACGTCGGGTAATTCATGACTATCTCTCGATATTCTGATTAGTTCTTTCGATTCTGCTATTATGTTTTTGCACCTTCTACATATCTCTGTTCTGAGCGATTCAAATATGAGAATCGCTATTTTACGCTGTATCTTCATTCTTCTATTTCTTCTTTTCGTCTTCTTGCAGACTCTTCATCATTATGTTCGTAAAATTCTCTGATCTCAGAAAAGAATTGAGCATTCTTAAGTTTGTCAGATACATGGTCAGTCCCATAGTGGTGAAAAGAGTCAAATTCTTGAATTTCTGTGAGGTTTTCTCCCTAACTCGGATTCTGTGACCATAGCTTGCTAATGCTTCATCTATTTGCCGTAAGAATTTCGGTTCTAATTGTGAGAATTTCTTAATGTCCAGATTATGAGCAAAAATGTTTCGAACTTGCCTAATTACATTTGCGCTTTCAAAAAACCTCGATGGAGAAAACTTTAGCGCTTTGGCAACCTCTATTTTCAGATATTGAGTGAATTCCTTGTTTTCTGAGAGTTGGTTCTCATAAGATGGCATGATCACAGAAAGATACACATCGATAGCATTTTCGACTACCAAGTCAGCCGTCAAGACCAAAAGCCTATCATCTTTCAAATCAGCGACATGTTTGAAATACGAGCTAATATAAGATTGGAATTTCCTCAGACCCAAATCTCTCGTATCCACGATTGCCGACCCGAATACAGCTTCGCTTTTATCGCATCCAAAATTCAATATTCTTGGTCTGCGTTTGACCAATGTTAATCCCTCTTAGCATTCATTATTCGCTGTCCACCGAAAATCCTGTTGTCACGATCTCGATTTGAGGTTTTCTCTCTTCGCTTCTCTCTTCCAGAGAGCCGCTTCAATATGCTTCTGTTTTTGGTTTGGAGAATGTTTTTTATGCGGTTATGTTTGCTATATAGTGATTTGTGGAGGTTTATGTTTTGGAATTCAAAGGCAGCAAAACCGAGAAAAACCTGCTAGCCGCATTCGCCGGCGAATCACAAGCCCGAACAAGATACACCTTCTTCGCCAGCACAGCCAAAAAAGAAGGATTCGAACAAATATCAGCACTCTTCACAGAAACAGCAGACAACGAAAAAGAACACGCACAACTCTTCTTCAAACAGCTCCAAGGCGGCTCCGCCGAAATCACAGCCAGCTACCCAGCAGGCACCATAGGCTCAACAGCCGAAAACCTGAAGGCAGCAGCAGAAGGCGAAAAACACGAGTGGGGAACACTATACCCCAGCTTCGCCGAAGCTGCAGACGGAGAAGGCTTCGCAGAAGCAGCAAGAATCTTCCGCATGGTAGCCAAGGTTGAAGCTTACCACGAGCGACGATACAGGAAACTGCTAGCAAACATTGAGCAAAACAAGGTCTTCAAGAAAGACGCGCCTATAAAGTGGAAGTGCCGCAACTGCGGACACGTTTTCGAAGGAAAAGAAGCCCCAGAGAAGTGTCCAGTGTGCGATCATCCTAGAAGCTACTTTGAGGTTTGGTGCGAAAACTACTAACAGCGCTTTCCTTCAGCTTTCAGCGTTCAAAACCCCAGCAAACGTTCTTTCCCCATGGGAATCTAGTCTTAGCCACCGTTTCTGCCCATAAGACATCGGAGAACAAACAGAGTCAAAAACGTGAAACCCATTATGACTGGCAGGATCAGAAAGGTCAATGCAACGTCTGACGCGGCATAAGTCTGTATGATGTAGAACGACAACGCAAGCATCAGCAGAAAATCAACCACCGCTATGCCAATTCCCGCTCCTATCTTCAGCAAGATAATGACTATCGACTTTCCATTCTGCTTGCTCACCACATCACCTTTCAACACGACTTTAGAAGTCGTCTCACTATTTCTCTTTTCCGTTTCCTCTCCCAACAACCAGCTAAACCTTCTGCAACGCCTCAACAACTTTATCAAAGAGAATTCGAGGCAAACCCTCTCTATTCTCACTTGTAACTTCGACTATCTCCGCATCTTCCCTCCTCTTCACTTCATCAATCAACTTGTCTCTTGCCTTCCAATGCACAACCCCAACCACAATCCGCCAGCTCTCAACAGCCCGCTCAACCGCCACCCTAAACCTCTCCGAACACAACTCCATAGGACCAACCTCGTCTATCACAACCACATCAGCACCTTCAACCGCATCCAAAACTGCTTCCACACCCACACCGTCAACATCCTCAAGGCTGACCCGATATTTACCAACACGCGTGTCTTCTTTCCCATCAACACGAGCCAGCCAACCACGATTACCACTCATCACGTCCAGAAGCTCAAACCCAACACGCTCTCCACCAGAACGGACCTCCCTGCTTATCATGCCACCAACACGGCAGCCACGCATCTTCAGCTTCTCAACTGTCTTCAGCAAAACCGTCGTCTTTCCAACACCAGGGGCACCAGTCAAAAATAGCAAACGCTTCATCAATTCTCACTCTGGAAACCAATAAATCTGCCGTTGCCCTAAAACGCTTTCTCACCGACAACGTTGAAGCCAGAACAGTCCCCAAACGTCGAGATCAGCTTATCTCGTGTGGTTGTTCGAAAATCTGAATCAACGTTTATATCGACGGGTGAATTTCTCTAGTCGAAAAGTGGATTTGATGCGGCTAACCGAACTTCTTAAACGTGAATTCTCATTCTTTCACGGCAACTACCGCGTTCTCATCATAAGCTGGATGATGATGGACTTGGCCAGCGAGATGCCTGTGCCAAACTTCCAGCCTTACATTCGAGACACCCTTGGCGGCGGAGGCATTGCTCTCGGCTTGATCGGCTTCGCAAACTTCATCGGCATGGCTTCCGTGGCTTTTCCAGGAGGCTACTTGGCTGACAAGTATGGAAGACGGCGGCTAATTACAACGATGACCTTTGGAATGGCTCTTTCCTTCCTCTTGTTTGCTTTTGCTCCAACATGGCATTTTGTTCTGCTCGGAGCGATAATCAACAGTCTGTGCCTGATATATCAGCCTGCGCTCATCGCCATGTTTCAGGATTCTCTTCCTCCGGAACGCAGAGGAATGGGCTCTTCAATAGTGCAGCTGATTAACAGCACTCTCAATACTCCTGGTCCTCTAATTGCTGGTTTGCTGTTGTGGCAGTTTGGGCTTGAATGGAGTATGAGGATTATCTATTTGATGATGACGGCTCTCTATTTGGCGGCTGCAGTTTGGCGGCTCAGATTGAAAGAGACTGTCATAAACAAGGAGCCCATGCGATTCAGGTATTTCGTATCTTCTTATCCGAAGGCGATTAAAGAGAGCTTTAGCGTCTGGAAAGTTGTGCCCAGAGCAATGTTTTGGCTGCTTTTCTCGCAAATCCTCACTATGCTGGGATACTCGCTGTTCAACGTGATAAACGCGCTTTACGCCCAAGACGTGCTTGGCATACCTCTAAGTCAATGGTGGGTTGCTTATGTTCCACTGTTGCTGACGATGATTGTAGCGTCAATCCCAATTGGAAAGGCAGTTGACACGGTTGGAAGAAAAATCCCGTTGATTCTCGGCATACTTTCTTTAGGTCTTGGAGTGGTGATCTTCGTTAACGGCAGCTTTCTCGCAGTCAACATTGCGATGATCTTGCTTGGATTAGGCAGCTTGTTGTGGGGAGCAGCTGCAATGGCTTTCGTGGCAGATTTGGTGGCTCCAGAGAACAGGGGCAAGATAAACGGTTTTGTCAACTTCGTCAGCTACATAGCAATTGCGTTTGGAATGTTGTTGGGCAACTATCTTTACGTCGGCGTCTCTTCTCAGTTGCCGTTCTACGCTGGACTTGTTCTGTTTCTTGTTGCAGCAGTAATAGTCATCCTCTTCGTCAAAGAGCCAGCAAACAGGGCAAACTGAAATCAAACAAGAAAAGAATATTAACGCATGCAACTCCTTTCTTCAACTCAACAAGTATCCACCCAGCAATTCTCAGGAACAAACAGAAACATGACCGCCGAACAATCATACGCAGATTTTCCAACCGAAATGATAAAGGAAGGAAACGTCAGCGTCCTCGTGCCAAAACTCAAAGCCTTCACAACCCAGCCTTCCGACTACGCGCCTTCAAAGGCTCCCGTCTTCTACAACCCCGTAATGGAGTTGAACCGCGACATCGCCGTTCTAGCAGTGCAGGCATATCAGAAAACAGTAAACCACCCCATTTCCGTGTGCGAGCCTCTGGCAGGCTGCGGCGCAATGGGCATACGCCTAGCCGCAGAAGTCAAGGGCGTGGAGAAAGTTTTGATGGCTGACATCAGCGGGAAAGCCGTGAAGCTTGCGGAACACAACGTGGCTCTGAACAATCTCAGCGGCAGCGTTGCTGTGAAGCATAAAGACGCTAACTTGTTCTTAAGCAGTCACAGCGCTCCTCGCAAGAGATTCGACGTCATAGACATTGACCCGTTCGGTTCACCTGTGCCCTTCATTGACTCTGCCCTACGTGCACTTCGCAACGATGGTTTTCTTGCTTTGACAGCGACTGACATGGCGCCCCTGTGCGGAGTTCACCCCAGAGCATGCGTCAGAAAATACGGCGGAAAACCTCTGCGGACTGAATACTGCCACGAGCTGGCTGTAAGGCTCCTAGCTGCTTGTCTCGTCAGGACTGCGGCAAAACAGGGCATAGGCGTAGACGTGATGTTCAGCCAAAGCTCAGACCACTACGTCAGAGTCTACGCAACCATAAGCTACGGCGCAAAAAAAGCTGACGCGTGCATCAAGAGCCTCGGATACGTTTTTCACTGTTTCAACTGTTTCCACAGAGAAGCCGTCAGACAATTGTTCCCTGCCGAGCTTGGCGGTAAATGCGTGGAGTGCGGTTCGAAACTCAGCGTTGCTGGACCCGTGTGGCTTGGGAAACTTTTCGACGTAAGGTTCTGTG
>Ga0172363_10003895_pt1 | contig 12096 bp, 8 predicted proteins | sample LakKivs2_kivu2a2_FD_114541 | JGI IMG/M metagenome (GOLD analysis project Ga0172363, IMG submission 114541) | Sediment microbial communities from Lake Kivu, Rwanda - Sediment s2_kivu2a2 | ecosystem: Environmental > Aquatic > Freshwater > Lake > Sediment | place: Rwanda: Western Province, Lake... | reverse complement strand
TTTATCATAATTTTTAAAGATCTTTTTTCCTACTACCAAGGCTAAATCTAAAGCACTTTCATTTTTTTCAACAACATGTCTTTTTTTTAATTTTTGTTTATTCTTATAAGATAATTCTTTATTTTTTAATTTTTTAACAATTTCATACTGAGTTTTTTCATCTTTATCTGATAAATTATCTTTCTTATCTATTAGATCATTATGGGCACTACTATCCTCTGGTTTCACTAAAATCTCACCAGAATCAATAGCCACCTCAGGCCTATTTAATTCTTGGGTAGCAACTGATGCTTCTTGTTTTTCTTCATCTTTAGCAGGAGACTCGTTAATATTAAGATTGGAAAGATGAGTTAGTTTTTTACATACTACAATCTCTGCTTTCTCGCCCTTAAAAAGAATAGGTTTTGTACTAACTTCAACAACTATCTTTTCATCCTTTTTTGTATAAAAAATTGTTTCATAGGAGTCGACACTTTCTCCTTTTAATCTTTTCAGGTAATATTTTTCAATACCATAAAAGCCATCAGATGCAACAAAATCAAATAGATTTTTTTCTAGAATCATATCAGCATTATAACCTAGCATCTCAACAAATGGGGTATTAACCTGTTTTAAAATACCCCTCTGAACAATAGCTGCACTATGGACGATTTTATCAAGAATTTCATTATATTCTAAATCTTCAAGATCACTTACTTCACTTTTTGGTGATACATCTTCTTTTAAAAACCCAGATTCATCCTGGATTTCCTTATCAATAAAAAATGATAGATTTTTTTTAATCTTTTCCTCTTTTTTAGAGATATCCAAGTTTCTTTTTTCAATTTCTTCCTCAAGAAGTTCGAGTTTCTCTCTCCATCTAATAAACTCTTGTCTACTTTGATTAAGGTTTTTCTTATCTTCATTTAGTTGAGTTTCAAGATCATATAATGCTGTTCTGCGTTCCTCCAGCTTACTAATCATGCTATCAAATTCTTCTTTTTTCTTCTTACCGCCAACAACATCAAATATAAAATTAACAGAATTTCTGAGAAGTCTGATATTTTTTTTAGCGATATTATCTTGTTTTTTTTCAAGAATTTCTAATTTTTGTTTTGTACTATCTAATTGAAACCTTGTAATTTTTAAATCATTTTTTAAATTCTTATTTTCTTCTTCTAACTTCTTATATTTATCCTCTAACTCCTTATAAGACTGAGCTGTTTTATTATAAGTCTCATAATTTTTTACAAGGTTTTCATGGTTATATCCATTAAAAATATAGGTAGTATCCTTTGATTTTCCTTGAGCCTTATCTTCTTTCTCTTTATCAGATTTTTTCATGTCCTTTGAAACATATTTCTCCTTTGAAATTTTAATATTTTTAGACTCAAGCAGTGATTCATCAGCTATTGAGGAGTCTTTAATTACCTTTGAGTCAGTAACATTTTTTGATTTGGATAAAGAGGGTTTTTTTCTAAAAACAATGCGTTTATCTTTAAGACGAAATAGAACGATATCTTTGTTTTTTTTGTTTTTACTTATATCTGGCATTTCTTCTAATTTACTTTGTTTTTCTACATTATCTAATACAGATTCTTCAGAATCATTGTCGATAGATTGAATCTCACCTACAAGAGCAATATCACCCATTTTAGCATTAGACTCACCAACAGGAGCAACTGTCCATGAGGCAAAAACTTCCTGCCCATCTTTTGTTAGCCATGGGAGTTCAAAGCTATTAACAGATTGATCCTGTATTGTGGAATTAAAAATTTTTTCCCATTGTTCACGATCACGATCTGGTATTAAAAGATCTAAAATTTGTTTATCTATTGCCTCATTTTTAGAGTAACCTGCTATTTTTTCACATTTTTTATTAAAAAAAACAATTTTACCAGCTTGGTCGATACTTAAAACTAAACGGTTTTCAGAACCCTGTAATTTTTTACTATCTCCCTCTCCTAATTCCATAGTATATCAACCATTTTTCCAACAGATGGAAAATACCAACAATTAATATTTTTAGGATAGTCTAATATTTTACCTCTTTATTCTTTTAATGCTTTAAAACTTTTTCCTTATTATAAAGTATAATTTAAGAACTGATAAATTTAAACAAAAAAATTATTAACTCAATATGTGTTACAGTCTGTCAGAGGAGATAAATAAAAAAGGGATGACCTAACATCTAAGTTTATAAAATAATTAGTAAATTACTTAGATTATAAAGATAAAAAAAGGAGTAATTTACAGAAGTAAAAGTATAAATAATAGATTATTGTTGTAATATAAAGGTACTCTGCATACCTAGCACTCAGGAGGGGTAATAATCAAGCTAAAGATGGGACAAGGTGAAGATAAACCAGCTGAAAATATAAAAGGTGAAAAAGTAGCTGACTCGCCTGCTGATAAAGAAAAAAAAGCTGAAAATACTAAAGCGCCTCAGGAAAAAAAGGATGTAGATAGCCTTAGAAAAGTCATTAAAGTTGACCAGCCTGCTAAAGCAAGCGATGGAAAAACAACTGAGCCTGCTAAAAAAGAAAAAAAAGATGAAGAAATAATTGATGATGCATCTTCAAGCAGGGAATCATTAGAACAAAAACGTGCCATACTTCAAAATATAAAAGATTTTGATTTTCAAATAAAGAAAAACCAGGAAGACATAGGCGGCATAAACAAAAAAATAGATGCAATGTCCAAGGATCTTGATGATCTTGTTAGTCTTTATGAAATTGTCTCTGAACAGATGAACCCATTTGTCGGGCTTTCAAAAGTTACCAAAAAAAGACTTGATGCCTTAGAAAATTTTACTAGAGAAATTGATACGCTTAAAGAAAGGACTGGAGAACTTGAGTCCTTTGCAGAGCGTTCTGGTGCAAAACTACAAAGGCTTGGAGAAAACCAAGAAAAAATAAAAACGATTGATACTGATGCACTATTAGGAGAAAAAGACAAAAAAGAGGATAAAAAACCTGAAGAGGAAAAGAAAAGAGGGGAACAAACGTCTAAAGAAGAGAAAAAGGAAAATGAAACTAAAACAGAAACAAAAACTACAACTCCTGAAGAAACACAAGTTAAGAGTGAATCTATTAAGAAGGATATCAAGATTGAAGATGCTGTGAAAATAAAAGAACAAGATCCTATTAATATGCAAACTATATCCGAAGAAATAAAACCACAAAGAATATCAGAGGATTTTTCTCCAGACTCATTCGATGATGATTTTTTTGCAGATGCCTATAACGAAGAAAAGTTTCAATTAACACCGACATATGTTACTCCAAAAATTGATAATAATATATATGATGAGTCATTTGATATAGATTTAGATATGATATTTGAAATGGCTTTTGGTTCTTTATCTACATCTGCAGAAGAAAAAATTGATATGTTAATAGATGAATTTATAGAAAGTTTAAAAGGTTAGAAAATAAATTAGGTAGAGGCATATGAGAGATAAAAAGGCAGATAGTGAAAATAAAGCTTCAGAGGAGTTCGATCTGAATAAAGAACTGTCTACCTTAGTATCTCAAAAGGTTATAACTCAAAAAATTGCAGTAAAATTAGAGCAGAAATTAAGAGAAAAAAATGTTCGGCTTACCAAACAACAACTTCACATTCTTGTTTATAAAATTAGAGAGGTTATTAGTGATATTAGATCTGGCAAGAAACCTACAACCGGTAAAGCAGGTTCAGAGAAGTATAATCTTATTAGAACTCTCGAGAGATTAGAGGAAAGGATTGCTAACATTGAAAGTGGGAGACGGCCTAATACAAGGGTTGTTACTACAGATGATATTCACGTTCCTGGGAGAACAACAGGGGTTAACTATGAATGGGATATGGATCCACTAACAGATATTCCTAATGACCCTGAAAGTATCATTGTTTTAATGAAATGGCTTCAATATTTAGTTGATAAATGTGGTCACTCTCAGCTCCCAGTAATACTGGATTATTATGTTGATATCGGATGGATTTCAGATGATACAAAAATTAGCCTACTTGATTATTCGCAGGGTATAACTGATGAGGATTCAAAGCAAGACACAAAAAATAAGAATTTATCAAATCTACCAGCTAAAGATCATATCCAATCTTTGCTTTTCATACAGAAACTTAAAGGAGTAAATTTTGATAAGCATTTCCTAGATAGAATAGAAGGGGATCTATCAAGAATCACAAGAAAACTAGATAATTATAAGTTTAAATAATCATTAAAAACTAACTTACATAACTGCAGATTAAAAATTTGCAGTAAACAAACTTGGAGGGGATACTTTAAGGCACTTCATATTTAATTCGGAGGTATTGTAAGGATGGGATTTTCGCTCTCTGCTGCTACTGCAATAATAGGAGTTGCAATACTAATGTCATTTGAGGTAATGGTAGCTGATGTGATACCTACAATAACAGATACTCATGATTCGTATGATGAGATGAAAGAAAGATTTGTTGATCAGATTCAAACTGATATAAATATCACAAGTATTCGAACATCTGCAAACGCTTCAAACTATGATCTAAATATAACTGTTGAAAACACAGGCAGTATTACTTTAGAAACAGAAAACTTTAACATTCTAATAAACGGGACAAAACACACATTTACTTGTTCAAAAAAATATCTCCATCCTCAAAATGAGGTTTATTTCAATGTTACAAATTTACCTGGGTCAGGTAATAGACGACTCAAGGTTGTAACAAATAATGGTGTTTCAGATTATTATGAATACACTATAACATAAAAAAATGATGAGTGCTAAAAAATGGGATTTAGTCTAACAGGAACACATGTCATATACTTCATTGCTTCAGTAATCATAGCTAGTGCTGTGTCAGGTGTTCTTATTACGATTACAAACAATGTCAGCACAAGCTTGACTGGAACAGGAGAAAGAATACAAGATCAATTAGATTACGAGTTTAAAATTATTAACGACCCAGATAATATCCCAATTGTTAGCAGTAATTACCAATTCTATCTAAAAAACATTGGCGGTAAAGAAATAGCAACTACAACAACAGAGTTTAACTTATTTGTTGATGGAGAAATTATACCTGCAGCCAATTATAGTTTCGCAGATAGCTCCATACAAGTTGGAGAAGTCACAACTATATCTGTAGCAACTAGTGAGATTTCATCTGGAAATCACAAACTTAGAGTTGTTGGGCCTCAAGCTGTTGAAGATGGATTTACATTTAATATATAAATAATATTTAAAGAAATAAGGATGGGATGAAATGCCGGCAGAGAAATCCATAGTATTGAAGCGAAAAGGAGGAGAAGATGGCTTTGCGCAAAGATTTGGACAATCGATACCAAATGGATCACTTGTTTTTCTTGAAGGAAAAGAAGGAACAGGGAAAAGTATATTTTGCCAAAGGTTTTGCTTTTCTCTTTTACAAAATGGGCATACATGTTCCTATGTTTCTACACAGTATACAATCAAGAGTTTTCTTAGACAATCAGCATCAGTAGGTTATGATGTTAGAAAATATCTGATGGCAGGTAAACTTTTTTTTATATCAACTGAGGTCATGCTTGCTGAGACTCTACCAAGAGAAACATTTCTTGATGGTTTGCTTACATGTCAGAAATTGTTTGATCCGGAGGTCACATTTATTGACTCTATTTCTACACTTCTAAAAATGAGTTTAACAAATGAAAACATTACGGAGCTTACTAGTTTTCTTAACCGTTTAACAGGCTCAGGAAAAATAATATTTATGACAGGTAACCCTAGTGAATGGGATGAAAAAATTCATAATGCAATAAAGATGCTTTCTGATGTTCATTTTAGAATAACCCGCGAATCTATGCCTGGTATCGGCGTAGTTCATAATATTTATCTTGAAAAGTTTAACGGTGCACGACACCGATTTGAGCATATGACAACATTCTCAGTTAAACCAAATACAGGACTTGCAATAGAAACAAGTGGAGTAGCATTCTAAAAAAAGATACTAAGTGAGGATTATGACACTAGTAGAAAAAGAAGAGGAAGAAAAACTTATACAAGATAATCCTCATCTTAAAAACTATCTTGAAAAAATTTCAAAAAAGATGAATAAACCTGTTTTTTATAGTAAAGTACCTAGTGATGTTAAAAAAGAAGAATTTCCTAATCTTATTTACCTTACCAAGGGTGTCGTTTTTATTCATATGTTCAAAACTAAGGATATGGAGCGTGTTGAATATCATGCTATTGCTCCTGAATTAAGTGATGAGGAAATTGTTAAACGAGATAGAATCCAGGAGTTAATATATGAAAGAGCTCATCTACATGGTAGTTTTATTAAAACCCAGGAGGAACTTAGACACGCTATAAATGAAGCTGTTGATAAAATAACAGTAATCGATGAAAGATCTGGTGGAAAAGTAGGAAAAATAAAAGGTGGCAAGGTAAGAGTTACATCCACTGAAAAAATGAATATTTTATATGATATTACAAAAAATGTTGTTGGTGGTGGTCCTCTTGAACCTTTTATGAGAGACCCATATATTGAGGATATTCATATTATAACAGGTGAAAATGTTCATCTTATTCATAAGATTTTTAACATGGTTAAAACCAACATTTTCATTGATAAGAAATGGGCTAATACATTCTCGCAGGAGTTTGCTGAGAAGATAGGTAGCCCGGTGAGTGATGGGCAGCCTATTGCTGATGGGGTGCTTCCTGATGGGAGCAGAGTTAATATTATTCATAGTAAAGATGTGAGTCTTAAAGGACCAACTATGACTGTAAGAAAATTTAGTGAGACTCCAATTAGTATTACTCAGCTTATTAACTGGGGAACTTTTGATGCTGGTGTTGGTGCGTATCTCTGGCTTTGTCTTAATTATGGTCGCAGTATCTTTGTTTGTGGTGAAACTGCTTCTGGCAAGACAACAACTGCAAATGCTATGTTTGTTTTTATCCCACCTGAAAAAAAGATTTATTCTGTAGAAAACACTCCTGAGGTGCAGGTTCCTCATGCTGTTTGGCAGCAGTTACTTACAAGATCAACAGGTCCTAAGGAAGGACATATTGATGAAGGAGATCTTCTAAGAGCTGGTCTTAGATCGCGCCCTGATTATATTATCCCTGGTGAAACAAGAGGTATAGAGGGACGTGTTGTGTTTCAAGCTATGCAGACAGGGCATCCTGTGGTCACTACTTTTCACGCAGGTTCTGTTACAAAGGTTATACAGCGTTTCACTGGTCATCCTATTAACATTCCTAAGACCTTCATGGATAACCTTGATGTAGTGTTGATACAGATGGCTGTTGAACGTAAAGGGAAACGAATTAGGAGGGTTCTCTCAGTTGATGAAATCGAAGGTTTTAATAAAGCAGCTGATGGAATAATGTCACGTAACGCATTTTCATGGGATTCTGTTACTGATTCCCATATATTTAAGGCAAACAGAAACAGCTTTATTTTAGAGCATCGTATAGCAAAAGTTATGGGTTATACAGACCCGACTAGGATTTATGATGAATATGATCTAAGGAAGCATATTCTTGAGCGGATGGTTGAAGAAAAAATTTTTGATTATTATGAAGTAGTTCAATTTATTTGGACATATTACAGGGAAGGGGAAAAAGGGCTTCCTATATCAATATAGATATTATAAATAAGGTTAGGAGGGGAATTCAGAGGGGAAAAAACAAAAGGTAAACAATCGAAAATATTTATTTTACTAAAAGTTAGGAGAAAAAAACGTATATGACAAAAATGAATAAAGACGAAGTTGAACAGTTATACAAAAAACATCCGCATTTAAAAAAATATGTTGATAGCATTAAGCAAAAGATGAATGAGCCTACGTTTTATTCAGTGTTGCCTTTTGAAGTAAAAAATGAGGAAAATCCTAATTTGATATATGCTGCTAAAGGTTCTGTTTTTATACATGTATATAAAACAAAGGACATGGACGAAAAGGAATATCATGCAATTGAACCTGAATTAGATGATAATGAAAGGATAAAGCATGATCGTTTGTTAAAAATAATAGTTAAAAAAGCCCCTGAGAAAGATAGTATTTTAACTGATGAGGAACTAAAGGAAGTTCTTAGAGAATTAATAGATGAAACAATTATTGTCGATGAAAAAGCTGTAGAAGCTGAAAAAGAAAAAAAAGGTCGCTCCAAGAAAGTAAAGAAGCACGAAAAAATAAGAGCTACATCTCTTCAGAAAGATAATATTGAATATTATTTAACAAAAAATATTGTTGGCGGCTCTGATATCGAATGTTTCATGAGAGACCCCTACATAGAAGATATACATATCGTATCTGGAGAAAAGATTCATCTTATCCATAAAGTTTTTTCAATGATAAAAACCAATGTTGAAATTCCTAAAGAGTCTGCAGCTCTTTTTGCTAGAAAGTTAAGTGAGAAAATGGGTGCTCCTGTTAGTGAAGGTCAACCTATTGCTGATGGAGTGCTTCCTGATGGGAGTAGAGGAAATATCATTTATAGCGATGCAATCAGTATTAAAGGGCCTAGTATGACAATACGGCGGTTTACTGAGACTCCTATTAGTATCACTCAGCTGATAAAATGGGGAACGCTTAGTGCTGGTATTGCTGCATATCTATGGATTTGTTTACAATATGGTCGTAGTTTCTTTATCTGCGGTGGAACAGCATGTGGTAAAACTACTACAATGAATTCTATTATCCCTTTTATACCCCCTGAAAAAAAGATTTATACAACTGAGAGCACACCTGAGATGCAAGTGCCTCATACTGTATGGCAGCAACTTCTTACAAAAACAACTGGTCCTGAGGAAGGCCAGGTTGATATGTTCGCGCTTCTAAGAGCAGCACTTCGTTCAAGACCTGAGTATATTATACCAGGAGAGGTGAGAGGTGCTGAGGGTAACATTGTTTTTGGTGCTATGCAAACAGGACATCCTGTGATGACAACTTTTCACGCAGGTTCAGTTACAAAGGTTATACAGCGTTTCACTGGTGATCCGATAAATGTGCCTAAAACATTTATGGATAACCTTGACTTTGTAGTTATTCAACTAGCCGTGGAACAAGGAGGTAAAATACTTCGCAGAGTCGTTTCTATCGATGAAATAGAAGGATATAACAGAGCTGTGGATGGTATCATGTCTCGGAATGCCTTTGATTGGGATGCTATAAATGATACACATCGTTTTGTTGCTAACAGAAACAGCTATATTTTGGAGAAAAAAATAGCAGTAAATGCAGGATATGCAGATCCAGCTGAGATTTATGATGAATATGATAAAAGAAAGCATATTCTTGAGCGGATGGTTGAAGAAAATATAATGGATTATTACGAGGTGGTTCAGTTTATTTGGGGCTTCTATAAGGAAGGAGAAAAAGGTATACCTATAGTGTTATAGTGAAGAAAAATGGCAGAAGAAAAAAAAGAAAAAAAACATAAAAAAGATAAAAAGAAGAAAAAAGATGCTGAAAAAGGTCAAGGTTTCATAAAACAACTTAGAATAGCATATAGGTCCCTTGATAATCCTAAAAAGTTTTACACAACAATATTTCTCCCATTGGTGATAATAGGAGTACTGGTTTTTTGTCTGCCTTTCATACTTGATATGATACTGCCTGTTTCTATGGGTTTTAATTATATTACTTTTATTGTTGGTGGAATAGTTCCTATTTTTCTAGGTGTTTTTTATCCTTATATAGCCTGGAAAAACAAGGAAAATGATATCAATGGTAAAATGCATTTTTTTATAACACATCTAAGAGTTTTAGCTATTTCTGATCTTTCTCTTAAAGATATAATTAATATGCTTGGTGGGAAAACAGTTTATGGTAGTCTTGGAGATGAGTTAAAAAAAATTAGTGTGCTTTCTACTCAATGGCGAATGCCTGTTTCTAAAACTTTTCGTTTTATATCAGCTAGGACTCCTAGTAAAATACTAAAGGATTTTTTAGATCGTTTTTCACAGAGTCTAGACAGTGGTGTTGAACATAGAGAGTTCATTGAAATTGAACAAGAAGCAGTTATTCAGAAATATACGACTATGTATGAGTCTAGCAATGAAAACATTATGATTCTTAATGAAGTCTACGTAAGTATGTTTATTTCTATTATTTTTGTAATGTCAATGGGAATTGTTTTACCTATAATAATGGGCACAGAAAGTATGAACACTTTTATTTATATTTCATCATTTATGCTTATTGCCGCTGAAGCAATGTTTTTGTATCTTTTAAAAGCAATGATACCAGCTGATGAAATATGGCATTTAACAGGAGAAAAAAGTAAAACTGAGTTGAAACTCAGCAAAATTTTTAAATCATCTATTGTAGCATGTATAGTTATTGGATTTGTTTTATTTTTTTTAAAATTTTATATGCCAAATCCTATCATCGATATTTTACCTCTTGAAATATTAATTGCAATTACTATTACTCCATTAATTTCTGTTGGTATACTAACATTTAAAGAAGAGCAAAATATTGCAAGAAAGGAATCAAGTTTTTTAGGGTTTTTACCAGCTCTTGGATCTATTTCTACGATGAGAGGAGGGAAAATAACTGAATCAGTATATTATTTGAGTGAGAAGGATTACGGTGTTCTTACAAAACATGTAAGAGATCTTTATCGTCGTTTAAGAACAAGAATCGACGATGATGAATCATGGGAATGGTTTGGTGTTGATACTGGTAGTAACTTTGTACAAAGATCAAGTGAAATGTTTAGAGAAGCCACTTATGCAGCAGCGAACCCTCGTAAGGTTTCAAAAATGATATCTGAGAATATGAGAAAAATCCGTGATCTAAGGGTTAAAAAACTTACTATTGTTAATACGTCAATAGCGCTTTTTGGTGGGATAACATTCGGGGTTGCTTTTGCAATATATATATCACTTGTTATTGGTGAACATTTAAACAAAATTGTTGGTGAAACAAGTGGTTGGCAAAGTGAAGCAACAAAAGGAATAGATATATTATATCATGTACCGGACGAAATGTATGCCGGCGCTTTTTTAACTATATTCATCGTTTTAGTAATACATTGTTTTTTACTATCTTTGACTCTTAAAACAATAAGAGGCAGCCATCCATATGTTATTACCCTTTTTTTTGTACCATTTGTGTGGATCGTGGCTATAACCAGTTTCCTAGTTCAGATATTCATAGGTAATATGATGACAGGTTAGCAAAGATTTTTTTATAAAAAGTATTAAAAAAGAGTCTTAGATAAACAAATTGGAGAGATAAAAAATTTCAATTTAAGCTTTAATTTGGAACATAGAGGTTAAACTATAATGAAAAAAATCGGCATATTAACAGGTGGAGGAGACTGCCCGGGTTTAAACGCGGTAATACGTGCAGTTGTACGAAAATCCATACAATATGACTGGGAAATAATTGGGATTAAAAACGGCTGGAAAGGCCTTATAAATGGTGAAATAGAGTTACTTACTGATAGTTCTGTTTCAGGTATTTTACCGAAAGGTGGTACAATTATTGGTTCATCTAGAACTAACCCCTTTAAAAAAGAGGAGGATGTTAAAAAAGTTCTAGAAAATATCAAAAGATTTAGAATTGACGCACTAGTTGCAATTGGTGGAGACGATACTCTTAGTGTAGCAGCTAAATTTCACAAAATGGGTATACCTGTTGTTGGTGTTCCAAAAACAATAGATAATGATATTTCAGGTACTGATTACACATTTGGATTTGACACTGCTGTATCCATTGTTACTGAAGCAATTGATAGATTACATTCAACTGCTGAATCACATCATCGTGTGATTGTTTTAGAAGTCATGGGACGTCATGCTGGATGGATTGCAACAATGGCTGGTATCGCTGGTGGAGCGGATGAAATTCTGATTCCTGAAGAACCGTTTGATATTGATGAGGTTTGTAGAAACCTTAAACAAAGATACGAGCGGGGTAAAACTTTTAGTATAATATGCATAGCCGAGGGGGCTGTACCAAAAGAAGGTAATTCGCTAATCACAAAAACAGATAAAAAAGATGATTTTGGCCATGAACAACTCGGAGGAATCGGCAATTACCTTGCAAAAGAAATCGAGAAACGAATGGATGTTGAAGTAAGAGTAACTGTTCTGGGTTATGTTCAGAGAGGTGGAACTCCAACAGCTCAT
>Ga0172363_10003893_pt1 | contig 12099 bp, 16 predicted proteins | sample LakKivs2_kivu2a2_FD_114541 | JGI IMG/M metagenome (GOLD analysis project Ga0172363, IMG submission 114541) | Sediment microbial communities from Lake Kivu, Rwanda - Sediment s2_kivu2a2 | ecosystem: Environmental > Aquatic > Freshwater > Lake > Sediment | place: Rwanda: Western Province, Lake... | reverse complement strand
TTTTTTCTTCAACAACGTCCCGACTGGACCATAATCCCAAAAACCAGACAGAGTTGGGTAAATTTCTGCCGTAGGAAAAATTATTCCCCTGTTAAGGCATATTCTCTGGATTTCTTCTATCTTTGACATGATATCAATTTAGATTCCAGATTATTAATTTTTGAGAAATCAAGTTAAGACTTTTAGTATCTTCGATTTTATTATACTCATCCCACCAGTTACTTCTGCTAGTTTATTGTCACAGACTAGGCATTTAACGTCTTTTGCCGATTTGTTGAAGATTATTTGTTCGTTCTTGCATTTCAAGCACTGAACTTTTAAAAATCGGCTTGTAGGTTGTCTCGCTTCCATATTCACACCTTAACTAACTCAAACTTTTTAGATCTGAACCCCTGACCTTTAGTGTGTTTTTTACCACATACCTTGCACTTGTACCTTAAGTCTTGTCTCTTAGTCGGTTTTTCATAATCAGGTTTAGGTCTTGGGAAGCTCGTATAGCCCTTTAATTTTTTCATGTATCGTCTTTGTCCCTGCGCCATTTTTCTTCTTTGTTTTTTCTTCGCTTGTTCAACGGAATGTTCAGTATGTTTTTTACAGTAAGGACAGTAAATTCTGACGGTTTTCGGGAATCTCATGTTATCAACCTTTTAGCTTTCTTCATTTTTATCAATAGTTTGGCATTTTCTGTCGGAATATCAGCTGCATCTCCTTTTTTGAACGGACCATATTTTTTTAAATCAATGCCAACGAATTCCTCAATGTCCTCGTTGAATTCTATTTTTTCAAAGTCTTTATTTTCTTTAGTTTTTTTGAATAATAAGTTTAAAACTCTTTCTCTCTGAGTCCTCATCATGTTGACTGCCGATTCAAAAAATTCCTTTTCATCTTCTATCAAGTTTTGAGGTGGGATGTCAGTTCTAACCGTTATTATTGCATTGTTGAGCATTTTAGTCTCTCTTCTGTTGAATATATCTTCCAGTAGTCTTTCTACATTCTTTACTTCCAAGGATTCTAATTTGTCATTTTTCTTTTCTGCAATGCTTTTTTTCTGTTCTAAATAGTCCCTTGCTTTTTGGTAAAAATCTTCTGGTATTTTGGATAGTTTCGGTTCTGTCATTTCTTCTCTTTGAATTTTTCTGATAAATTCGAAGGTTATTGGTTCTTCTGGCATACGTTAGAAAATTAGGAGTTAAAGATTAAAATAGATTAATAGAAACTTAGATAATCTTCAGCGGTGGGTGCTTTTAGTCCATATTGACCGGCTTTTAAATTTGCACAACCTTCTTCTATTAAATAGAAAACAAGTGGAATGACTGTAATCATACCATAATTAGATTTTCTATAAGGCAACCCGATAAGGTGTACTAAAGTTGCTATGTAAAAATTATCTCTAAAAAATAATAAATGACCTAACTCATGACCAAGAAATTTTTCTTCTTTTACAGGATATTTTTTAAAATCTCTTCCTATCAATAATTCACAATCGAGTACATTTTTTCTAATTTTATTAAGTTTAAATTTTACATGAGCTATTGTTAATTTGGGGTCTTCCTTAACTTTTACATTAACTCCTTTAAAATCTAGTTTTTTAACTAACCCAATAAATTTGTCTTGTATATCTTCGATTTTCATATCATTTAATTGGCTAAAAATTATTTATTCTTAATTTACTTCTTCTTCATCTTTCTAAATGGGTAGTTAACAGGATTTTTAATAGTAATTTCACTTGTCCCACCTTTACAGGTTTCATCGGGCAAACAAACACCAAAACTAACATAAAAGTTCTGATTATCACAATTTGGCGGTAATAAGTTTCTTCTCTGTCTCTGATGCCATCTCAGTTGAGTCTTTATGTAGTTCTGCACTAATGGTGGCATATTTTTTCCATTCCATTCGATCAATTGTTTTTCTATCTTATCCCAACTCCATCCCATGTTCTGCAAGAAATTTGCGAGTATGAAAACCGATCTTTTTCTACCGTCTGAAAGTCCGTTAAGGCATTTCAACACACAAGGAGGAAAATATTTTTGATTAGTTATTTCTCTTATCATTCTTTTAGGACCTGTGTATGGGACTTTTTCTTCAACTATCTTATATTTTTCAGCCCAATCCAAAGCCTCGACTACAAGTATATTAGCTTCTTTTAAACCTTCTTCACGACTCAAGAATCTTTTCTCAACTTTTATTCTCTCTGGTTTTGCATCATCCTTTTGCAATTTATCCAATTTTGAAGGATCAACAGGTAAACTCACGAGCAAACTGCTCTCATGCAGACTATAAGGCAAACGGAACATATGCCTAGGGTTAACCAACATGGAATCTATTTGTGCGACTTTAAACGGATCCAACCCATCTTTATCAGTTATCTCAGTTATCGGTTTCTTAACTCTTTCAGCTATAGCCAAAGGATTATCAATAGATATTATCTCTTCTTTCAACCTTTCTTTCACATAATCTTTCAGGTATTCTATGATTTTCTGCGGTAACTCAGGATAGAGTGTTACAGTATTTATCATGTTTATTTTCTCGGGAAATATCTCGAACGGTATGCCTATATGGAATGATTTGCCTCCAGTCATTTTCACAGAATAATTGTTGATACTATGATCTTTCAACGCTTCTAATATTACTTTCACAGTTAACTTAGCAATCTCAAAATCAGGGCAATCAGGATCGATTATCAAGTCCCAGCCTATCCTTATTCTGTCCATTTCTTGTTTAATCATACCTGACTCTAAAACCATTGGATTAGACCATCTCTCTACAGAACCATGAAAAGATACTACTCCCTCTTTAACCATCTCCAGTATGTCATCGGGATACAACAAAACATTAGGTCTCTTACCAAAATTCCCGTTTGAAAAAACCCCGACGACTTCCCTGTTTTTAGCAACCTCTAATAAGGCCTCTTGAACATCTTTTCTAGAGTAATAATTCCAGATTGAAATATTCATAAAGTCTATATTCTTCTTGAAATAATTAATGCTTAAATGTTGTGAAACTTAAATCCTTTTAATTACAATCTCTTAAAATTCAGGTGAAAAAGTGGGACAAGTAAAAACTCTGTACGTCAAGCATCTGGCAAAAGCTCTTGTTGAGAAATATCCAGACAGGTTTACTAATAAGTTTGAGAAGAACAAAGAAGAATTGGGTAAAATCGTTAAACTAGAGTCTAAGAAGATAAGAAACGAAGTTGCTGGATACATAATGGATATTATAAAAAGGCAGAGTAAGTCGAAGGGTATGGAAATGACATTTCATCCAAAGGAAGACAGAACAAGAGATAGAAGAAGACATAGATAACTAAGCCCATAAATAATGAAGATATTAATTCTTTTCTACAATTTAATTTAGGGATGATAATGACTGCACCATCCCAGGTTGATTTAATGAGACAGGAGGTAGCTGAGGAATCATCCCCAATTTTCTCAAAACGCATCCAGAAACAGATGTGATAAATAACTAGACAAAAGAACCAAGAAATAAACGATAAAATTAACTATTGAGAAATTGAACATGATCCAGAGTATGATGGTTATTATTAAACAAAAAAAGATTGAAAAAGACAATTTATGTGTAATTCCTCTGTGTTTTGTTGGAAAAAACCTGAAGAACAAATAAAGAAAAATAAAACTAAAGAACAATAAAAAGATTGATTCTACAGAAAATTTGTAAATAATGAAAATTAATGCAATAGATGCAAATATCACAGCGAATATATCCCTAATACCCGACTTAGAAGAATCTATGTCTGGAAATATCGACAAGAAAGAACTAAAAAACACCAAAAAAATCAGAAGAAAATATTCATTCAAAAAACCATATTCGAGAAGAAATTTTATCCATAATATCATTAACAGAGAATTTAACAACAGATGCCATTTCCATTTTGGCATAAGTTCACTCGATGATTATTCTCGCATCCCCAGCAACAGCTCTATCAGGTAAAGCAAACACAGGATTTATGTCCAATTCTTTTATTTCTGGATTCTCTTCCAACATCTTAGAAGTCTTTAACAGAATATCAACTAATGCTTCAAAATCAACTGGAGGTTTTCCTCTGTAACCCTTGAGAATTTTTAAAGCTTTAATTTCCTTCAACATCTCTATTGCATCCTGTCTCGTAATCGGTACTACCCTGAAACTAACATCTTCAAGAACTTCAACAAATACACCGCCTAATCCAAAAGCAATAGTTTGGCCAAAGGTTAGATCTTTTTTCCCACCGACAATAACTTCTCTGTCATTAGGTAACATCTGTTGAATGAAGAACCCGTCTATTTTTGCTTTGGGTGCTTTTTCTTCCACGTTTTTTATTATCTGATGGTAAGCCTGGTATAGTTCTGTCTCATTTCTGATATTTAGCACTACACCACCAACTTCTGTCTTGTGAATTATTTGACGAGAAACTACTTTCAGGACGACAGGGTAACCATTTTTTTCTACGAATTTTTTTGCTTCTTCGATACTTTTAATGATGTTCCCTTTAACAACTGGAATATTATAGTAATCCAGGACTTCTCTGGCTTCAAACTCTGTAAGATTATTCCTTCTCGAGTTTTTAACTTTCTTGAAGATTTCTTTAGGATTCATATTTTTCTTTATATATTAAAGGAATTTAGATAAAAAAACTATTCTATTTAACTTTAAAGAAATCTTTTTCTCATAAGTTCTTCGGCTTGATAAATTTTAAAAGGTTCAACAGTTATAAATTCGAGTCCTTTTATGTTGTATCTATCTTTTAATCTTCTGTATGTTTCTGTTATATCTGAAGCATAAACAAACCCCCTATCTCTAGGATTCTCTGTAATTACAATTACCTTTCTATTTTGAATGCAATCTTTTCTAAAGCCTGTAATTTTTCCATTATTCACACTAATTTCGCCATGTTTTATATCGGGATGTCTATCTTCAAACATTTCATAAACTTTAGCTGAGTAGGGTGTTCCAGTATTTTCAAAACCCATAATGCATGTAGGACTGTTACCAATATGATGTAGAAGATAACCAAAATAATGTCTACTAAATCTCGCAGCTTTTCCTTTTACAGACCATTTTGTAATTGTAGATTTTTCCATACGATTTCACATCATGTAATGTTTAAATCTCGTTGAGGCCTTGGTGGACGATGCATAATGTTGAATAACATTCTTTCTACATTTATAAGTTTTTCTTCAATCTTAGTTTTTAAATTTGTGGATGAGTGTATAGGAGAGGCCCAAGTACTAATATACTCAGTAAACTTTTCTTTATCAAGTTCTTTAAATATATTCGGAGCTTTTTCATACAATGCATGCAACGGTCCTATATATGGTAGAGGAGTTTCCAAAACCTGGTACAACGGTAAAGCAGTGCTATTAGATCCACCATTTTCATCAATCATAATAAATGCATAAACTTCGTAAACACCCCACTTAGGACAATTAGGCAAAACATACTTGAATGCACCGGCCAATGATCTAAAAGATCTTGTTGAATTGTCAAAAATTATGGCTTTATGACAACCAATTGGGTTTATTGGTTTTGATGGTTCCTCTACTTCCCTATGTTCAGGGAGTTCTTCGTCACTCTGATGTACTTTTGCAACTTCAAAATTTTTTACACCATATTTTTCCAGAGAATCTAAGAAGAAATCCAGATAGTAAGCCGCACTATAACCTATACTAAGGATTAATGGTTTTTCACTCTTCAATGCCTCAAAGGTATCTCTACCCATTTGATCTAAACTTTCTAACGGATATGGCAATCGTTTTACCTCTTGCATCATTTAACACCTATATTATTCCAAAAACTTAACGGAATCTATTATTTTATCACCATTTTTATCATAACCCTTGATTACCTTGACTATTGTTCCATCATTCTCTAATAATTTGTCTGGATGTTTTGTAAAAGCAAGAACAGATGATTGAACCCCCCTTCTGCCTATACCACCTAATAAAAGTATTTTCTTATTTTTATTGAATGGGTTATCAAACTTTATTATCAACCCAATTCTCGGATCGTCATAAACCTTTTTTGTTATTTTTGAGATAATACTAAGACCAGTTTTCGTATCGAAATAGACTGGTAAATATTGATTAATTTCCTGTATGATAATGTTCGACTTGAATTTACCGATTAAAATTAAATTATCTTTTAAATCCTCTTTGTTAACTTCAGTATCAAACTTATAGTATGGGAAATCTAAATTTGTTAAATAATTTCCGAGTAAAATCGCAAAGTCAAATGCATAAGGACCTTCTACAGCTGCCGCATCATATTGTCCATGAGAATAAGTATCTCCCAAAATAACTTTTGCATTCAACTTACCATCTGTAATAAAGGGTCTCAATATATCAAGATTTTTGACTGAAACATTAGTATTTGTTGTCATAAATGCATTTTCAGCAAGTTTCACTGAAACGACAGGTTCAGTCAAGGCATATACCTTTGCAGTTCCACCAGTTCTTTCTTCAGTTCTTAATAATTTTATTATTCCTGCTTTCTCTAACCTACGTAAGTTGTAGTAAACTTTCTGTTCATGAAGACCTAACCTCCTTGCCAAATCCATAGCACAAAGAGGCTTGAGACTCAGTTCTTTTATTAAATCTAGTGCAGTTTTGTTTGCCAATATACCTAAAGAAGTAGGTGTATCGATAAGTAAAGATTTGTACACAACTCTGTTTTTTCCTGTGTCTTTTATGAAATATTCCATATTATCCCGGGGATTTAATTATAGAATGGAAAATTATTTATAATTAGATTATTACTGGTTTAAATATTTTTGTATCGGTTTCCATACATTTTGTCAATTATTAATGCAAATTCTCCAAAGCCCTAAAACATTGGTTTTAGCCATATTTTTTATAGTTATTACTCTAATTTAAAAGTCCGAGGGTGAAGACGAATCTCAAGGAGGTGTTCCATCGCAACGCGTCCTTCCACCCTCTTGTAATTATTGAGGGTTTTTTCATGGAAGACGATAATGAATACATAAAATGCCCCTTTTGTAATCAAATAGCCAGACGAAAAGACTTGAATAGCGGTATGCACGTTTGTTGGGGTCAAAAAGATAATTCGCATAAAACCCTTGGAATTTGGGAAGATTAAAAGAGGTAAACTTGATATGGATGGAACATGGCTACCACCTAGGCAAAAAATAAATTATGTTGTTTGTCAATCATGCAAAGATTTAGTGAAGAAAGAGGAAATAGTCAAGAATAGCTTAAAGATTTGTTTAAGATGTGCTCAGGTTTAACTTATTTTATTAATTATTTTTTTTATTATACTATTGCTCAGTATGTCGATATAGCCTTTTTTATCCAAGTATGCTAGGATGATAAACCCAGCAACTCCAATCATTATGATTATTTCTAAACCAATTCCAATAAACGACAATATCTCCTTAGCAGAAAATCCTATTATTGCGAGTATCAAACATCTAGGAAATGCTCCTATTACCGTGGCGAAGAAATAATTTCTGAATTTTAGTTTAGTTATGCCTGACACATAACTTATTAGATCAAACGGAATTATGGGAATTAATCTTGCAAAAAGGATTGCTTTTGTGCCTTTTCTCTCAACCCAACCATTTACACGGTTAACCCATTTGTCTCCTATAAGTTTAGTTATTATAGGTTTGCCGCCAATCCTAGCAATGTAGAATGCGAATGTTGCTCCTATTACCGTGCCTAAACCGCCAAAAATAACTATATCCATGATTTTAATGCCAATAGCTCCGGAAAAAACTATTAAAGCTTCAGAAGGTATTGGAGCAATTATAGTTTGAATAATCATAACTATTAGCAAACCAACCTGTCCATATGATTGTATCATTGAATTTAGCAAAGCTTCAAACAAATTATCAACCCCTCAAAATATTTTGTTTTTATCTATTAATCTTATAGCCCGGACAGGATTCGAACCTGTGTCGGAAGGTTTCCCTCATAGTGACCAGAGCCCTATAGTAAATATTTCTATGCTTGACCACTACACTACCGGGCTACACACAATTAGAAAGTTAATGCTTTAAGTGTAGTACTTATTTGGCCCCCCTCATCCCTTTCTGTGTTATTGCAAATGTCGTTTCAGAAGCATAAATTGGTATAATATAACCTTTTTGAACTAAATCTTTGGTTATAGAATCAACGACACTTTTAGGACTATGTGGATTTCCTTTAATGTCTCTCTTTACATATTCGATTAGTTCACTCTTTCTAGCTACCAATTTTTCGCTCATTATCTTCATTATTTTTTTTTCTATTTCTTCATACATGGACAACTAACTCTTTTCTTAACTTCTGTGCTTCTGCTATGTTTGAAAGTTTCTCAACGATTTTCAACGCAAATTCAATAGCGGTTCCTGGACCTTGGGATGTTATTATATTACCATCCACGACTACTGGCCCATTCCTCGGATAAGCGAGTGTTTTTTCAAGTCCCGGATATATAGTTGCTTTTTTGTTGTCTAACAAGCCTGCCTTTGCTAGTATTTCAGGGGCCTTACAGATCGCACCGATTAGTTTATTTTGATTGTTAAAGGTTTTAAGTATTTCCATTACTTTTGCACTTCTCTCTAAATTCTGACATCCGAGAGAACCCCCAGGCAATATTATCGCACCATAATCATTGGGGTTTATTTGATTCAATGTCCTGTCTACGATTACTTTAACTCCACTCCTACTCTGAATTACTGAACCTATAACACCGACCATATCCACATTCATCTTAGCTCTTCTCAAGATATCTAAAACACTTAAAGCTTCTATATCTTCAAACCCGTTTGCCAACAGGATCATAACTCTCATCTATTTCCCTCCACATATTGCTGATAATTATTGGTTTTTTTAGAATTTATTGACATCTGTTTAACAAAGTAAAAATATAAAAGTTGACATACTATATTTTAACACCAAAAATTAAGTGATATTATGATCGTTGGGTTTGGTATAAAATCAATCTCTGCTGAGAGAAAAAACGTCCCAAGGGGTAGAATAGACATAAATTCAACACCAAAAATAGTCTCTGTTAGTTGGCCCGATATAAAGGTTTTTACTGAGAAAAAGCCAGTGAATATAGAATTTGAGTTTACTACAAAATACGAACCTGATGTTGCTGAAATAAAAATTTGCGGTTATGTTTTGTACTTAGACAAAAAAAATAAGGATTTAATAAAAAAATGGAAAAAATTCAAAACTTTTCCGAAAGAAGTAGATATGGAAGTTAAGAATTTTTTATTCAGAAAATGTTTGACGTTGGGTGTTAATCTATCAGAAAATATGCAGTTGCCGCCTCCTTTAATTTTCCCAAGGGTTGTACAGAAAAAAGAGGGAGATTTGAGATACATAGGGTAGAAAATGCTAAAACAAATCATCGTTATAAGAAACGATTTGAACATGTCTGAAGGTAAAAAATGTGTTCAATGTTGTCATGCTTCTTTAGGTGCGTATAAAAAAGCTGATAAATCTGTCATCAAGAAATGGGAATCAGAAGGACAGAAAAAAGTTGTTCTAGAAGTTAATTCAAAGGAAGAAATCTTAAAGTTTTATAATCAAGTAAAAAAAGAAAAAATACCCTGTTTCTTGGTTGAAGACGCTGGCTTAACAGAACTAGAACCTGGAACGATAACAGCTCTTGGCATCGGCCCAGAAAGAGAGGAAACCTTAGATAAGATTACAGGAAATCTAAAATTACTTTAAATCGTTAAAAACAATATTGAGAATTATGTTGGAGACCGCAATAAACAATTTATTCTTGATTATAATGATACTACTATCTATCATATACGCTTCCTGGCTTTTTCTGTTATTTTGGCCAAAAAGAAAAGTCACAAAAACAAATTTCTATCCCCCGATCTCGATAATAATCCCTGCTCACAATGAAGAAGAGAATATAAAAAGTGTTCTTGAAAGCTTAATTTCTTCAGATTATGATAAAAAAGAAATAATTGTAGTTGATGATGGGTCCACTGATAGAACTTATGAAATCGTTAAAAATTTCTCGAAGAAATATCCTATCAAATTAATAAGAGGAGAACACCAAGGAAAGGCAAAGGCAGTAAATTTAGCAATGAAAAAAGCTAAGAATGATTATCTAGTAATTGTTGACGCTGATACAACAGTCAAAGAAGATACTCTTAAAAATCTATTACAACCCTTCCAAGAAGATAAAATCGCTGCTGTTGCGTCTAACACAAGGATAAATCTAACAAGAAACATCATTACATGGTTCCAAAGTTTAGAATATTCTATTTCCACAGCCTGGAATTATATTTGTAGTAATATTGGTGGTCTTTCTGTTATGTCGCCAGTTTGCGCGTTCAGAAAAGATGTTATAGAAGAAATAGGTGGTTTTAGAGGGGATACAGCAGCAGAAGACTATGATATATGTATGATAATAAGAAAAGCTGGTTATAAGATTAAAATGGCTCCATCTGCTATAGCTTATAATAAAGCGCCACAAACATTACCGGGTTGGATAAAACAGAGAATGAGATGGGAGATAGGAACTTTTCAAGTCATAAAAAAACATTTTGATATGGTATTCAACAGAAAACATTTAGGTGTTGGTTTTTATTCAACGCCAACAAAAATTTATTGGTACATTCATTCTTTCATTTATTTACCAGTAGTATCTTATCAGATTTTCTATGGTTATTTCAAGTATTTTTTCTTCAAAGGAATTTACTTATCGTTCGATGTCGTGAAATACTTCTTTTACTGGTTTACAGTTTTTGGAATGGCAGATTACACTTATAAGTTAATAATCGGTGTCTATCCTTTAGATATCATTTCTATTCTGACAATGTTCGTTTTCATCTCAGTTACTAGTTTTATTTTTTATTCTTTGATGAAGTTTTCAGATAAAATTACTATTTATCATCTAATTGCTTTCATTTTCTTCTTTCCATACACATTAATCTTAATCCTGCTCAGGATTTTCACCTTTTTCTATAAAATGAAAAGCCCAAAGAAGTATGTAAAATGGGAAAAAGAAAAATAGTAATTAAAATTTAAAGTATTTCTTGAATAATTCTATTATCTTGATACTACCAAATTTTGGTGTTCTATACCAAATCATAGGTTGGTTAAAAATAGCACGTAAAAAGGCGATAGTATTAAACACAGATAATACAATACCGAATGTTAAACTCGAAAAAAGGGCTGATTTATAGAGGTTTAATTTTTTTTCTTTTTTCAAAGCATAGAATGAGAGTATAAAAAACCCACTAGTAACAGCAAAATTTTTAGTTGTACTCAATAGATCGTCTGAAGTTAGTGGATGGGGAATACCTGTTATCATGCCTAATAAACCAGCGATTGTCATAACCGTAACTATCGGAAAAATCATACCACCGAATGTTAAATAACTCATTATAGCTTTTTGAGAAAGGGAGAGATGACGATCAAACCAGATAGACTTAGCGTTATCCATAAATGTTCTAGTCATTCCGTAAGTCCATCTCATTTGTTGTCTTATGAATGCTTCGAACGTGAATGGTAGTTCACCTTTAACCTTTAGATTTGGTAGATAAATACTCTTATAACCTTTCTTGAATATTTTTATAGACAATTCAGCATCCTCAGTTAAGTTTTTTTCATTCCATCCACCTGCTTCTATCAAAACATCTTTTCTAATAGCACCATGTGTCCCGCAGAAAAATGCTACACCTAACTTACCACTCATTGGACAGTAAAAATTATGATAATCCATTAAAAAAGTCGAGGCCAATTTTGTTATGAAGTTTTGATTATGATTTATATAGCCCATCCTAGATTGGACTATTGCTATTTTTTCATCTTTGAAGAACGGTTTCACTATTTCTTTTAAGAATTTTTTTGATGGAACGAAGTCAGAATCAAAAATGACTATTATATCCCCATTTGAATGTTTCAATACGTTGTTCAAAGCTCCAGATTTGAATCCCTCCCTTGAATTTCTCCGAAAAATTCTTATTTTCCCAGGATGTTTTTTAATGAAGTCGTCGATAACTTTTTTTGTACCATCATTACTATCATCAGCAACAATTATCTCAAATTTATTTTTTGGGTAATCAAACTTTAAACATGATTTCATACATCTTATTGCGACAGGATCATTATAAACTGGGATTTGAAT
>Ga0172363_10003892_pt1 | contig 12104 bp, 9 predicted proteins | sample LakKivs2_kivu2a2_FD_114541 | JGI IMG/M metagenome (GOLD analysis project Ga0172363, IMG submission 114541) | Sediment microbial communities from Lake Kivu, Rwanda - Sediment s2_kivu2a2 | ecosystem: Environmental > Aquatic > Freshwater > Lake > Sediment | place: Rwanda: Western Province, Lake... | reverse complement strand
TACCTCGGCGTCTCCGACTGCAACATGCAGGAAGGCAGCCTGCGGGTGGATGCCAACATCAACCTGCACGTCGACACGCCCGAAGGCAAAGTGGCCACGCCGATCGTCGAAGTGAAGAACATGAACAGCTTCCGGGCGGTTGAGCGGGCGATGGAGTACGAAGCCGTTCGGCACTGGGAAGTCTGGCAGGAAACCGGCCAGCGCCTGGGGCAGGTGCCCAAGCAGACGCGCGGCTGGGACGACACGGCGATGATCACACGCGGCCAGCGTCACAAAGAGGAGTCGAGCGACTATCGCTACTTCCCCGACCCGGACCTGGTGCCGGTGGTGACGACCGAAGCAGAGCTGGCGGCGGTCAAAGCCTCGCTCGGCGAACTGCCGGCTGAGATGCGAACCCGCCTGGAAGCGAAGTACGGAATCAAGCCCTACGACAGCGACGTGCTCGTCAGTGCGGGGCAGGGGTTGGTTGACTACTTCGTCGAACTGGCTGAACTCGTCGGCGATGGCAAGCTGGCCAGCAACTGGGTTCAGCAGGACGTGATGCGCACGCTCAATGAGCAGAAGGTCGAGCCCGCGGCGTTTGCCATGCGGCCCAAGCAGTTGGGCGAGCTGCTCACGGCGATCCAAAAGGGAGAGATCGACACCAGCCGCGCCCGCGAGGTATTCATCGAGATGGTCGCCTCGGGCAAGAGCGCGGCCGACGTGATGAAGGCCCAGGGGATCGAGAAGGTCGACGAGAGCGAGCTGATCGCGCTTTGCCAGGAGCTGATCGCGGCCAATCCGAAGATCGTCGCCGACATTCAAGGCGGCAAGCCGCAGGCCGCAGGCAACCTGATCGGCCAGGCCAAGAAGAAGAACCCCAACATCAATCCGGGCCGTTTCCGCGAGCTGGTCGTCGAGCTCGTCAGCAAGATGTAGCCAGGCTGCGAGTCGCGCGGTTGCTACGCGACCCGTGCACGCGGGGCTATACTTCATTCTCCGGGAGGAGCCGCGGTCTCTCTTCGCCCTCGGCTGGCCAGTCTGTGCATTCGAGATTCCGATGCGGCGCATCATCACGCTCACGACCGATTTTGGCGTTGGCAGCCCCTATGTGGCCGCCATGCGGGGTGTGATTCTCTCGATCAATCCCGATGCCGAGCTCATCGACATCTCGCACGCGATTCCGCCGCAGGACATTCGCACGGGCGCACTAACGCTGGCCCAGGCTGCGCCCTGGTTCCCGCCCGATACGATTCACGTCGCCGTCGTCGATCCGGGCGTGGGATCTGGGCGAAAGATCGTGTATGTGCGCTTCGGCGAACAACAATTCGTGGCGCCGGACAATGGATTATTAAGTTGTTTGGCGCTGCGCGAGGCTCCCTCTACAATCATTGCGGTCGAGGAGCCCGGGTTCTGGTTGCCGCAGGTCTCTTCGACGTTCCACGGGCGCGACATCATGGCGCCCGTGGCGGCGAGGCTGAGCCTGGGGCTGGATCCCACCAAGCTGGGACCGGGGCTGGCGGACATCGAACGCTTGGATTGGACGGAGGCTCGCGTGGCCAGTAACAAAATCGAGGGCGCGGTCGAGTCGATCGACTCGTTCGGCAATCTGATCACGAATATTCCTGAAGACGCCCTGGCGAAGGTTCCGCGCGGGGAGGAAGAGGTTGCCATCTATTGCGACGAGCACGAAACGCGGGGCATTTTCCGCACCTACAGCGATCAGCCTGAAATGACCCTGATCGCGCTCGTGGGATCGGGCGGTCGGCTGGAGCTGGCGATCGTGGGCGAGAACGCCTCGCTGATGCTGGGCGTCAAAACGGGCACGCCGGTTAAGGTCACCTGGTAGCCGTTAATGATATTAGCCCGACGCGCGAGCGAGGGTACCCTGCCGCTCGGCATTGGATTTCATGTCAGCCCTTCGGTGTACCGTCGTCAGTGGCTTAAGTGTGCGAGATGAACTTCCACTAGCGGGGCACCCTCGCTCGCGCGTCGGGCTACGATCCAGCGACAGGCGGAATCCAAAATGTTGACCCCGGCATCCTCCCAAAGGCGCGAGCCCTCACTCGATGAACTCCGCCAGTGGGATCGCCAGATCGTCTGGCACGCCTTCACCCAGATGGCCGAGTACGAGCCGCTGATCTTCGAGCGCGCCGAAGGCTGCACGCTCATCGACGTGGAAGGCCGCCAGTACCTGGACGCCTGCGCCAGCGTGTGGTGCAACGTGCACGGCCACCGGCATCCGCGGCTCGACGCGGCCGCGCGCGAGCAGCTCGACAAAGTGGCCCACGTCACGTCGCTCGGCTCCTCGAACCCCGCGACCATCAAGCTCGCCAAACGGCTCACGGAAATCGCGCCTGCGAGGCTCGAGCATGTGTTCTTCTCCGACAGTGGCGCGACCGCCGTCGAAGTCGCGCTCAAGATGTCGCTGCAGTATTGGCGGCAGCGCACCGATCCGCGGCCAAACAAGACGACCTACATCGCCCTGGCCGACGCTTATCACGGTGACACGCTCGGCAGTGTCAGCGTCGGTGGCGTCGCCCGCTTTCACGCGATGTTCGATCCGCTGTTATTTCCCGTGCTGCGAGCGCCGGCCCCGGACACGTATCGCCTGCCGCCGGGCGTCACGCGCGAGAACGCCTTGGCGCATTACGTCCGGCAGATGGAAGACGTGCTTGCCCGCGAGCACGAGCGCGTGGCCGCCGTCGTGCTGGAGCCGCTTATTCAGGCCGCGGCAGGCATGATCATGCATCCGCCGGGCTACCTGGCCGCGGTGCGCGAGTTGACCAGCAAGTACGACGTCCATCTGATCGCCGATGAAGTCGCCGTCGGCTTCGGTCGCACGGGCACGATGTTCGCCTGCCAGCAGGAAGGCGTCACACCGGATTTTCTCTGCCTGGCGAAAGGCCTCACCGGTGGCTACATGCCGGTCGCGGCGACGCTCACCACGACGGAAATCTGGAACGCGTTTCAGGGCACCTATGCCGAATCGAAGACTTTCTTCCACGGTCACACGTACGGCGGCAACCCACTTGGTTGTGCCGTGGGCCTCGCTACGCTCGACGTGTTCGAAGAAGAGCAGACGCTCGCGAAGCTACCCGCCAAGGTGGAACGCCTGGCAGAACACCTGGCGCGCATCGCCGGGCATCCGCACGTCGGCGACGTCCGCCAGCGCGGCTTGATCGGCGCCATCGAACTGGTGCGCGATCGAACAACGCGCGAGCCGTTCCCTTGGGAGGAAAAACGCGGCCTGGCCGTTTGCGATTTCGCGCGAGGGCAGGGGGTCCTCGCCCGACCACTCGGCAGCGTGCTGGTAATCTTCCCACCGCTCTCGGTCACGCTCGCGGAACTCGACCGGATTTGCACGGCGCTTGAAGCCGGCATCGTGGCGGTGACCGCGTAGTTCAGATCACTGCGCCGACGATTTGCTGCCGTTGGGCGAGGCGCCGATGGCCATTCCATGTGGCAGCGGCCGAGCGGCGACTGCGTAGCCCATTTCGTAGAGTTCCTTCTTGAGCCTGGCGTAATCCGTGAAGCTGTCCGGATAGGTCCAGATCGTAATCGTGTACTTTTCCGGAGACATGCGCGCCAGCGCCGCGCGAAACTCCGAACCTTCGCGCAGGGCATCGTCGACGGGTTCGCCGAGCTGGCTGGTGATCGGCAAGAATTCGACGAAGGAGAGTTCGTAAACCGATCCCTGGGCGACATCGCGTCTTTCGATGACATAGCGCATGCGAAAACCCTCGATTGGCCCAATCATGTCGACGAATTCATTGCTGCCTCCCATCCGACTGACGGAGCTTCGCAGAATGCTCCGCAGCCGCGACACGAGCATGTCCAGCGGCAGCACGGCTAGTCGCCCACCCTTGAGTTGCAGATGTGCTTCGTTGTCGTCGACGGTCTTGCCGATGGGCGTTGGGTAACTGGTGATTTGCACCGCTTGGGGCTGCATCGCCTGCTCGACCATGTCGCGCTCGGCATTTGCTTTATTCAGCGCGTCTTTCGCGATTGCGAGGTCGCGATCGACAGCGTACTGCGCGCCTTTCTTCTCGCCAAGCGATTGTTGATGCTTCTCAAGCTCCCGCTCGACGGCCGTGACTAAAGTTTGCAATTGTCCCCGCTCAATCGCACGCAGTTGCAGCTCCTGCTGAATCCCGACCATGCGCAGCTGGAGCTGGTGCACGTCGTGTTCGAGCTCGGTCGCTTCATCGCGAGCTTTTACCATAGCTGCACTAGGGCCGGCTGGCTTCGTGAACTCGGGCGCTGACTTGGCGCGCTCTCCCACGACCATCACCAGGATAATCAGGATCCCGACGATGTTCGTGATCACGTCGAGAAATGAATCGGCGCCGACCGCCTCGTGCTCGCTTGCTTGTCGTCGTGCCATAATGGTTTCGGCCGAGACTCATCTCTGGTTGGTGGGGCGAATTGCCTGTTGCACGGGTTGCTGAGCGCCGCGCCGCTTTACGTCGAGGCCGCTTTCATGAAGCAGCACTTGCAAATCCTCGAAGCGATCTTCTCCTCCCGGCAGCACCTCGACCAGGAGCTTAGGCTTCCAGTACATGCCGCGGCCTGCCTTGCCCCAAGTTTCCGTCTGCGTCCAGACACCGGAAATCAAGTCGTCGATCGATGCCGCCGTCACCGGGCCGAGCGGAATTTCATTTGCCGCTTGCCTGGAGGACTCGGGCACAATTACCAGACTATCGGCCGAGCAGCGGACGAGAATCGGTCGCGAAGCGCCAATCGTGCCGACCTGGCTGTTGACGCTCCAGCCTTTGCCGCGCGTCACGGCGATGCTTTGCGTGGCCTTGGTCCGCTTGCCCATCATTTGCGAATTGGGGGCATGATTAAGCGTCAAACTGTCGGGCACTCCATGTTTGGCAACATCGGGAAGGTCGGGATCCTCAGGCAGCTCGCCTGAGGCAGCGCTCTGGGCAGACTGTTCGCCGCCGGACGATCCCTTTCCGCCGCCAGCCATCAGTTGATAGTTCGTGCCGGGGGCAGCACTGGGTTGCCCCGCCTGGGTTATCGTTCCAGCCTGGCCATCGCCACCCGGCTTGGCAGTTCCTGTTGGCGTCTGCGCGTGCGAAGGTCCGCCACCCAGGGCTGCTGGCCCAACGCGCGCTTGCGGAACTCCACCACCGCCGACGCCTTCAAACTTCCGCGCTGGCCCGGTTCCGCCATACGGCCCGTCCTGAGCATCGACGCCTCCCGGTCCGGTGCCCGCCGCGCCGGCAGAGCTGCCGGTGCCGCGCTGCATCTCGGCGAACTGATTGCCATCGACTGTGCCACGTCCCCGACCACCGTTCATCTGCGGGCTGATCGAGCTTGGCTCGGCATACGGATTGCCACCGCTAGCCCCAAACGGTGCATATTGATCGTTGGCTGAATCGGCAAAGCCGCCCGCTGCGTATGCTCCTCGCGAACCGCGTGGTCCGCTTTCACTGCTATTCCAGTTTTCGGGATTATCCCATTCACCCAGGAAGCTGCCGCCTGGACCGTCGCCGGTGCCGGGCACTTGTGAAACTCCACCACGTGATTTGGCATGATAGACCGGCCGCGTCCTGCGTTTTTGAAACTGCGGCGAAGTCGCGATGAACTCGGTCAGTCGCTGCCGCGCTTCGCTCACAACGCGTGCCGTAATTTCCTTGAGCTGGGGATCGCTCGGCGGAAAGGTAAGATTCCAGTCGGCGCCAATCAGTTCATAGCCGAAATCATTGCCCCAGGATTCCAACGCTGCGCGCGCCGCATAGTACGACGCGATGCCTTCTGGACGCACGATCAGCAGCGGGTAAGGTTCTTCTTGAAGTGTGCCGCCTGGGGCCTGCCTGGCGAAGTACTCTCGTTGTGCTCGCAGCCCCGCCGCCAGTGGATTGCCGGCGCCGAAGTAACCAATGAAGTCTTCGGGCAAGAGCTCGATTCCCTCGGGCTGCAAGACAAGCTTGTTCTCGCAACACTCGATATAGATCGGTCGGCGGTGCGTTCCATTTCGCCCTTCGAAGGGCACAATCGAGTAATTCACGACCTCGTTCTTGCCCTTTTTACGGGCCTCGTCGGTGGCCGCGCGCACTTTCGCAAGCTCGTCTTGAACCTTGGCCAACGCAGTCTCATTCTGGGCTCGTTCGGTCGTCTTGTCGTCCATGGCTTTGGCCATCTCCTCGGCAGCGATTTTGAGCTCCGAGAACCGGGCTTCCAGCCTGCGCTGGTGCTCCTCAATGTGGCTGAGCTTCAGGCGTTCCGAATCCAGGTCGGCTTGCGTCTTGGTGCGAGATTCGAGCAGATGCGCCGAACGCCAGCGGAAGAAATCGGCGTCGATTTCGTCCTGCTCGGATTGCTCCTTCAGCTTCGACTTCGAAATCTTCTCCGCCTGCTCGCGTCCGTGGCTGGCAAAGGCGTGCAACAGCACCACCAGCGCTCCCATCGTGCAGATCAGCACGGCGAGGAACGGGAAGAGTTGAATGCCCGCGGGTTTGGCACTGCCGCGCCTGCTCATGCCGCCTGGCCTTTTCGGGTGCCGCTGTTCAGGTCAATGCGTGTGGCATCCGCGGGCGACAGCCGTGTGCTCAACAGGCCGATGGCCGCGGAGAGCGAAATGACCGTCTCTTCGAAGTGCTGCGCGCCGGCCAGCGCCGACAGGTTGCGGTTCAGTTCCGACTCGAGGCGGGCCACCTGATCCGACGCTCCGACCACTTGCGACAGCAGCTCCGTCTGGCGAGACATTTCGCGTTGCTGGCTGGCCACGGCCTCGGAGTTTTGCAGCAGGGCTTGCTGCACGCCTTGCCAATGCGCGCGGCTTTCGGCTGCGATCGCACGTTCGGCATTGGCCAGCGCCAGCGCATGCTGTTCGATGCTGTGGCCCATCGCTCCGGCGAGCGAGGCTTCGATCACTTTGGCCGAAGCCTGTGTCTGCTGCGCCCATTGTTCGTGCATCGCGCGCAGACTCTGTTGCCAGATTTCAGCCTGCCGGACCACCACCTTGTCGAGCGCGCCCAGCACGTTCTCCGCGATTCGGCGCACGATGTTCACGTCCGGATCGGCCGAAATGTCGGCGTCGGTGAAACGTCCCACAAGTTCCGCGCTGGCTCGCTCGTCGACCTGCGCCAGCAGTTGGTGCTCATAGCGCTCAACGAAGTACTTCACGAACATCAGTACGATCGACAGCGACAGCGACAGAGCCGTCGTATCGAACGCGACGCCCAGGCCGCTGGTCACGCCCGAAAGCGAGGCTTCCAGGGCCTTGGGGCTGAGATTACCCACGGCGCCCGTAATACCGATGATCGTGCCCAGGAAGCCCATGATCGGCACGGCCCAGACGACAAACCACACCAGGGCGTACGACGACTGCATGCGCCCGGCGTCGAGATCCGAAAGGTAGCGAATCTCCTCGTCGAGCCCCGCCGCCGAGTTCTTGCGGTACACGAACTCCAGCGCCTCGCGCAGACGCCGCACCAGGTAACTGTCTTGCCAGGAGTAAGGAAGCTTCGCGAGCCGCGCCAGCAGATTCTCGCAATGGGCCACCTCCTGTCCGCCGGGCGGAATCGCATCCAGCATCGGCTCGGAGAGGATCGCCGACTGCCCGACCAGGTTGATTACCTTCAGAAGCAGCGACGCCACGCCAATGCAGAACATCGCGACCGTGACGTACTCCGCCCAGTGGCCGGCAAAGTAACGGAGCACGAACGCATGGGCGCCGTAACCCGCGAGCAGCTCGGAGTTGCGGCTGATTTCCAAGGGGACATAGAACGCCAGCGTGGCGAGCCCGCCCCACACTACCGGCGACCACACGATGGCCCGGGCGATTCGATTGACCTGGTGCACCCGACGCACTCCTTATTCTGTAGCAGCCCGCCCCGCGCAGGGCGGCCGACTGGCGACGTATCTGTTGCGCTGTCCTTAGAATCGGCGCAATCGCTACAGTTTATGAATGCAATCCGCGTGAAGTGCGGCCGCTGTCGGATGGGCGCCAGTGCTGCAGTCACTAGCGCAAAGCGAAAGATTTCGAGCCGCAGAAATTCTCTAACTGCCCGGCCTCACGCAACCGATAACACTCAGGTCGCAACGCACGACACAAAAAAATGGTGCCAGGACCCTTTTCTCAAGAAGGTGCCAGGACCCTTTAGCGCGATATTCCCAGGGGGGATTAACGGTCCGGTGATGGCCCATCTCGGGTCTCCCGGGCCGTTTTTTATTTCTCCCCGAGCAAACCGCGCCAGACGGCGCTGCTCTCGCACGGGCACCTGCTCAGCCCGTATACGTCGCGAAGCACCGCGGTGTCTCCCATAGAATCGTCTCGACCACCGGAAAGCCCTGGCTCCGGGCATAGTCGAAGATCAGCTTGGCGATGTTCTCCGCCGTGGGATTGGTGTCGATCAGATACAGCGGCTCCCCCAGCTTCTCCAGCGCCGCCCGCGCCGGGTCGTCGCAATGCAGGATCATCCGGTGGTCCAGATTCTCATCGATCCAATTGCTCACGACCCGCTTGATCTCGGAAAAGTCCATTACCATGCCAAGATCGTCAAGCGAAGCGGACTCGATGGCAATCACGGCCCGGCCGTTGTGCCCGTGCAAGTTGCGGCACTTGCCGGCGTAATTCAGCAGGCGGTGGCCGTAACAAAAGTCGATTTCGCGAGTAACTCGAAACATGCGGGGTGTGCCTTCTTAAGAATGGGCTGCCTGGTCGGTAGGCTTGGCTTAACGAATGGGCGCCGCTAGCGGCTGTTCGGTGACATAGTGCGTGCGATCGGTCATCTCGGCCGTGAGAAACGCCTGCCGCCGCTCGGCGCACTTGTTACAGCGGCCGCAATGCTCGCCCCCAATGGGCGAAAGGCATGAAAAAGTCCACTCCAGCGGCAGTTCGCGGCCCAGCCGCATCACCTGCCGCTTGCTCAAATGGCTCAGCGGACGAACGAGCTCCACGTGGCCCGAAACCGCCCGGTCCATGGCTGCCTGAAAGGTGCGAAAAAACTCGTCGGTCGAGTCGGCGAACGGATTGCTCGCCAGCGCTCCCAGCGCCAACTGACTGACCCCGTGCAGCCGGCACCAGACCTGGGCCTTTACCAGCAGCAGCGGGTTGTGTCCTGGCAGGTACACATTCTCGTCAGGCTCGGCGGCACCCGGCACCGCGCGCCCCGTGATGCTCCAATGATCCGCGTACAGGTCCGCCAGCGGCATTTGCAGGACGACCAGCGGCTCAAGCCGGGGGTGTTCGATGGCCGCCAGAAAGCGTTTCGCCGCTTGCAATTCAGCAGGCTGCCAATGCCACTGGCAATCGATGGCCAGCGGCCATACACGCCGGCCGGTCGCTAGCAGTTGGCCCACTAGCACGGCGCTATCCAGCCCACCGCTGAACAGCACGGCAATGTCTTTTCGCACTCCGTCTGCGATCACGTGGTCCTCATTCTCGTTGGAGAGCCAAGCGCCTTTGTGGAAGCCCGAGTAGCTGTGCGGCAGGCCGAGTCATGTCCGTCCGTGGCCACCTTGGCAGCCAGCCCGCGAGGAAATTGTAGAACCTCGGCCAGTCGTTCGGGAGTGGCCCATCACATAGCCTGGCATTGTCGAGGGTGGTTCTGTTGCGAGAAAGCCTTGCTGGCTGACCCTCGGATCGGCCAGCAGCGCAGTTGATCTTGCTTTCCAGGGGGCATGGGCCTAGAGTGCCGCCCCTAGTTTTCCCGTCGTATGAGGGTCCGTTCGGACACCTTGGATTCCGCAAGATACGTGTCTCCAAACTGCGGCGTTTTTCGCCCACGGTAGGGGCTGCGAGGATTCTGCGGGTTCTGACTCCTCCGGAGACCACCCCGCGGATGCCGGGCGTCGACGCATCTACTTATCAGATAACGAGCTAATGCGCGAGGCGGCACCCGTTTGTGAGCGGATTTTTGTTGAATTGGCAGCTCCGGCTTTTACAATGAATACAGTTCGCCCGGACTGCCGCAAACCTCCTAAAGTGAAAGGTCACTTATGAGAATGGCGGTCGTCGGTCTGGGCGCAATTGCAACTCTTGGTGTCGCGGCTTTAGTAATGGCCGCGGGTCCTGGCGAAGCCTTGCCCGCGGGAATTCCCGGTACTACGGCCGTCGGCGGCGAGGGGCTGATCGCGCTGTCGGCAACGTCAGGCGGCCAGCACCAGCAAGTGACCGTGATTGATCCTGCCACCCGCGCGATGAGTGTGTATCACGTCTCGCTGGCGACCGGAGAGGTCACGCTCAAGAGCGTCCGCCGCATCCACTGGGATTTGCAGATGAACGAGTTTAATGCGACACATCCGCTGCCGGGTGAAATTCGCTCGATGATCGAGCAGTAAACCCGCCGGCTGGCGATTCACGGATTCGGTACCGCAAGGAGGCCGGGAACGAGAAACGCAACCATTATTTGCGGTGATCGCGAGGCGCCCCGCCTCGCGACCATTCGCACCGGCAGAGCGCTACGGATCACGCGCGCTGCACGGCAACGGGAACACGATTTCTAATGGCCACGCGCAAGTTCATCACGCTTGAAGAAGCCGCGAGCATGTTGGGCGTATCCACCGACACCGTGAGCGAAATGCGCGACCGTGGCAAGATCCACGGCTATCGCGACGGTGGCAGCTGGAAATTCAAACCCGAGGAAATCGAACGCGCGATTGCCGATCGCGATTCCGCCGAGGAAGAAGGCGACTATGCCGAGGTGAATGAAGATCCCGATTCGATCCTGCTCAGCGAAGTCGAGTTGGGCCAATCGGACGAAAGCACCTCGAGCACGATCATTGGCGGCAAGCCCAGTCGCAACCCGGCCGAAAGCGACATCACGCTTGCCCCGGACAGCGCCATCGACATTCAGCTCAAACAGCCCACAGGCGACAGCAGCCTCGATCTTGACTCGGCCTTGACGCTGGAACCCAGCAGCGGCTCGGACGTGCTCGACGTCGGTTCCGGCTTGAAAGAGGGCTCCGGCGCCAAGAGCGGCTCGGGGCTCGGCTCCGGTCTTAGCCCGATGTTCGATGATCTCGATACGCTCGATCTCGATTTGCCGAGCGCCGCCGACAGCGGCATTAGTTCCAAGATTCTGATGGATGTGCCTCCGGCCGATGGCCCCGGCGCCAGCAAGACGGTGATCGGCGCGGGCCGCTCCGCGGAAGGCTCCGGTCTGGGCCTCGCCAACGAAGATGAACTCGCCCTGGGTGAAGCCGCGGCCGATGATGAAATTCTACTCGATGTCGACGCCGGTGGCTCGGCGATCGATCTGGCCGAGGACGTCGACGACGACCTCGTGCTGGGCGGCAGCTCGCACGGCGACATCTCGCGCACCGGTGATAGCGGCATCTCGCTCTTGAATCCGTCCGACAGTGGGCTCTCGCTCGAGTCCGCTCCGATGGAGCTCGGCGGTTCGGGGATCGTCGATTCGCTCAACCTGGGTGATGACGACCTGCTGCTGGACGAAGAGTCGCCCGCCGCGGCGGGCGCGGACGGGGGCATCTCCGGCATCGGCGACCTGGGTGTCGAAGCCGCGGACGATCAATCGGACGACGACTTCCTGCTCACCCCGCTCGAAGAAGGCGCGGCCGAAGAGTCGGACAGCGGTTCGCAAGTCATCGCCCTGGATGACGACGTGGAGTTTGAGGAAGCCGGCGTCGGCGCGCTCGATGATGGCGGCGGCGGTCTGCTGGAAGACGACCTGGGCGAAGGCTTTGGCGGCGCAGCACTCGGCGCCGAGTCGCTTGCGGCTGCGCCCGCGCGTGGCATGGCTCCGGCAGCCGCTGGAGCGCCAATGATGGCTGCCGCGCCCGAGGCTCCCTTCAGCATGTGGAACGTGCTCAGCCTGGCCTTATGCTCGGTGCTGCTGCTCATGTGTGGGATGTTCACGTTCGACTTGCTCCGCAATATGTGGAGCTGGAACGAAGCCTATAGCGTCAACAGCAGCATGATGGACATGGTGCTGAGTTGGTTTGAAGGTTAGACAACAAAACGGATTTTGTGGGGTCGCTCGATCCTGGCCCGAAGCGCTAGCGAGGATACCCGCTGAGTGCCCTTAGTTATTGATGGATTCTCCGGCGTGAGCGACGACCGCCGCCGGACTCAAAATACGTTGATTCGAAAGGAGTCGAATCGATGCCCAGATCAGCTTGCCACATTCGTGCCCTGCCCGTGCTGC
>Ga0172363_10003890_pt1 | contig 12108 bp, 7 predicted proteins | sample LakKivs2_kivu2a2_FD_114541 | JGI IMG/M metagenome (GOLD analysis project Ga0172363, IMG submission 114541) | Sediment microbial communities from Lake Kivu, Rwanda - Sediment s2_kivu2a2 | ecosystem: Environmental > Aquatic > Freshwater > Lake > Sediment | place: Rwanda: Western Province, Lake... | reverse complement strand
TCCGGACGAGCGGGCATGTACTGCGCCGTCAGCGCCCGGCCGACGACCGGGACATCCTGATGGATCATCTGCCAGCCGCTCTCGAACTGGTTGTTGTAGCCCTCATTCCGCAAGATGCCCCAGGCCTCCTCGATGGACACGTTCCGCATCCTCTTGAGAATATCGTCGGACACCTTGGGCCGCCCGTCGGCCAGGCGCTCCCCGGTCCAGACGGCGGTGTAGTATTGCACCCGGTCCACGCACGCGATCTTCTGCGTGGTGTGCGTGCTGGCCGCCACCGCCAACAGCATCGGCAGCAGCAGCGCGATCGCCAGGGGACTCATCCGACAGCACTTGGACAGACAGGCGTGCATCTGCATCTTTGCTCCTTTCCGAAAGAGGGTGATCCGTGACCAACGACAGACGACAAGAACCCTGTGTCACCTACCGGCGGGCATTGTAACTACTGGAGAGCACGCTGTGGAGACAAAATGTTGTGCGACTCGCCGTGGAGTGCACGGCCGCACAATCTTTCGAGATGTCCCTGCCGGCGCATCGCGCCGAGCGAGGGCCGTTTGGAGTTCCGCCTTCAGGGTCGAAGAGTCTGCCGGCGCAGCCGATTCCTCTCCCGGTAACCCCAGGATTCACAGGCCAGTCGGACTGTTGGACCCGCGTAAACGCGGAACTCCGAACGAATCAATCGATGATCGCCTGGTGGGCGAGGGCCTCGAACTGGTCGTTGAGGGTGGCCTTGCCGCTCGGACTGATCTGGGCCATGCAGACGCCGATCATCTTCTCGGCTGGATCGATAAAGAAGGTCGTGTACCAGTATCCGCCCCAGCGATAGGCGCCGACGCTCGTCAATTCGCTCTCGCGCAGATTGCGGGTGATGCCGAAGCCCAGGCCGAAACCGCTGCCCGGCCCCAGATCGCCGACCTGGTCGGTACTCATCATCTCGACCGTCTTGCGGCTGAGCAGGCGGACGCCGTCCAGCTCACCGCCGTTGAGCATCATCTGAATGAACCGGGCATAGTCCGGGACGGTCGAGCACAGGCCGCCGCCGCCGGAGCGGTAGTTGTGCGTCCCTGCGTAGGGGTAGGTCACGCTGGCTTTCATGCTCCCCTCGCCGATGATGCCATCGGGCAGCCGCTGGAGACCGCCGTTCGCGTCAGGCGCGTATACCGCCGCCAAGCGGGACACCTTGCCCTCAGACAGACGGAAGCACGTGTCGTTCATCTTGAGTGGCTCGAAAATCCGCTTTTGCAGGAACTCATCGAAGGGCATGCCGGAGGCGACCTCGACCACGCGGCCCAGCACATCCGTCGAAAGGCTGTACGTGAACGCTTCGCCCGGCTGGTGCACGAGCGGAATGCGGGCGAGTTTCTTCATATCGTCGGCAAGCAGGTCCTCATCCTGGATCAGGCCGTGCGTGATGCCGGCCTCCGCGTACTTGGCCCCCACGCGCGTGTCCCACTGATAGGTCAGGCCGGAGGTGTGCGTCAGGAGGTGGCGGATCGTGATCGGACGCTTGGCGGGGACGAGGCCGTCCTGCGCCGAGGCGTCGCCCGGCGCCGCGAGCACCTTGACATCCCCAAACTCCGGGATGAACTTCGAGAGCGGGTCCTTGAGCTGGAATTTCCCCTCCTCATAGAGCATCATCACGGCGACGCTCGTGATCGCCTTGGACATCGAGGCGATACGGAAGATCGTCCCGGACTTCATCTCGATCTTCTTCTCGCGGTCCTGCATGCCGACGCACTCGAAATAGGCGACTTTTCCTTCGCGTGCCACCAGGGCCACGGCCCCCGCGAGCAGCCCGTCATCCACGTGCTCCTGCATCACGGCGGTAATGCGGTCCAAGCGGTCTTGGGACAAGCCCACAGACCGGGGCGACGCCTTCGGCAATCCCTGGCCGAGAGCCAAGGGTGACAACACAGTCAGGGCGATCAACGCACACAGCAGGACACTTCTCGATCTCATATCGGACCTCCAGGAAACGCGATAGGTTTCGGTGCATGGTACGTGCCAGGCCGCAAGCAGTCAATGCGAATGTCGAGCAGGTGGATATCTCCGGGACAACATCGCACCATTCTGCTATCATGCGATTGGCCCCAGGCATCAATCGCCGGGGACCCGGGGACGATGTCCTCGAGAGCGGTGGAATCCAGGTTGCGGTAACCGTGTTCACGGGAGGCAGATCATGTCGGATGCAGGCATGCCCACAGGCAAGATCGGCAATCGTACGTTCAGCCGGCTCATCATCGGCGGCAACCAGTTCAGTGGCTGGTCGCACAGTCGGGACCTGAAGTATTTGCGAGAGTTGTTCAAGGCCTACGCCACCGAGGAGCGGATCATACACACCCTCGAATTGGCGGAAGAGAGCGGCATCAATACGATCCTCACGTCCGCCTCGGGCTACCTGACCAGGTATTGGAAAGAACGCGGCGGCAAGATCCAGTGGATCGCCCAGGTCCACCCCAAGACCACGGACGTGACGAGCGACATCCAGCGGGCCATCGACGCCGGCGCGGTCGCGGCCTACGTCCAGGGCGGCGTCGGCGACAGCTTCGTCAAGGGCGGGCGGGTCGATCTGCTGGGCGAAGCGGTCGAATTCACCCAGCGTGATGGTGTCCTCGCGAGCATCGGCGGGCATTCCGTCCAGGTGCCGATGGCGGTGGAGAAGGCGGGCATCAAGCCCGATTTCTACATGAAGACCCTGCACCACGGGGACTACTGGTCCGTCACACCGCCGCAGCAACGGGTCGAGTTCAATGTGGACAGCAACAGCACCGACGACCACGACAACATCTGGGAAATCGCGCCGGAGAAGACAATTGCGTTCATGAAGGACGTCCCGCGGCCCTGGATCGCGTTCAAGGTGCTCGCCGCCGGGGCGATTCACCCCCGCAGCGGATTCCAATACGCGTTCGAAAACGGCGCTGACTTCATCTGCGTCGGCATGTTCGACTTCCAGGTCCGTGAGAACGTGGTCATCGCGAAGAACGCCGTCGCAGGCTGCCAAAACCGGCCCCGGCTCTGGCAGGCGTGAGCGAGTCGCGCAGACGAGATGGTGCGCGAGAAGTAGTGCCCAGGCCGTAGAGGCTCACTGCGTTGTTGTGGAAGAGCATTCGCCGGTCCGCTTCCGTTCGATCGGCCGTCACGTCCTTCAGCAACTCGACCCACTGGCGCAGCGGCATGCCCAGGAGACACACCGGCCAGTCGCTGGCAAAGATCACGCGAGCCGGTCCGAAGGTGTCGAGACAATGATTGATGATCGGCGCCAGGTCCCCGGCGGCCAGTGGATGGCCCGGGACGTTGTCCACGAGACCGGAGATCTTGCAGGTGACATTGCCCTGGGCGGCCAGGGCGCCCATGTCCCGCTTCCACGCTTCGGACGAGTGTTGGGCTGCTCTGGGTGCAGCTCGTCCTGCGGGGAAGAATGCCACGGGATCGGCGTTGCCACAGTGATCGAGGATAAACCGGGTGTCGGGACACTGCTCGACCAGTCGGGCCGCCTCCGCCAGAGACTGCGGCGGGACGTTCAGATCGAAACGCATGCCCAGCATCCCCAGCAACCTAAGGTTCTTGATCGTCCGCTCGTCCGTCATCTTGCCGGCGGCAAGCCCACCACGGAAGCCTTTGATGTAGGGACTATCCTTGAACCGCGCCACGCTGGTCTCGAAGTCGTCGTCCAGGGGCGAACCGGCGAGCACCGCCGCACGCGTGATGCTGCGCGGGTCCTCGCATAGTTTGAGGACGTAGCGCGCCTCCTGGGCCCGCTGCTCTCGTGGGACCGCGACCTCCATGTAGACCGCCTGGACGATCTGAAGTCCCTCGCTCGCTTCGAGGTAGTCCTTCGGCGTGAAGCTCCGGTCCAGGGGCGGCCGCAGCCACGCCAGCTTGATCCGGCTCAGGTCCCACAGATGCTGATGCGTGTCGATGATCGGGAACGACGATGGCCCCTGGCCTGCTTGTCCCCCGCCGGCCGGCCGCAACGAGAACGCGCCACTTGCGGCGACGGCCGCCCGGAACGTCTTCCTCAAAAACCCGCGGCGGTTCATGCTCATGGTCGGAATCTCCTTTGAGTATTGCCGTCGGCATATTACTCTATAGGGCACGATTCAGCCATTTGAAAGGGTATGGTATGGAAAGACACGCCGCGAAGATCTGCCCCCGAACCGGTAAAGTGATCCCCACCGAACAACCGAGGCGCTGGCCCGCCCTGCTGCTGCCCATCACCGGGCTGGTCGCGCTGATCTGGTTCCTCGCGCGGGTCGTTCCCAAGCCCAGCCGGGCGGCGTATCCGTGCCAGCGAGTGGCGATGCCGCTGGCCAGTGCCTTCCTCGTATGGCTCACGGGTCTGGTCGGCTCCACGATCCTGTATCGCAGGGCCCGGCACCTGCTGGACCGGTCGCGCTACGCGCTGGCGGCGGTCTGTGCGGTCGCCGCGGTGGCGCTGATTTGGACCTGTATCGGCGTTACCGACGACAACCCGGCGACGGCGGCCTTCTCACCGAGCGAGCCGGTGAACAGCCCGATGGGAACCGCCCAGGGTATCCATCCCGGGCGCGTCGTGTGGGTCCGCGACGCCAAAGCCACCAGTTGGGACGGCACCACCGGCAACTGGTGGGACGAGAACAACACCGACCAGAAGGTCGTCGATGCCATGATGTCCTCGACGATCCAAAAGCTCACGGGCGAGTCGAGCGATGCGAAAGCCTGGGATGCCCTGTTCCGCTACTTCAACAAGACCAGGGGCCTTGGCGACGCGGGATACCAGAAGCCCGAGAAGATCGCCATCAAGCTGAATATGAACCAGGACCGCCCGCGGGATTGGAGGCCGGACGCCGGCATGCCGAGTCCCCAGGCGGTCTACGCTCTCGTGCACCAGCTCATCAAGACCGCGGGCGTGCCCGGCTCGGCCATCACGATCTACGACGCGTCGCGGTACATCGGGGACCCGATCTACAACCGGATTCATGGCGATTCCGACACGGAGTTTCAGAGCGTCACGTTCGTGGTCTCGCCGAAGAATGCCGGCAATGGCCGAGTGGCCGCGGTGCACGACACCACCCATCCGCTCCGGACGAAGGCCGGCACCGCGTACCTGCCCACGTGCCTGACGGAAGCCAAGTACCTGGTCAACATGGCCCTGCTGCGGGCCCACACCCTCTGCGGCGTGACCCTCTGCGCCAAGAACCACTTCGGCTCGACCTACTTCCCCGACAATGGCGGCTGGACGCCCCAGCCGCTGCACGACACCAGCAGCCGCAACCTGGCTATGGGCTCCTACAACTGTCTCGTGGACCTCAATGGGCACAAGGACACGGGCGGCAAAACGCTTCTCTATCTGATCGACGGGCTCTATCCCGCGCGGAACCAGACAGCCAGCGTCATTCGATTTGCGTCCTTCGGCAACGATTGGTTCTCCAGTCTGCTGGCCTCGCAGGACATGATCGCGCTCGATTCCGTCGGACTCGACTTCCTGCGGCAGGAACAGGCGCTGAATCCCGTCGTCACGGATGTCGTGGGCAATCCCGACAATTACCTGCACGAGGCCGCCTCGGCCCCGAAGCCGCCATCCGGGACGGAGTATGATCCCGAGGGCGATGGAAAGGTCCTCGAGAGCATGGGCGTCCACGAGCACTGGAACAACCCGGCCGAACGGAAATACTCCCGCAACCTGGGCACGGGCAACGGCATCGAACTGGTGCAGTGGGACGCGTCGGGAACCGGCACAGCCACACAGGCGAGCGGCCCGTCCCCGGTTTTTCGTGTGTCGACGATGCCATGATCCCAGCCATGCGAAGACGGAAGACCGGTCCGTAGTGTGCCCGTAGGGGCGCATCTTTGCCACGGCAGCGCGGAAGATAACGCCTTACGGCGTCACTACAAACGAGCCCGGGCATTGGTGGATAGTTTGACACTCTTCGAGATCGATGAAAGGCAGGCGAATGCAAATGCGTGACCTGAGAGCCGGGGCATGGCTGTACATGATCGCGCTGGTTTCTGCGGCGGTTTTCTGTGACTCGGGGGCCGTCTATGCAGGTGAGCTGAGAACCGAGGCCAGGCCGGCCGCGACGGCGACGAATCGCCCCATGCGACAGCCGCAGAAGCTGGTTCTGACGGTCGGTCAGACCGAGGGCGACCTCCGGGGTAAGGACGACAAGGTTCTCCAGGCCGGCATCGGGTACCTGGACCGTCTGGGCGGCGGGACATTGCGCATCCTGCCCGGCGTGTACACCCTGCGAAACGCGATTCACCTGCGCCCCAACATCATCCTCCAGGGCTCGGGGGAAACGACCATCCTCAGAAAGGCCGATGGCGCAGTGACAGCCCTCGTCAGAGACTCGGATTGGTACGAGTACGGCGTGCAGGTCAAAGACCCCAATGGGTTCACGCCGGGCGGAGGCATCATGCTCCGTTCGAAGTCCGGGCCGGGGGAATGGCAGTACGATGTGCTCCGCGCGACGGTTACGGGCATCGACGGAGACGTCCTGTTCCTGGACCGGCTCACGCGGGAGAACTTCTGGCTGGAGAAGGAGGCCACCGCCGCGACGATCTTCCCGATCCTCACCGCCGATGAGAACATCGACGACGTGCAGGTGCGCGACCTCGTGCTCGACGGCAACCGGAGTCGCAACGAGTACATCAACGGCAACTTCGCCGGGGCGGTCTTCATCCAGAACTGCCACCGGTGGCGATTCTCCCATGTCCTCGCCAGAGACTATAACGGCGACGGGTTCAGCTTCCAGGTCTGCAACGATATCGCTTTTCAGGGTTGCCAAGCAGTCAACAACGCGGGTCTCGGCTTCCATCCAGGCAGCGGCTCCCAGCGCCCGGTCTTTCGCGATTGTGTCGCCAGGGGCAACAATCTGGGCCTGTTCTTCTGCTGGAGCGTTTCCGACGGCGTGGCGGACCGGTGTACCCTCTCGGAGAACAAGAGCTTCGGCATCAGCATCGGCCATCGCGACACCGACAACACGATCCGGGACTGCATCATCGAGCGCAACGGCCAAGTGGGGATTCTCTTTCGGGCGGAGGCCGGGGACTTCCGCTGCGGCCACCGCAACCGAATCGAGCGATGTACGATCCGTGACAACGGCAGAGAAAACCCCGGCATAGGAATCGACATTCAGGGGAAGACCGAAGACATCACGATCTGCAACACACGGATCGAGAACACCGCGGCCGGGAACCAGAAGACCGGCGTCCGTATCGGACGCGAGGCCCGGCGAATTGTCCTGGAGGATAATGCGCTGACCGGCTCCCCCACCCTTGTGGAGGACCTGCGGACCCGATAGGGTCCAGGGTGGGAAGCGCGAAATCCCCAGCACCAAATCCCAGACAAACTCAAAGTCCAAAACTCAAAACGGACCGTTCGACGGGTGCCGGCGTTTCGGTCACTCAGGCGAAAACGCAGGAATCCACCCTCTCTCAGAACCGTCCAGGGGCTCGTCCGTAGAGTAGTCACGAAGATGAAACCCGGACGCCACCGGCGCGACAGACAGGACACGTGCGGCGAGCCCGACCATGACGTTCAGAACCGAACACGACACGATGGGTGCGGTAGAGGTCCCCGAGGGCGTCTACTACGGTGCGCAGACCGCTCGCTCCCTGCGGAACTTCGATCTCGGTGAAGAGACCATGCCGTGCGAAGTCGTCGTGGCGTTCGGGATCCTGAAGAAGGCCGCCGCCTTAGTGAACCGCGAGTTGGGCCTGCTGCCTGCCGAGAAGGCAGACCTGATCGTACAGGCGGCCCAGGAGACCGCCGACGGCACGCTCCATCCTCATTTTCCACTACATGTCTGGCAGACCGGCAGCGGCACCCACACAAACATGAACGCCAACGAGGTGATCGCCAATCGGGCCATCGAGCTGGCAGACGGCGTTGTCGGCAGCAAAACCCCGATCCACCCCAATGATGACGTCAATATGTCGCAGTCTTCGAACGACACGTTCCCCACGGCCATGCACATCGCCGCGACGACGGCGATCACGGGCCGACTGCTTCCCGCGGTGGAGAGGCTGGGCGGCCTCCTGCGGGACAAGAGCCGCGCATTCGCGCGGATCGTCAAGATCGGACGCACTCACCTGATGGACGCGGTTCCCCTGACCCTGGGCCAGGAGTTCTCCGGGTACGCCGAGCAGGTCGAGCGCGGGCGCCTGCGGATCGAGCAATGCCTGCCGCGTCTGTACGAGCTCGCCCTGGGCGGGACCGCCGTGGGGACCGGGTTGAACACGCATCCCGAGTTCGCCGGCCGGGTCGCGCGAAAGATCGCCGCGCTGACGGGGTTGCCCTTCGTGACGGCGCCCAACAAGTTCGAGGCCCTGGCCGCTCACGACACGATGGTGGAAACCAGCGGGGCCCTCAAGACGCTGGCCGCGTCGCTGATGAAGATCGCCAACGACATTCGCTGGCTGGCCTCCGGTCCGCGCTGCGGGATCGGGGAGCTCTCTCTGCCGGCCAACGAGCCGGGAAGCTCGATCATGCCGGGCAAGGTCAACCCGACCCAATGCGAGGCCCTGACGCAGATCTGCGTCCAGGTGATAGGCAACGATATGACGATCGCGGTCGCCGGCGCGTCGGGGAACTTCGAGTTGAACGTGTACAAGCCGGTCATCATCTACAACCTGCTGCAATCCGTGCGGCTGTTGGCCGACGGGTGCCGGAGTTTCGGCGAGCGGTGCGTCGCGGGCATCACCGCCAATGCGGAGACAATCGAGAGACACGTGCGAAATTCGCTGATGCTCGTCACGGCCCTCGCCCCGCATCTCGGCTATGACAACGCCGCGAAGATTGCCAAGAAGGCACACGCGGAGAGCAGCACGCTGAAAGAGGCAGCCGTCGCCCTCGAGTTGCTGAGCGAAAAGGAATTCGATCACATCGTCGTCCCGGAAGAGATGACGCATCCGCGGGAGAGAGCCCGAAGCGGAATGACATAAGTCCCATGAGTCCCGTAGGTCCTATGGGGCCCATGCCTGAACAGGGGGGTTACGTCCATGAAGGACACGATTGCCGAACAGATCTTACGCGAGCACCTGGTCGAAGGCGATTTGAAGAAGGACAGCGAAATCGGCCTGACCATCGATCAAACGCTCACCCAGGACGCTACGGGCACCATGGTCTATCTGGAATTCGAGGCCCTCGGCATCCCGACAGTCCAATCGAAAGTGGCGGTCAGCTACGTGGATCACAACATCCTCCAGGCCGACTCCCGCAATCCCGACGATCATCGTTATCTTCAGTCGTGCGCCGAGAAGTTCGGCGTCATCTTCTCGCCGCCCGGCAACGGCGTCTCACACCACGTGCATCGCCAGCGGTTCGGCATTCCCGGCCAGACCCTGCTCGGGGCCGACAGCCACACGACCACGGGCGGCTGCTTGGGCATGCTCGCAATGGGGGCCGGAGGGGTCGAGGTGGCCCTGGCCATGGCGGGCCATCCCTACTATATCAACACCCCCAAGGTCTGGGGCTTTTACGTGGAGGGCGAGTTGCAGCCCTTTGTCTCGGGTAAAGATGTCATCCTTGAGCTGCTCCGGCGGTACACCTGCAAAGCGGGAATCGGCAAGGTCATGGAGTTCTTCGGTCCCGGCGTCGCGAACCTCGACATGAGCGCGCGGGCCACGATCGCCAACATGGCGGTCGATATGGGGTTCACCGCGGGCATCTTCCCTTCGGATGAGACCACCCGACAGTGGCTGGTTCAGAACGGGCGAGAGAGCGTCTGGCGCGAGCTGAAGACCGGGCCTCATCCGCAGTGGGATGAGTTGACGAAAATAGACCTCCGCGAGATCGAACCGATGGTCGCCTGCCCTTCGAATCCCGACAACGTCCGGAGGGCCGCCGACCTGTCCGACGTCGAGATCCAGCAGGTCATCATCGGCTCCTCCTGCAACGGCAGCTACCGCGACTTCATGATCGCCGCCAAGATCGTCGAAGGCAAGACCCGCCACAAGAACGTCAGTTTCGAGATCAACACCGGCAGCCGGCAAACCTTCGACAATGTCCTGGCGGCCGGCGGGATCGCCGCCCTGCTCGAAGCGGGAGCCAGGATTCACGAGTCCGGCTGCCTCGGGTGCATCGGCATGGGCCAGGCGCCGGCCACCGGGACCAACTCGCTGCGGACCTTCCCGCGGAATTTCAAAGGACGCAGCGGCACCAAGGACGACCACGTCTATCTCTGCTCGCCCGAGACCGCCGCGGCCTCCGCCCTGACCGGCCGGATCACGGACCCGCGGACCTTGGGCCAGGCCCCTGCCATCGAGTATCCCGAGAGGTTCAAGTTCCGGGAGGACTGGTTTATCCATCCGCCCAAGGATCGCTCGACCGTCCGGATCATCCGCGGGCCCAACATCAAGCCGCTGCCCAACTTCGGGCCGCTTGAGGACTCGATTGAAGGGCCGGTCCTGATCAAGGTCGGCGACAATATCAGCACGGACATCATCATGCCCGCCGGCAGCAAGGTACTGCCCTACCGGAGCAATATCCCCGCCATCAGCGAGTACGTCTTCGAGATTATCGACCCCGAGTTCCCCGCCCGGGCCCGCGAGAAAGGCGGCGGCATCGTGGTCGGCGGAGAGAACTACGGCCAGGGCTCCTCCCGCGAGCACGCGGCCCTGGCCCCCCGTTACCTGGGCGTCCGGGCGAAGATCGCCAAGAGCTTCGCGCGCATCCACAAGGCCAACCTCGCCAACTTCGGCATCGTCCCGCTCGAATTCGAAGACCCGAACGATTATGACCTGATCGAGCAGGGAGACATCGTCTCGATTGACGACATCCGAGATGCCATCGACAGCGGCGCTACGGAGATCCCGATCCGGGTTAACGATCGTGAGATCATGACGAGACTCAAGATCTCCGGCCGCCAGCGCCGAATCCTCCTGGCCGGCGGCGTCCTGAACATGGCCAAGGCGATGACGGAGGCGGTGGAATACGAGAGAGTACCATGAAGAAGTCCGTCCAACATGAGTTCGACGCCGTGATCGTCGGGGCCGGCGGCGCGGGCCTGTACGCCGCCCTGGAAGCCAGCCATGACGCAGCGAACCGCACCGCCGTGATCTCGAAGCTCCTGCCCATCCGCAGCCACACCGGCACCGCCCAGGGAGGCATCGGCGCGGCGCTGGGCAACGTCGAGCCTGACGAGCCCCAATGGCACGCCTTCGACACGGTCAAGGGCGGCGACTACCTGGTCGATCAGAAGGCGGCCGCCATCCTGGCGGAAGATGCGGTGCGGTCCGTCTACGAGCTGGAGAATCGCGGCCTGCCCTTCAACCGGACGGAGGATGGGCGGATCGACCAGCGCCGGTTCGGCGGGCATACGCGGAACTTCGGCGAGGCCCCCATCCGTCGGGCCTGCTACGCGGCCGACCGCACCGGGCACATGATCCTGCAAACCCTCTACCAGCAGTGCATCAAGAACAACGTCGCCTTCTTTGAGGAGTTTCAGCTCGTGGACGTGCTCCTCGACGGGCGCACCTGCGCCGGCGTCGTGACGCTGGAGCTGGCGACGGGCGATATCCATGTGTTCCACACGAAGGCGGTGCTGATCGCCACCGGCGGATTCGGGCGAATGTACCGCACGACCTCCAATGCCTACGCCAACACCGGCGACGGTCCCGCGGTCCTCGCCCGCCGGGGCGTTCCGTTGGAGGACATGGAGTTCTTCCAGTTCCACCCGACGGGCATTCGCGGCATGGGAATTCTCATCAGCGAGGCCGTCCGCGGCGAGGGCGGCATTCTCCGCAACGGCCGGGGCGACCGGTTCATGGAGCTTTACGCCCCGACCCTGCTGGACCTCGCTCCGCGCGACATGATCTCCCGTGCGATGGTGACGGAGATCCGCGCGGGCCGCGGCGTGCTCGGCGATCCGGGGAAGGACGACTACCTGCTGCTGGATGCAACCCACCTGGGCGAGGCGGTGCTCGCGAAGAAGCTGCCGGACATCCGGGACTTCTGCCGCACGTACCTCGGCCTCGATCCCGTCGAAAAGCCGATTCCCGTCCAGCCGACGGCACACTACGCGATGGGCGGCATCCCGACCGACGTGGACGGCCGCGTGGTCGTGGATGAGAGGAACACCCCGCTGCCCGGCCTCTACGCCGCCGGCGAGTGCGCGTGCGTGTCCG
>Ga0172363_10003885_pt1 | contig 12115 bp, 11 predicted proteins | sample LakKivs2_kivu2a2_FD_114541 | JGI IMG/M metagenome (GOLD analysis project Ga0172363, IMG submission 114541) | Sediment microbial communities from Lake Kivu, Rwanda - Sediment s2_kivu2a2 | ecosystem: Environmental > Aquatic > Freshwater > Lake > Sediment | place: Rwanda: Western Province, Lake... | reverse complement strand
TGGTTTATTTACTTGGGGATCAAATAGTGTTGGTGATCTAGGGCTAGGTGATACTGCCAATAGATCCAGTCCGGTTCAAGTGGGAACCAGTAGTTGGATTGCAGTCAGTGCTGGATCTAGACAAACCAGTGCTATTCGATTAGACAATGGGTTGTTTACATGGGGAGATAACACTGACGGACAACTGGGTCAAGGTAACAACACTTTTCGTAGCAGTCCAATTCAAGTAGGAACCAGTAGTTGGACTGCAATCGCATCCGGTCTTGATTATAATGTAGCGAAATTGGCCAATGGATTTTTATATGTATTTGGACGAGGTAGTCTTGGTAGACTGGGTCTCAACAATACAACAAGTAGAAGTTCTCCAGTCATTCTCGGAATGACTTCGTTGTCTAGTCCAATTCAGATAGGCACCAGTAGTTGGATATCTCTTGGCACCGGCGAAAGTCATTCAGCAGCTATTCGAAGTAATAATAATTTGTTTACATGGGGATTAAACACCAGCGGGCAATTGGGACTAGGTGACACTGCCAATAGATCAAGTCCAGTTCAAGTGGGAACCAGTAGTTGGACCAGTGTTCGGAGTGGTGCAAGCCATACGGTGGCATTGAGATCCGACAGTGGATTATTTACTTGGGGGCAAAATAACAATGGACAATTGGGCAGTGGCACTACTGCTAATCGCAGTAGTCCAGTTCAAGTAGGCACCAGTAGTTGGACATCGGTCAGTGCCGGTGGTAGTTTGACAGCAGCGATAGGTTCAAATGGCAGTGCATTTACTTGGGGGCAAAATAACATTGGTCAGGTGGGTGATAATACTACGACTAATAGATCAAGTCCAGTGTTAATTCGAAGTATCAATGAATCAAGCCCAGTGCAAATAGGAACCAGTAGTTGGACACAGGTCAATGCCGGACAAAATTATAACGCAGCAATCAGATTAGACAGTGGTCTATTTACTTGGGGAATAAACACCAGCGGGCAATTGGGACTAGGTGACACTGCCAATAGATCCAGTCCAGTTCAAGTAGGAACTAGTAGTTGGACACAAGTCAGTGCCGGTGGCAGTTTTACATCGGCTATTCGCAGCGATAGTGGTTTATTTACATGGGGTGGAAATGCCAACGGACAATTAGGCAATGGAAATACTACTAGTCGTAGCAGTCCGGTTCAAGTAGGCACCAGCAGTTGGACAGCAATTACAGCAGGTATTAATATCAGCGGAGCAATTCGTCAAGGCGGAAGCCTATTTGCGTGGGGCCGCAATGACATTGGTCAGGTGGGTGATAATACTATATTTGACAGATCTAGTCCAGTGTTTATCAGAGCAATCACTGCACTACAACCAGTGAAAATAGGAACCAGTAGTTGGACAGCAGTCAGTGCCGGTGGTGAACACACTGGTGCTATTAGATTGGGCAACAGTCTATTTACTTGGGGAAATAATTCTGCTGGGCAATTGGGGTTAAATAACAGAGATAATCGTAGTAGTCCAGTGCAAGTAGGAACCAGTAGCTGGACACAGGTCAGTGCTGGTAATTTACATACCGGTGCTATTAGATTGGGTGGTGGATTATTTACTTGGGGGATAAATCCACAAGGACAATTGGGACAAAATGATATAACTACAAGAAGTAGTCCAGTGCAAATAGGCACCAGTAGTTGGACCAGTGTCAGTGCCGGAGGAACACATACTGCAGCTATTAGATTAGCCGGAACAGCATTTGCTTGGGGATTAAACAATAACGGTCAGATAGGCGACAACAGTATAACTGCTCGTTCCAGTCCGGTGGTAGTCACTGCATTCGACACATACAGTCCTACACAGATAGGAACCAGTAGTTGGACTGTGGTCAGTGCAGGTGGAGCACATTCAGCAGCTATTAGATTAGGTGGTAGTTTATTTACTTGGGGATTAAACACCAGCGGTCAATTGGGATTAAATGATACCACTAGCAGGTCTAGTCCAGTGCAAGTGGGCACCAGTAGTTGGACACAATTGCATACCGGGTCTAGTCATACTGCTGCAATAAGATTAGACAGTGGTTTGTTTACTTGGGGATTCAATACACAAGGACAATTGGGTCTAGGTGATACAACTGCTCGTAGTAGTCCAGTGCAAGTGGGAACCAGCAGTTATATAGCAATATCAGCTGGTGGTAGTCATACCACATCAATTGGATTAGGTAATAAAGGATTTGTGTGGGGTAATAATGGGTCCGGACAATTAGGTCTCGCCACCGGTGCTGCCAACAATTCTAGTCCATTATATCTTCCATTGAGTAGAATATTCAGCCCTATACTAATCGGGACCAGTAGTTGGACAGCAGTTAGTGCCGGGTGGTCTTATTCTTCGGCAATTAGATCCGATTATTCATTGTTTATGTGGGGACTAAACGCCAATGGCGAGTTGGGGCTAGGTGACACAGCTGATAGATCCAGTCCAGTGCAAGTGGGCTCAAGTAGTTGGACCGGAATCAGTGCAGGTGCAAATCACATGACTGCTATACGGCTCGATGGTGGATTATTTACCTGGGGATTCAACGGTCAAGGGCAATTGGGCACTGGTAATAGATCAAATCGCAGTAGCCCAGCTCAAGTGGGCAGCAGTAGTTGGATGCAGGTCAGCGCAGGATTATCCCAAGCTCTAGCAATACGATCTGATCAAAATCTATATGCTTGGGGCGGGAATAGTGGTGGTCAACTGGGCGACGGCACTAGTGTATCTAGATCGAGTCCAGTAGTGGTTTCGAATTTCTTATCAAGTCCTACTCATTTAGGCACTAGTAGTTGGAGTCAAGTCAGTGCTGGATTAACACATACAATGGCCATAAGATCAGATGCCAAATTGTTTGCTTGGGGCGGAAATTCCAATGGTCAATTGGGATTGAGTGATACTGCCGATAGATCAAGTCCGGTGCAAGTTGGTAGTAGTAGTTGGAGTGCTGTTGCTGCTGGGTATAGTCATACCATTGCATTGAGATCAGACAAAGGTCTGTTTACTTGGGGAGGTAATCCCAATGGACAATTGGGAGATTCTACTACTACTGCTCGCAGTAGTCCAGTGCAAGTAGGTACCAGTAGTTGGTCCTTGGTATCTGCATCATTACATAATTTGGCATTGACCAGTGATAATAAATTGTTCTCCTGGGGTAGAAATGATTTTGGACAACTAGGTCAAAATGATCGAACTAATCGCAGTAGTCCAGTACAAATCGGCAGTGGTAGTTGGACTGCTATTACCACCGGCGAAGTAATTTCTGCTGCTATTAATTCTGACAATAAACTTTTTTCATGGGGACGAATTGATCGACTAGGGACATGGCCAAGTTGGACCATGTTGAGTGTTGGTTCAGAACATGCTGTGGCAATTAGTGCAGACAATGGTTTATTTACTTGGGGAACAGGAACAGTCGGGCAATTGGGTTATGGGACATGGGCCCCGTCAAATAGTAATGTATATGGTGATCCTGCGAGATTAGCAGATTCGTGGACAGCAGCAGGAGCAGGAATCAACTTCACAGTGGCCATTAAAACCAATGGAACTCTATGGGCTTTTGGGTTAAATAGTTCCGGTCAGTTAGGCAATGGCACCACTTTAAATTCTTTTAGAAGTGTCGGTGATGCCAGTCCCAGTCAAATAGGAACCAGTAGTTGGACAGCAATCTCGGTGGGATATACTCATACATTGGCAATTAGAACAGATGGCGGGTTATTTGCTTGGGGTTCCAATGCCAACGGTGAGTTAGGGCAAAGTGATCGAACTAATCGCAGTAGTCCAGTGCAAATAGGAACCAGTAGTTGGAGTGTAATAGCAGCCGGTGGCAATTATAGTCTAGCAATTACCACCGACGGTAAAATATTTTCCTGGGGTCTCAATGACTTTGGACAACTAGGACAAAATGATCGAACTAATCGCAGTAGTCCAGTGCAAATAGGCACCAGTAGTTGGACACAAGTTGCTGCAGGTGCAAACCATACTGCAGCCATAAGATCCGGGGGTAGTTTGTTTACCTGGGGAAACAATGGTGGAACAGGTGGTAATGGAGGTGGAGCAATCGGTGATGGCACTATTATAGATCGCAGTAGCCCGGTGCAAATAGGCAGTAGCAGTTGGGTTGCAGTTGCCGCCGGCGGAACAGGTAACACTAATAGAGGTATGACTTTTGCGATCAGAAACGATGAATCATTATTTACTTGGGGATCCAATGATGCGGGACAATTGGGATTAAGTGATACTGTTAATCGCAGCAGTCCGGTACAGCTCGGTAGTCTTGGCAGTACTAGTTGGTATTCTATAAATGCCGGTAAGGAGCTTACTGGAGGTGGAATTCTTAAAGACAACAATAATCCCGGAACTTTGTATATGTGGGGATTCTCTAGTCTACCTAGACTAGTGGCCAATAAATTCAGATTCAATCCTCCAATTACTAATGAGTTTGTTACTAGTCCTGTAGAAGTGATAGGGTTTGGATCATTATATCCAACAAGAAGCAGTCCCACTCAGGTAGGGACCAGTAGTTGGAGTGCAATCAGTGCAGGTTCGAATTTCATGATGGGTATTAGAAACAACGGCACTATGTTTGCATGGGGCAGAAATCAAGATGGTGAATTGGGATTGAATTTTCGCACTGGCCCAGCTGAAGAATTTGTCAGAAGTCCTACACAAATAGGAAGCAGTAGTTGGACTGCTGTGTCTTGTGGTTATAATCATACACTGGGTATAAGATCTGATAGCACACTGTTCGCATGGGGTATAAATAGCAGTGGGCAGTTAGGTGATGGCACAATTCTGGTTCGCAGTAGTCCAGTGCAAATCGGCACAGATAGTTGGCATGCAGTCAGTGGTGGCGGAAGTCACTCCACTGGTCTAAGATAATATTTAAGAGGAAAATATGCATTTAATAGATCAACAATTAAATTTGATGATTCGTGGTCGGTTCGATGAAGGTTGGAAAATAGCTCAAGAACTAGAAAGAATAGATCCCGACGATCGACGAGCTAAATTTAATAGAGGATGGTTCTTGATACATCAAGGACGATTTCAAGAGGGATTTCAATGTTTGGAATATGGTAGATCACTCAATGTCTATGGTAGTCCAAAATTAAATACCAATAAACCCATTTGGGATGGCAGCGATCTCACTGGAAAAATTGTCATAATAAATTTAGAAGCTGGCTATGGAGACAATATTATTCAAGCACGGTTTGCCACAGAGATTTGGCGTCGCGGTGGACAATGTATATTGTGTTGCGATAAAACAGTTCACAGTATTTTCATGAGAATTCCCGGAGTGGTGGAATGTATAACACTTGATCAAGTTCCCATGACTTATCACGATTTTTGGATTCCAGGATTTAGCTGTAGTTGGATATTTGGTCATACAGTAGAAACTATCCCCAACGAACCTTATCTTTTTGCCAAACCCGAAAGTGTGGAGATTTGGAAATCTATAATCAAAACAGAAAAATTCAAAGTGGGTATACGATGGAGTGGTAACCCCAAATTCGAACATCAACAATTTAGAATATTCCCACCTGAGATGCTGGTGAATCTGTCAAAAAACAATGATCATATTCAATTTTATAGTCTACAACGTGACACTGATCTACGTGAACTTCCTGAGGAAATACAAGATCTCAATCATATTCTCATAAGTTGGGAAGACACTGCTGCTGCTATAGAAAATCTCGATTTGGTAATTACCAGCTGCACCAGTATTGCACATTTGGCGTCGGCCATGGGCAAACCCACTTGGGTGATTGTTCCTATACTGCCTTATCATATTTGGGCGTATGGTGATCGACATAGTCCTTGGTATAGCGAACAAACAGTGGTATATCGACAGAAAAAATTTGGCCAATGGTCGGATACATTCCAACAAGTCAGAGATGATCTATTATTGAAATTCCCGAAAAAAAATGTTGAATCAACTGCTGAATAAATATTCACACAACTTTTAGATCGAGGAATTTATGGATACTATTCATTTTATTTCCGGACTACCCAGGTCCGGAACTAGACTTATTGCCGATATACTAAAACAAAATCCCGAAATTCACAGTGAAAATGTCACCTCACTGTCAAATATTTTCAATTTAGTTAATCATAATTGGGAAAGATTTGATCAAAATTCTTTTAGAAATCGACAATCAAAAGTGGGTGTTTTGACTGCTTTGTTGTCGGGCTATTATCAACACATAGACCGACCTGTGGTCATTGACAATAATTTGCAATGGATATCCTTGATACCTGTGTTGGAAGCAGTATTGCAAAGAGAAGTCAAAATAATAACCTGTGTGCGAAACCCAGCTGAAATATTGACTTCCTACGAAAGATCAAAAAGAGCCGATCCAGTCAGTCAATTCAATGTTGATTTATTGCTGAAAGAAAATTCCAGTATCGCAGCACGAGCATATCACTACGCTGGCCCTGATGGTATTTTGGGAACCACACACAGAAACATCAAAGATGCCATAATCATGGGCTATCTGGATAGAATGTTGTTTGTTGATTATAATAGATTTTGTAATAGCCCCAAAAGCCAAACAAAACGAATCTATGACTTTTTAAAACTACCAAACTATACTCATGATTTTGAAAATATCAATCAAATCGATCCAGTGTCAGGATCTTCCAATATTGTGCCAATCAATAAGACCACAGTGAATTGTGTGGAATTCTTGGGTCTAGATCTTTATGAACAATATAACAGAGAAATTTTCTGGAATGCTTGGATCTAATTTCAAATAATTTTCTATATTCAATGAAAAACACTGATTTCTTGTATAATAATCATACTAGAAAAATTTTTCAAGCCTACATAATACATGTTGCCAACAACCATGTGTCTGTGGAGTTGGCTCGACGATGTCTCGATAGTTGTCAAAAAATCAACTATCGAGCAGAACTTTGGGCAGGGTTCGATGGTACCGGCTCAGATCTCATTATCCCCGACAATATCATAAAACAAAGTTGGTATAAATGGTTAAAAATCACAGATCATCTTCAAAGTCTAGCTGAGATAGCCTGTAGTCTCAGTCATATCAGTTTGTGGGTCAAATGTATGGAATTAGATCAACCCATAGTGATTTTGGAACATGATGCCATTATGGTCAAACCCTATACTCAACACGAAATCTACAACGGAATAGTATATTTGGGATCGCAAGATCAAGACAGTCAAACAAAATCTGATGACAATTTGATACCAATTTATAGTGCTATAAATCCCAACTGGAATTTCATACACCGAGCACATGCCTATTCAATTGATCCAGCTGCCGCTAGAAAATTGTTTACCAGTGTATTGTCAAGAGGGATATATGAAAGTGCCGATGTCATGATCAGAGCCGATGATGTGGCAATCATTCAAACTGGTTTTTATGCCTACGACAAACCCGGCGAAACCATAATCAAAACAAGGAAAAAATAATGACACCCGAATCACAAAAATTAAATCTAGGATGTGGATACAAAAAACTCTACGATCATTGGAATGTTGATATTGAGTCAAGATGTAATCCAGATCAGGTGATTGATTTAGAAATAACACCATGGCCCTATGAGGATAATTTTTTTACTAAAATCACAGCAGATAATATTCTTGAACATCTTGGACAAAATCCTCGAGTATTCACTAATGTCATCAAAGAAATGTATCGAGTCAGTGCCGATCAAGCCGAATGGTTTATATGTGTACCACATCACAGATGTGATTTATTTTGGGATGACTATACACATGTCAGACCACTGAGTGCTAAAACATTTCAAATGTTTGATCAAAAACTCAATTTTGAAACCATAGAACGCAAACTCAGTGAAAGCACATTTGGGATTTATCATTCGGTGGATTTAGAAGTCTATGATGTGGGCTACAATATCATAAATTACTGGCGCGATCAACAAAATCAAGGTATGTTGGGCGCTAGACAACTGGACATAAATCTCAACACTTTGTCTAATGTCTGCGAAACCATTAACATTTTTATCAGAGTGCATAAGCCTGGACGATGCCAAGATCTTGTTGACAAAATGTTCAGGAATGACAACACAAATTAAAATCCACTACGCAGTGCAAGTCTGCGACACAGCTTCATATCAAGGCAGTAAGAGATTTTGCGGCGATGACAGAACTTTGTTGTCGAAGAAATCTCTTACCAGTTTATTGAATTCCATAAAAAATACCACCGATACTCACAGCAATGTCTTACATGAAATATTGATAATCTACGACAATACCAGCAACGATTTGTTGAGCTATATAGAAAAACTTGTTGAAAAATTTCAAAGTCAATGTATCCACATAGAATTGCAATCATTGAAACCTCGAACTGGTATAGTTGACAGTATTAGATATTGTTATCAATGGTTAGACGAGCATGGACAAGATCTAGTATTTCAAATACAAGATGATTATTTGTTTTCGATACCTACAATAACAGATTGTCTAGATCATTTTTATCTCACAGTCAATGAGTTGAATACTCATCCTGTCATACAGCCATTCAATGACATCACATATTGGGCATTCGGTTATAAAAATAGACCCACACCACGATTGATATCATTGGGCAAAAATGGTTATTGGATACAGATCTATGACACCAGTTGTAGTTTTATGACCAGTCATTGGCAATTTCGACAACATTGGGATCTCTACGACAGATTCTTTCATCTTATACCCAATCTAGGTAAAAAAGATTCCAAATTAGAAAACGATTCTTTGAATTACATATTTACTAAACGAGCAGTATTGGGTTTGACCCCCATCAATACATTGAGCCATCATATACAAACTCAACCAGACCTGTATATTGATTGGCGACCATTATGGGATTCAATCGCAGTTGATCATGACTAGAGTTTTTGTCAATGGATGTTTTGATTTGTTGCATCCCGGACATATAGCATTGTTGAATTATGCAAAAAGTCTAGGTGATTTTCTATTAGTGGCCATAGATTCAGATCAACGAGTGCAACAAAACAAAGGACAAGATCGACCCATCAATAATCAATATACTAGATCAGTGATATTGCAAAATCTCAAAGCAGTCGATCAAGTAAAAATTTTTTCCAATGAACAGGAATTGATAGATATTATCAAAGCATATCAACCCAACATCATGGTAGTGGGCAGTGATTGGCAAAACAAAAAAGTTTTGGGATCTGAATATAGTTTGAGTTTGAAATTTTTTAATAGAATAAATGATGAATCAACAACAAAAATCATTGAAAGTTATATTGATCGGCGATATATGCATAGATGAATATCATTATGGTCGAGTGGATCGGTTGAGTCCTGAAGCTCCGGTTCCGATATTTACCACTGAATCCATTGAGATTCGGCAAGGGATGGCAGCAAATGTCTTAAACAATCTCGAAAAATTAGGTGTATCGGTGATCAGTTATTTTGGCCAACCTTCGACTAAAACCAGAATGATCGATCGACGATCTAAACAACATATAATTCGTGTAAATCGCGATGTGGAATCAAAACCCCTGTCAATTCAAACTAAATTTGATCAAGATGTAGATGCATTTGTGATATCAGACTACAACAAAGGTTTTGTGTCCTATGAACTAGTGGAAAAAATAATCAGTTTTGGTAAACCGGTGTTTGTCGACACAAAAAAAACCGATCTGGCTAGATTTCAAGGTGCCTATGTCAAGATCAATGCCAATGAATATGATCAAGCAAAAACCTATTGTGACAATATCATAATCACCCAAGGCGACAAAGGTGCCAGATTCAACGATAAAATTTATCCAGCAGCTAAATTAGAAATCACCGATGTCTGTGGTGCCGGTGATACTTTCTTGTCGGCATTGTGTTATTTTTATTTCAATGCCGACAGCATCGACCGGGCTATTGAATTGGCAATTTCTGCTGCCAGTTGCACTGTCAAACATGTGGGTGTATATGCTCCCAGTTTTGAGGAAATATTATGGAACGATTAATAGGGCATCAACCCAAAGGTTGGGGCAGTGAATTTATCTGGGCATCAAATGACCAGTATTGCGGAAAATTTCTACATTTTAAAAAAGATGCCAAATTCAGTATGCATTTTCATGCTGAAAAAGACGAGACTTGGTATGTGTTAAGCGGACAATTCCAAGTTGTGTGGATTGATACCACAAATTCATCACAGCACCGAGTTGAACTAAATCCCGGTGATGTTTGGCATAATCGTCCATTATTGCCTCATCAACTGATCTGTCTACAAGAAGGCACAGTCATTGAAGTCAGCACCCCAGATAGCATTCAAGACAATCATCGAATTTGGCCCGGTGATAGTCAGGAACCCACACAATGAAATTATTGATAACTGGACATCGAGGATTCATTGGTTCAAATTTATATCAAACATTAAAGCAATGTCATGAGGTCGATGGATTCGAGTGGGGTGAAAAATTTCCTGGTTATGGTTATGACACGATTATACATGTGGGAGCTATATCATCAACTGTGGAGCGTGATATTGAAAAAATCATGACACAAAACTATGATTTTTCTGTTGAATTATTGGAAAATTGTCACAGATATGGGGTAAATTTTCAATTTGCATCATCAGCAGCAGTATATGGTAATAATCAAGAATTTCGAGAAACTTCACCAGTTGATCCATGTAGCCCCTATGCTTGGTCGAAATATTTGTTTGAAAGATATGTTTTATCAAAAAATTGGTCAGTGATAGTTCAGTGTTTTAGATATTTCAATGTCTATGGTCCAGGCGAGGATCACAAAGGCGACCAAGCCAGTCCTCAACATCGATTTCGACAACAATATAAAACACAGGGTTTTGTGAATTTATTCGAAGGGTCGGAGAATTTTTTCCGAGATTTTGTACCAGTTGAGCAAGTGGTAAAAACTCACTGTGATTTTTTAAAAATATCCCAGTCTGGAATTTTCAATGTAGGGACAGGTCATGCTAGATCATTTTTAGAAATAGCCAATGAAATCACCGACCAACATAGATTTATCAAAATGCCCGATAATATAAAAAGTCAATATCAAACTTATACCTGTGCCGACATGAGTAAAACTCTCAAAGCAATTAAAACAATTCAAAAAGATAAATAATAGTATGGCTATCGACGTCAAAGTATTGTTGCAATCTGCATTGCCTCCGGGTCCTCAAGGACCTCAAGGGCCACAGGGTTCCACTGGAGCATTATCCAATGGCACATCAAATGTATCTATTCCTGAACTCAATGGTAATGTCACTGCCAGTGTAGGTGGCAATGCCAATGTTTTCATTGTGACAGCTACTGGTGCTAATGTCACAGGCACATTTAATGCCACAGGCAATATAACGCAGGCTGGTGCTGGATTAGCAACCACAGGCAAAGCCATTGCTATGACAATAGTTTTCGGAGGTTAATAATGGCCAATCCCAATATAGTTAATGTAGCTACCATATATGGTAATCTCAATGTAGCTGCATTGACCACTGCTACATCAAATGTAGTTACCAATGCAGCTGCCAGTAATACTGTGATCAAACTCAATACCGTCAGTTTGGCTAATTATGGTGCTGCCAACATAGCTGCTAATGTAATGATAAATCGTAGTTCTACACTATATTATTTGGCAGGTAGTGTAGTAGTGCCCGCTAATTCCACACTGGTAGTCACAGGCAAAGACAATGGTATTTACATGTTGGAAGGTGATGTATTACAAGCCAACGTCAGTGCCAATACAACAGTCAGTATTTTGACATCATTTGAAACTATATCATGACAGTAAGAGATGTTAATCGTGGTGTAATTGGTTCATCAATAACAGGAGCAGGTGCGTCAGGGGTAAATTCAATTTTGGCGCAATATTTAAGAAGAACCGCTGGCACATGGCCTGAATCAGGAGTTGTCATAGTTCAAACATTTTCTGGAACTTCAACATGGACCTGCCCTACTGGTGTTGCAGAGGTTGAGTATTTGGTGGTAGCTGGCGGTGGTGGCGGTGGCGATTCTGGCGGCGGTGGCGCTGGTGGATTTAGAACCGGAACTGGATTTAGTGTCACTGCAGAAACTAATTATACAATTACAGTTGGTGGTGGAGGCGCAGGTAGCCCAAATGATCAAGCAGGACAAAAAGGTAATGATTCCGTTTTT
>Ga0172363_10003884_pt1 | contig 12117 bp, 5 predicted proteins | sample LakKivs2_kivu2a2_FD_114541 | JGI IMG/M metagenome (GOLD analysis project Ga0172363, IMG submission 114541) | Sediment microbial communities from Lake Kivu, Rwanda - Sediment s2_kivu2a2 | ecosystem: Environmental > Aquatic > Freshwater > Lake > Sediment | place: Rwanda: Western Province, Lake... | reverse complement strand
GATCGCCAGAGATGCGAGGACGGCAACAGCCAGGGCCGCTCCAAGGGGCAATATATTGAGGAAAAGCCCGAGGGCCACTCCTCCAAAAGTCACGTGAGCCAGGCCATGGCCGATCATGGCGTCCCGCCGGAGGACTAAGAAAAGCCCGAGAACCGCGCTGGCGATGGCTACCAAGAGGCCGGCCAGGAGCGCCCTCTGAAAAAAACCATAGGCAAAGAATGTGTCCACCTGCTGCCACCCTTCAATGGGAATGGGCCACGAGGTGACCGCTGGCCAGCATCGTCTTAAAGGCCTCGGACCGGCAGAAATCCTGGTGGGACCCATGAAACACCAACTTTTGGTTGAGGCAGGCCACTTTGGTGACGTGCTTGTTGACGATTCCGATGTCATGGGTCACAAGCACGATCGTGATCCTCCGCTCTGCGTTCAGCTGATGAAGCATTTCATAAAATAGAGCCTGGGTGGCCGCATCGACGCCGGCCGTGGGCTCGTCCAGGAAGAGCATTTCGGGCTTGTTCACGATGGCTCGAGCGATAAAAACGCGCTGCTGTTGCCCACCGGAGAGGCGGCCGATCGGCCAATCTCGGTAGTCCAGCATGCCCACCTGTTCGAGAGCCGAATGGATGGCCATCTCCTCTTCCTTTTTTCCTTGCCCGGGACGGCGACGGCTGGGCGGCAAGGCCATGGCGACAACCTCTTTGGCTGTTCCCGGGTATAACAAATCGACATGGGTGGACTTTTGGGGAACATAGCCGATTTTGGACCAGGCCTTGAATTCTTCAATGGGCTTGCCCATAAGGAGCAGCCGGCCTCTCGTTGGCCGCAACAGTCCAAGAATGAGTTTGATCAGCGTTGTCTTGCCCGAACCGTTCGGACCAAGAATGGCCAAAAAATCCCCCTGGGCGATGGAAAAAGTGACCTCCAGTAAGACGGGGACCGAGTGGTACTGAAACGAGACACCTTCGACCCGAATGAGCTCTCTCTCCTCATTCACAGCCGAGTCCCCTCCTGAGATTCCTTAGGTTCTCTTCCATGATATCAAAAAACGACCGACCAGACTCCCATTCCCTTTTGTTCAGGTTGGCGGCCGGATGGAGGACGAGCACGCTGAGCCGAAGCTCCTTGGCCAGGACCTCGGCCATTCTGGGACTGGCATTGGCCTCTGTGAAAACGGCCCGGATCTTGAATTCCTTCCCTCCTTCAATGGCCGCCATCAGACGGCTGGGAAGGGTTTCGGCATCCGGACTCAATCCGGAAAGAGCGAGCTGCTCCAGTGCATACCTTCTGGCCAGGTAGCCGAAGGCCGCATGCCCTGCGATAACAAAGGTCCTTGTCGCGCAGCGGCTGAGACCCTGGAAATAGGCAGTGTCGAGTTCGTGGAGCTTGGCTTTTAAATCGGAGGCTCTCGCCTCAAAGAAGGTGCTGTTCGACGGATCGATCCGGCCGAGTTCGGCGGCGATGAGGTCGGCAATTTTCATATCCAGCCCGAAATCCAGCCAAATATGGGGATCGAGACCGGTTTCGCCCTCCTCTTCGTCCCAATGCTTTTCGAGGGAGAGCGAATCGGCGACCGCCAGGGTCCGGAGCTTGGGAGACGCAGCGCTTTTGATTAGCTCGGGAATCCAGGGCTCGAGTCCGGCTCCAACTTGGATTAAAAGGTCGGCTGATGACAGGCGCAGGATATCGCTTACCCGAGGTTGCCAAGTATGGACGTCTGCTCCTGGGGGGATGAGCAGGGTTGCCTTTCCCTTATCGGCGAGGATGAATTCGGAAAACTCGTTCAGCGGGAAAATCGTCGTAACAACGCTCAGCGTGTCCGGCCCCGGTGAGCCTCCCATCAGAGATTTCACCAGCACAAAGAGCGCCAGAACGAGCGGCGATTGCTTTTTAAAGCGCATTACCAGAAAGATCTCCAACCCAAGTGCCAGACTACAGGTCTTCCGGCCTATCGACCCTGGCAGCATCGGCGCCCGGGCCGATCGATACCTCATGGAAGTCGGGTCTGGGAAAGCCCCTTTTCTCCGCCTCAAGAAGGAGGCTTTTCCGGAATTCCTCTCCCGCGGCTTTTTCAATGAGGGCAATCCCGGATCCCCCGAACCCGGCCCCGACGAGACGGGCTCCCAAGCAGCCCGGGAAGCCCTTGCCGACTTCATAGAGGAGGTCCAGTTCTGGGCAGGAAACCTCATAGTTGTCCCGAAGACTTTCATGAGAAAGGAAAAGCAAATTGCCCAGAGCGGCGAAGTCGTCCCTTTCGAGCGCTCCCACGGCTTTCTTCACCCGCTCATTTTCGCTGATCACGTGCCTGGCCCGCTTGTAGGCCTTCGGCTCCAGATCGCGTCTGAAACTTTCGAGGACGGCCTCGGTGGCCCCTTTGTATGTCCGGATGCCCTTCGTCTGCAGGATTTCTAAGGCCTGAGCCGCTTCCTGACGTCGCCTGTTGTATTCCGATGCGGCCAGCTCACGACGGACTCGAGTGTCGTAAACCAGGATTCCGAGTCCGGCCTTCTCCAGATTGAGGGGATAATAGGCATAATCAAGGGTTTGGCAGTCGAGGAATACGGCGCTATCCTTTCTTGCGAAGACGGAAATGAATTGGTCCATCAGTCCGCACTTGACGCCGACAAATTCGTTCTCGGCTTGCTGGGCGAGTTTGGCCATTTCGAGCGGCGGAATCTCGGTCGCCCAAAGGGCGTTCAGTCCCTTGACGACGCTGACTTCAAGAGCGGCTGATGAGCTGAGTCCCGACTCGAGGGGGACTTCGCCCCAAATCATACCGTCAACCCCGCCGAGCTTGAACCCGGTCTGCTTCAATACCCAGAAAATGCCCTTAACATAGTTGGCCCAACGCTTGCCTTTAGAAGGGGTGATTGAGTCGAGGTCAAAGATCTCTTCCTCTTCGAAGTTTTCGGCCCAGATACGGACAACTCCGTCAGCCCGGGGAGCGGCGAGAAAATGGGTTCTGAGATGAATGGCCGCTGGCAGGACATAGCCGCTGTTATAGTCTGTATGCTCCCCGATCAGGTTGATTCGGCCAGGAGCCGAGGACCATACCTCCGGCGCTCGGTTGAAGACTCGAAGGAAGATGTTCTCTTTTGGCGTGCCCATGAGGAAGGAAACCGATTCTAGGGTATTGTCGGCTAAAAGTCAAACTCTGTCTCAACGGCATTCATTTCTCTTTTTTCTTTGCTAAAGAGAAAAGGGTTGTCAGGCACTTCTTTTTGTGGCATGATGGCGCGGACGACGACAGAGGGATTTTTTCGGAGGTGAATATGTCAGACGATTTATCCCGCCTCAAACCCGCGCACCTTTGGAAGCATTTTTCGCAGCTTTTGAGAATTCCCCATGGCTCGGGAAACGAACGGGCCCTGGGTGATTATATCGTCTCAGTAGCCCGGGACCTCGGCCTTTCCTGGAAAAGAGACAGGGTAGGCAATGTCCTTGTCTGCAAGCCGCCCACCCCCGGTCATGAGACTGCGCCCGGAGTTATTCTCCAGGGACATATGGACATGGTCAATGAGAAAAATTCTGAAGTGGAACATGATTTTCTCAAAGACGCGATTATCGCCGAAGTCAAAGGCGATTGGGTGCAGGCCCGAGGGACCACCCTCGGCTCCGATAATGGGATCGGAGTCTCCGCTGCCCTGGCCGTGATGGAAGATAAATCTCTCGTTCATGGACCGCTCGAATTCCTGTTCACGGTCGACGAAGAAACCGGATTGACCGGAGCGAACCATCTGGGCAAGAATTGGCTCAAGGGCACCCAGCTCCTGAATCTCGACAGTGAAGATGAGGGGGCTTTCACGATCGGCTGTTCGGGCGGAGGAGATTCCGAAATCGAGCTCCCTATCAGGCGGAAGAAAACTCAATTTAAGGATGGCTACCGGCTGCGTCTGTTCGGTTTCCGCGGCGGGCATTCCGGGCTGGATATCCACCAGGGACGCGGCAATGCCATCCGGCTTCTTGCTAGGCTCCTCTATGGAGCGCAGCAGAAATTCAAGTTCGACCTTGTGCACATCGAGGGCGGGAACAAAAGAAATGCCATTCCCCGCGAGGCCTGGACGATCATTGCCACTGACCCGGTGTCGGCCCGGAAGCTCGGGCCGTTCTTTAAGAGGGCTTTTGATGAAATCCGAAACGAATACAAGGTCGTCGAAAAAGACGCGCAGTCCGTTTTCGAAAAAGGGATCCCGTTCGACCGAGAACCATTGACAAGCGATTCTCAGGCGACTTTGGTCCGGATGCTTCTGACTCTTCCGCATGGAGTCATCAGCATGCATCCGGAGATCCCCGGTTTGGTCGAGACCTCAAACAACCTGGCCGTCGTGCGGTGCGAAAAGGGCCAGGTCCAAATCGTCTGCAGCAGTCGCAGCTCAGTCGCCTCGGCGTTGGCTTCGGTTCGCCAAGCGATCAAGGCTCTGGCCGAGCTCGCCGGAGCCAGAATCAACCAGCCGCAGGGCTATCCCGGCTGGGAGCCAAATCTTCAATCCGCCCTCCTCAAGAGGCTCACCGATGTCTACGAGCGGGTTTTTGGAAAGCATCCAGAAGTCAAGGCCGTCCATGCCGGACTTGAATGCGGCATTATCGGGGAGAAGTATCCCGGAATGGACATGATCTCTTTCGGGCCGACCATCGAACACCCCCACTCGCCTGAGGAGAGAGTCCATATTGGGTCAGTGGAAAGGTTTTGGACATTTCTTACGGCCTCGCTCCGGGAGCTGGGCTGAAAACGGAAGCCGCCTCTTATCCTTCCCTTGGTTTTCCTGTCCTGGTTTTTTTACTTCGCCCTCCGTCTTGCCATTGACCGGGGATTTTTCATAGGATGAAAAAAGAAAGGAGATGATTATGAGGCGGCGACCCGCTCTTCTCTTAGTATTGTTGATGGTTTTTGGCCTAATCGCTTCTGGTTGCAGAAAAGACCGGAAAGACCTGCAGCCGGCTGAACAGAGGCCAAAAGCGGTCGGCGATCTCAGGGTTTTGAGTGCGACTCCCATCGGCAAAACCTCCGGCCGGAAGGAAGCGGGGGCCATCGTGGCGATGTTTGATAGGCCCATGGTGGCTCTTGAGGCTTTGCCTGAGGGGAGAGGAGAGTCTCTCCTTAAGCTCGATCCTCCGACTGCAGGAAAAACCCGCTGGCTCGGCTCGAGGACTTTGGTTTTTACTCCGGAACGTCCGTTCTTTTTTGCCCGGGAGTTTAAGGTTACGATTCCGGCCGGTACACGAGCCCTCGACGGCTCGGAACTTAAGGAAGATTTTTCCTGGTCTTTCGAAACGCCGAGTCCCGTTCTGGTGCGGCACTTCCCCGAAGATAAACAGAAATGGCTGGCCCTCGACACGCGGGTTCTCCTGATCTTCAATCAGGCTGTCGATAGAGATGGCTCAAAGGCCTACGTCTCTCTTATAGAGGTTGATACACAGGGCCATGAGAAAAAACTAAACTTCCGTCTGGTCCCTCCCCCGCCGGAGAAACTCAAAGAAGAGAAACTCGATATTGACCCTAACCAGGCCCTTCTTATCGAACCCAAAGAACGGCTTTCTCCGGGATGCACGTACTTTGTTGACATCAAACAGGGATTCCCATCCGGCGAGGGGCCTCTTCGCATGGAAAAGAGCATTCGCTTCAGCTTCGAAACATTCCAATCGTTCGCTTTTGTCGGCCTGAATGAGTCGGACCGCCTGAGTCCTTCCGCTCAACTCGAATTCCGGTTCAGCAATCGGGTCGAGTACAAGAGCTTCGTGCGGCATCTTCGCTTCGAGCCGGCGGTCCAGATCCCCGAATACTACGGGGAATGGGATTACAGCAACGATGTGTTGTATCTATCGCTCCCCCTCAAGCCGGAGACCGAATATCAGGCCTGGATCGGGCCGGACCTCACCGATGAGTTTGGCAACCGGCTGGGCCAAGAGACCCGCGTCGAGTTTTCAACGGGTTCCTTTCCGACCTCTATTTCTATGACAACCGGGAATGGAATCCTGGAGGCCTACGGCGACCTAAAGTACCCTGTCTCCGTGTTAAACGCCGAGAGTCTTTCCTACCAAGCCGCTCGTCTGGGCAAAGACGAAATCATCCCCCTACTGACTCACCCCAAAATTTTCTGGCCCAACCAAAAATATGCTTCCCGCCCCGGGTTCTTTCAATTTGAGAAAGCCCTGAGTCTGAGGACACCCCGAAACACGCGCCAAATTGTTCCCCTCGATATCGGACCGCTTCTCGATGACGGCCATGGATTTGTCTTTCTCCAGTTGGACACCAATCGGCCGAAGGAAGATTGGGAACGTTATCTCAAGGTTTTTTTGCAGATCACCGAGCTGGGCATCAGCGCCAAGTTCTCGCCGGACAACAATGTCATCTGGGTGACCGAGCTTCAAACGGGGCTGCCGGTCTCTGATGCAGAGGTGGAAATCCGGGACGATTCGAACCGGGTCAAATGGAAGGGAAAGACTGACGCAGACGGAAAAGCCGTCGGGCCGGGCTGGAAAGAGCTCGGACTCAGAGGCAAGGAGGCCTGGGAGGAGCCGCGTCAGTGGGTTTTTGCCACCCGAGGCCGGGATGTCGCCCTATCCTCGTCCGATTGGGGCACAGGTATCGAGCCGTTCCGTTTTGGGATTCCCATCGACTGGTCCCCAGAGCCAGCGGCTTTTCAGGGTAGCGTGTTCAGCGAGAGAGGAATCTATCGCGCAGGGGAAGTGGTTCATATCAAGGGGATCCTCAGGAAGAAAGAAAGAGGCCGCTGGGTCCTCCCCCCTTTCACGCGGATTGAATGCGAGATTCAAGATCCCTTCGAGAGGTCGGTTTATAAAGGTCCTGTTTCCTTAGATGAGTTTGGCTCCTTTGCCCTTGATTATGAATCGACCGGGGAATCTGCTTTAGGCCATTATCAGATCGTGGCCTCTCTTCCCCCGGAGAAGCGGGGCGAGCGGGAGTTTCTTGTCTACGGTTCGTTCCAAATCGAGGCTTTCCGACCGGCCGAGTTCGAGGTTCATCTCAAAGCGGAAAAGGAAAGCCTCGTCTTCGGCCAGGAATATTCCGCTGATGTCCGGGCAAACTATCTTTTTGGCGGGGCCATGGCCGATCAGCCGGTGTCGTGGCGACTGCGATTGAGCCGGACGAGCTATTCGCCCCCGGGGTTTAACGGATACATATTTGGAAATGAGCTGGACTGGGGGGATGAGCCGATTGAAAAGACCAGTCGCTTGGCAGGCTCTGGTGAGGCCAGATTGGATCCAGAGGGAAAATTTAAGGTTCGCCTGCCCGTTCGGGCCGAGAAAGAAACCGATTCGGTTGTGGCGATCCTCGAAGCCACGGTCGTCAACCCTAGCCGGCGCTCGATCACCAGCCGAATTCAAACTCTCATCCATCGGGGGGAATACTACATCGGTCTTCGGCCTTCGACGTCTTTTGTGAAAAAGGGGGATGCGCTGAGCTTTGAAGTGGTCGCGCCCGATCCTCAGGGCGTGCTCGTTTCTGCAAGAAAGGTCGAGCTGAAACTCATGCGTCGGGAGTGGCGCTCGGTCCGCCAATCAGGAATCGGCGGACGTTTCCGCTGGCTCACAGAAAAAGAAGACATCGAGGTGGCCCGCCAGGAGGTGCGGACTAAAAGCGAGCCGGTGACAGTAACCTTCGCTCCTGAGAGGGCCGGCTATTATTTTCTTCTGGCGGTAGGCTCTGATCGCCTAGGAAACTCGATCACCTCCACAGCCCATTTTTATGTGACGGGCCCGGATTATGTCCCGTGGGATCGGCGGGACGATGATTCCATCGAGCTGGTTGCGGATTCCGATAGCTATAAGCCGGGTCAGAAGGCCCGGATTCTCGTGAAGTCCCCCTATGAATCAGCAAAAGCCCTGGTGACTGTTGAGCGGGAGCTGGTGCTCGAAAGCCGGGTCCTCGATCTCAAAGGCACCACTGAGCAAATCGAAGTTCCCATTCTTTCGGAGTACATCCCGAATGTCTTTGTTTCCGTATTGCTGATTCAGGGCCGGAAATCAAGCCCCGGGGCCGATGAAAATCAGGACCTCGGGAAACCGTCCTTTAAGGTTGGCGTCATCAACTTGAAAGTTGACCCGGCGGAAAAACGACTTTTCGTCGACATCCAAAAGAATAAGGAAGTGTACGAGCCTGGAGAAGTTGTGACCGTGAATTTCCGGATTAAGGACAGCCGGGGTGCTGAATGTCCGGGCTCCTTAGCCGTGGCCGTCGTTGACCTTGGGGTCCTCAATTTGATCGGGTATCAGACGCCTGACCCGTTTTCCGTATTTTACGGGGAACGGCCTTTATCCGTCCGGACTTCGGAGACAAGAATTCACGTGGTCGGCCGGAGAGACTATGGAGAAAAGGGTGAAGAGCCCGCGGCCGGGGCCGGCGAGAGTCCAGGCGGACTGACTGGTGGAATTCTGCAAGAAGTGGAGCTCCGGGGGGATTTTCGGACAACAGCTTACTGGAACCCTTCGATAGTCTCTGATCGGGGCGGGCAGGCGCAGGTGACGTTCAAGCTGCCCGACAATTTGACGACCTTCCGTATCATGGCCGTGGCCCAGACGGCGGATTCCTGTTTTGGCGCTGGTGAATCCACGTTTCGAGTATCCAAGACGCTTCTTCTTCAGGCCGCGTTGCCCCGCTTTGCCCGGGTTGGCGATTATTTTGAGGGAGGTGTCGTTGTCCACAACTTCTCGGCGACAGAAGGTGAGGTGATACTGGGGGTTAAAGTTTCAGGCATTGAGTTGATTGACCCGCAGCCCGAGCGCCGGTTCCGGCTGAGTCCGGGGAAGAGTCAGGAGGTTCGGTTTGCCTTCGAGGCAGTTGCGCCGGGATCAGCCACTTTTTCTTTCCGCGCCAGGATGGGAAATGAGACCGATGGACTTGAAACAAGCATCCCTCTGAGCCTGCCGCGTCCCACCGAAACGGTCGCCCTTGCTGGGGAAACACAGGACATATCAGAAGAAAGAATCCTTTTGCCTGACGGGCTTATTCCGGAGTACAGCCAGATCGAAGTATTGGCCGCCTCCTCAGCGCTTGTCGGTTTAAAAGGATGTCTATCTGACCTGGACTCTTATCCTTATTCCTGTCTGGAGCAGCGTTTGAGTGCACTTCTCCCCTATATTTTAGCGCCCCGGCTTCTCATCGACTTCGGGGTCACGTCGTTGCGAGCTGAAGAATTGCGTACAAAGGTAGCCAGGGGGTTGAAAGAAATTTATGCCTGCCAGAGAGACAGTGGCGCTTTCGGACTATGGCCGGATTCCCAGTCCGAATCTCCGTTTGTGAGCTGCTATGCGACCCTGGCCCTGCTGAAGGCCATGGAGGCCGGGTTTGATGTCGAGAGCGATCGCCTGGAGCAGTCTTTATCTTATCTCAGTCGTTTCCTCCGCCAGGCTTGGAACCCGGAGCGGGGGCCCTTCACCATAGGGGATTGGAAGATAACAAAGGCCTTTGCTCTTTACCTCCTCGCGCTGGCAAAACGGGCCCAACCCTCGTTTGCCGAAGGGCTCTTTGCAGAGAGAGATACGCTTCCGCTTTTCGGACAGGCACTACTCCTCAAGGCGCTTTTTTATGGAAAAGGTTCCACTGTCGCCCAAGACACTCTCTATGAAGGGCTCATCAACCGAATGAAGGTTGCGCCGACGACGGCCCATTTTGAGGAAGAGCCGGGCATCGGGAGCTGGGTCTACTCTTCAAACATCCGGACAACTGCTTTCATTTTACAGACGCTCATCGAAACCGGCCGTGACCACCCATCCCTGCCTGCGGTGGCCCGCTGGTTGGTTGAAAAACAGAGGAGTGCGATCCGGCTCTCCACTCAAGAAAATCTGTTCTTATTCTATGCGTTGAACGATTTCTCTCTCAGGTATGAGGCTTCAGCGGCCGATTTCAAAGGCCGGATCAGCCTGGGAGGAAAAAAGCTTCTGGAGGCTGAGTTCAGAGGAACCCGTGGGGAAATCAAACGCGCCAGCGTCGCGGCCTCCGAGTTCTCTCGCGACCAGAGAGATTTGGCTTTTCGGGCCGAAAAAACAGGTGTTGGTGTCCTTTACTACGGCGCCCGCATGACTTACGCACCCCGGCGGGCAAGCCCGGCCAGGGATGAGGGAATCGCCGTCGCCAAAAGGATCGAATCTCTCGACGGGAAACCACTCGAGACTGTGCCGGCAGGCGGTCTGGTCGTTGTGACGATTGAAGCGGCCGTGCCCCAGGAATGCCTTTTCGTTGTGGTTGATGACCCGCTTCCGGCCGGACTCGAGGCAGTTAACCCCGAATTCCAGACCGAAAGCTCCGAGCCGTTTCTCGTCCTTGAAGAAGAGGGGCCGGCGCAGATGAGGCATTGGTGGCGGGGCTTCAACCACTTCGAGATCCATGACGACCGGGTTCTCCTGTTTGCTGATTCGCTTCCGGCCGGTGTCCACATGCATCGCTATCTTGCCCGGGCGTTGAGCTTTGGACGCTTCCTTATGCCGGGCACGCTGGCCAGTGAGATGTACGCCCCCGAGGTCTTTGGCCGGAGCCCGGAAAAGCTGGTTCGCGTGGTCCGACCGAAATGAAAAAGAAGCTCGTCCTCGCGGCCCTTTTTTTCGTCCTCGGATTCTTTTTCCTGATTGCTTTTCTTCCTTTCCCCGGGGCCCGTCTTGCCGCCGGCCCGGCAGTCTCACTTCGCGTGATGGATAGGAATGGCGTCCTGCTGAGAGAGGTTCTTTCCGATGAGGGCGGACGCTGTCTTTGGGTCAAGCTCGAGGATGTGTCTCCCCATCTCATTGGAGCGACCATTGCCGCAGAGGACAAGCTGTTTTTCTTCCATCGAGGAGTCAGCCCGCTTTCGGTGCTTCGTGCGCTCTGGCAAAACGCGCGCCATGGAGGGGTCGTCTCCGGGGCTTCGACAATCACCCAGCAACTGGTGCGAACGCTCTATCCGGGCCGGAGAAATATCTGGTCCAAACTCCGCGAAGCCGCGTTGGCCTTGCGCCTGGAAAGAACCCTTTCCAAACCGGAAATCCTGGTCCAATACATCAACCGGATTTCATATGGAAACCAGGCTTTCGGCATTGAGGCGGCATCGCGTCTTTACCTGGATAAGCCTTCCTCGGAGCTCAGCTTGGCGGAAGCCGCTCTTCTGGCGGCCATCCCCCGCTCCCCCAGCCGGCTCAATCCTTATCGGGCCTTCGGCGAACTCAAGAAACGCCAAGTGGATATCCTGGCTAAGATGTCGGAACTGGGTTTAATCGCTGAGGCAGACCTCGACCGGGCCATCTCGGAGGAGATCTCCATTCAACCGGCCGCCGAAAAATTCCGGGCGCCCCATTTCTGCGATTTCGTCCTGAGCCAGATTCCGTCTGGAGAGCGCAGCAGGCTGACTGCCGTCGAGACGACCCTCGATTATGAGCTTCAAAAAAAAGTTGAAATTCTCCTCAGGAATGAGCTCCGGGCGATAGCGGGGCGAGGCGTCAGCAACGGGGCCGCTATTGTGATTGACAACCGGACCGGAGACGTCCTCTGTCTCGTCGGCTCCAGGGATTTTTTTGACGATGCCCACTCCGGCCAGGTGAACGGGGCCCTTGCTCTCCGCCAGCCGGGGTCGACGCTTAAACCATTCACCTATGGCCTGGCTCTAGAAAAGGGGCTGACGGCCGCCAGTCGGGTTGAGGACTCGCCGTCCCAGGCGGCCAGAATAGAGATGGGGTATTGGCCGCAAAACTTCGACCGCAGGTACCATGGGCTCATCAGTCTGAGAGAAGCGCTGGCCTGTTCATATAATGTCCCTGCGGTGGGGGTGCTCCATGCCATTGGTCCGGATCTCCTCTATCGTCGCCTCCATGCCCTCGGCTTCTCGGGCCTCAGGCAAGACCCGGGCTATTACGGTGTAGGCCTCACTTTAGGAAACGGCGAGGTCAGCCTTCTCGAGCTCGTCAGGGCCTACTCTGCCCTTGCCCGACAAGGACTTTATATAAAAGAGCGGACGATCCTCAGGCTCTTGGGAAAGGACGGCCGAGAAGAGACGCCTCCGGATCGAGGCGCCGCCGAGCGCGTTTTTTCGCCGCAAGTTTCCTATATCGTAACAAGCATCCTTTCAGATGGGGACGCCCGAATTCCATCCTTCGGCTATCATAACCCGCTGTCTTTTCCGTTTCCCGTAGCTT
>Ga0172363_10003883_pt1 | contig 12121 bp, 12 predicted proteins | sample LakKivs2_kivu2a2_FD_114541 | JGI IMG/M metagenome (GOLD analysis project Ga0172363, IMG submission 114541) | Sediment microbial communities from Lake Kivu, Rwanda - Sediment s2_kivu2a2 | ecosystem: Environmental > Aquatic > Freshwater > Lake > Sediment | place: Rwanda: Western Province, Lake... | reverse complement strand
TGTTTGGCAGCCAGGGCAGTATGCAACAACATAGTGGCCTTCTTCCAGCAAGCCTTGGTCCCATGCACGTTTGAGGATTTGCCATTCTCTTTCTATGTAGTCGTCCAAGTATGTCCAATAAGCCTTATCTTGATCTATGAAGATTCCAAGTGTCTTGTCGGCTTCAACCCATTCCCTATGATACTTCATAATAGCTTTCTTACATTCTTCTATGAAGCGTTCTTCGCCTACTCTTTCGAGAAGTTCCCGCTTGTTTTTCACGCCTAAAAGTCTTTCAACTTCCAGCTCTACTGGCAAGCCTTGGCAGTCCCATCCATCCCAGAAAGGTATGTAATAGCCTTGCATTGTTTTCCATCGATAACGCAGATCCTTCATAACACGGCCTCTGGCATGCCCAACATGCGGCATGCCGTTAAGTGTTGGTGGTCCTTCAACGTAGCCCAATATGCCTTTGTTGTTTTTCTCTTTTGACGCCATTAGCTTCTTTTGGGTTTGGTTTTTGTTCCAGAATTCGCGGATTTCTTTTTCAAGTTCAAGCGGGCGATAATCCATGCTAAGCCATTTTTCAGAATCAGTTTTGAATTTCGCGGTCACCTTGCATCACATTGCACCCGCAAATACACCAAAATAGCAACAGCAACATATAACCTTTTTGAATCAATGATTACTGTGAATTGACTGGGCACATCACAATTTAATGTTTGTTTGGATTGCAGAACAATCAATACAGACCATATCCTACAGGTTTTTCAGATGAAAAAAGAAAAGAGGTTGGTTTTGTTTAGAGTTTGGGCTTTCTGACATGCTTCTTCCTTAGTGTTATTGCGAATGTTATGGAAAACACTAATGCGAGCATGAGCGAAGCGGATGGCAGTTCGGGGATTACTATTATTTCAAGTGTTGAATGTTCATAGCCAATGTAGATTATGCTATGTGAATTTTCTTCCACCATTATTGGTGTTACTATGGTTTCATTAACCGTTACCTGATATTCTGGTTGCATCAAATTGTGTGGGATTGTTAGTCTACAGAAGCCATTTGCCTGTGTTGAAGTCATGCTTGAAACAATTATTGCTATAGTATTGTTTGACTGGTAATAGCGCATGCTGTTTATGGTTGAGTTGCAGACTATTTCAACATCGTAGCCTTGCGGCGTTTCTAATATATGGAACATGCCTGCCAGCGGGTTATAATCCACGTTAGAAGGGTCGATTGTGTAGTTACCTTCAGCTATTCCATCATTGTCATTGTCTATATTGCTATGGTCGCTCCAATAGTTTCCGCCTGAAGGCCAGCCATTATCCCATTTGTTATCGTTTGATGAGATGGCTTCGGCTTGTTCGCCGTTGTCTATGAAGTTGTTGTGGTATATTGTGTTGTTTGCTGAGTTTTGAAGTTTGATGCCGAAGCCCATTGGTATGGGTTCAAAGTCAATGCCGTTTCTTGTTATAGTGTTTTCTATTATTGTGTTGTTGCGAGCATGTTCAAGGTAAATTCCATCAACCGTATTGTCGCTTATGTAGTCTCTGTATATGCTGTTTAGTGCTGAATTTTCCACACGTATTCCCTTCTGATTGCTTGTAATATTGCTGTGGTGAATGCTACTGCTGTTGGAGTTGCTAAACAATATGCCATACTGATTTGTTGTTATGTTACAATGTGAAGCTGTGTTGTTGCGTGAGTTTCGAATGTTAATTCCATAAGTGTTTTTTGTAATAGTCACGTTTTCTATTTTTGACTCTGTCGCGTTCCATAAGCATATGCCGCAAATGTTCTTGGTAAAATTCAAATCTTTCACAGTCACGTTTTCACAGTTGATTAAGTATATCGTTCCCGCATTCGTGTCAGCATCATAAACAGTGTCTGATGCACCCTTTATGTAATAAATTGGTTTGCCATCAACAAAGTTCGTGTCGTCTATGGTATGTGTTGCAAAGTCTATATAGTTGGTTCCATCTATGCCAAAATTGTATGGGTTGCCAGAAATTCTGTTACCAGTCATGTGAATCGTGTCGCTTTCATAAAGGTATATTCCATAAGAAATGTTTTTAGATACATTGTTGTTTATGAGCCACGTGCCTCCACCACAACTATACAAGTGGATTCCGCTATTCGAGTTTAAGGAGGCGTTGTTGCCAACAATTGTGTCTGCAGAGGAGTACCATGCAAGTATGCCGTAAACATTTGAAAATAAAGTATTATAGTACATTTCATTGTTGCCGCCAGAATATAGGCGTATTCCAAAATTGTTGTGTGAAACATTATTGTAGTTTATTATTGCTCTGAGAGTGCTTTGGACCCAGATTCCCGCCCAATTCTCCCATACTGTATTGTAAAAGAGTCTACAGTCTTCGGTAGAGTTCAAGAGCACTCCATATGAGAATTTCGTGATTCTTATGTGGTCAAGTGTAACGTTCTTTCTATCAGTTAGGTCTATCCCAACTCTTAAGCTTACATTTCCTTGAACAACATGGTCATGACCTTGAATCGTAATATCATCTTTTTCAACAATTATGGATTTGTTGATAATATCGCCAAAAATATGGTAAGTTATTTGGTCTGTGGTGTTTATTAGCACCTCTGCCTCTTCTGGGTCAATGCTTCCATCACTTCTAATGTAAATGTAAGCGTATGCGCCATCTGGTGCTTTAACCGATTGAACAAAGCACGTCAATGTTGCAGTGCTTGTTAGAAGCAATAAGAGAATTAATTTAACAACATTCTTCATATCTCTCACAACAGACCAGAACTAGAGGCTTAATAAATTATTAACATTTTTGGAGAAATCTATCCCAGAGGTACTACTTTTCCAGTAAAATCCCTTTGCACCATTCCAAACTCGTCCATAACACTTCTCAACTGCTTAGTTGTGAACACTGGTCCGTCTCTGCAAACGCGATACTTGCCTACAACGCAACTTCCGCATAAACCAATAGCACACCGCATTAAACGCTCTAAGCTTGCTTCTAAGGCTATTTCATGTTTTTCAGCCAAATCAAAAACTTTCCGCATCATCTGCTCTGGTCCACAAGTGTAAATCATGTCAAATTTTTCTTTAGCCAAAAGCGATTCCAACGGTGTTGTAGCTAAACATTTAATGCCATAACTGCCATCCTCTGTTGTAGCCACTAAATCTTTCTTATCACATACCTCTTCAAGCTTATCTATGAAAAGCAGCTCTTCCTTCGTTTTTGCGCCTACTACGAAGACCAGTTTTTCCGTTTTTGAGGTTAATCTTTTTGCTAAGAATAACAGCGGAACCGTGCCTGTTCCACCGCCAACCATCAAAATTTTTCCTCTCCTAAAAGTGAAGCTATTGCCAAAAGATCCTCGCAAGCCTATGAGTTCGCCTGTTTTCCTGTTGTGCAAGGCTCTTGTTGCTTCTCCAACTTTTTTGACAGCCACAGAAACTGTGCCATCCTTGTTTGCATCCAAAATGCTTAGGGGTATTTCATCAACGCCTGGAATCCAAAGCATTAAAAACTGACCTGGCTTAGCCATTGCGCACACTTTGTCTTTGAAGGTGAATGTTTTTACTGTTGGGCTTTCAGTTTTAACGTGTAGAATGCGTGTAGTTCGCATTTGGTTAGTTGCGGTGCGATAAACCGACAATCTCTTTTACGCTCCTGAAATTGTTCCTCTTCAAATAAGCATCTATTCCCCGTGCAACAGCCTTGAATATGTCTGTGCCTTTTAGGGCTACTGCAGTGCCTATTTGAATTGCTGTGGCTCCTGCAAGAAGGAATTCTACTGCGTCACGCCAATTTGTTATGCCACCGCATCCTATTATTGGCACTTTGACTTGGTCGTAAACCTCGTAAACGCATCTAACAGCTATAGGCTTTATTGCTGGACCTGACAGTCCGCCAGTTTTGTTGCTTAGGATGGGCATGGTTGTTTCTGTGTCTATTGCCATGGCTTTAACCGTGTTTATTGCTGTTATGCCATCTGCGCCAGCTTTAACCGAAACTTCTGCAATTTCCGCGATACTCGTAACATTTGGAGACAATTTAACAAAAACTGGTTTATCCACAGCAGCCTTGACTTTTCCAACAACTTCCGCTAAAATTTTCGGATTCTGCCCTATTTCAGAACCTGTTTCTTTAGCATGAGGACATGAAACATTAAGCTCTACGGCGTCAGCCCCTGAATCCACGGCTTTTTTGGACACTGCTGCATATTCTTCTGCTGAAAAACCGTAAACACTCACAATCAATGGAGCATCCAAAACGGCTTTTGTTTCACGAATCTCCTTAACAAACTCGTCTATTCCAGGGTTTGGAAGCCCCATGGCGTTGATTATGCCACAGCTTGTTTGCACTATTGTCGGGTTTGCATAACCGCATCGCGGTTTTAGTCCAACAGATTTTGTGACTACGGCGCCAGCTCCACTCTTAGCTATGCTCTCTAAAGTTTCTGCAGAATATCCCAGAACGCCCGAAGCGAGTATCGTCGGATTAGAAAGCCTCAAACCAGCCAAATCAACGCTTAGTGGATTACTTTTCAAATATTTTTTCACCACTATAGTCTTTTGTAAAGGTTAGCACTTCAACAAGATAAAGTTTAATTCTTTAAATGTGAAATGCGTCGTCTATGAGCAAGTTTAAGGCTGTACTCTTCGACCTTGGCGGAACACTCATAAAAACTGTGGAGATTCCAGAAATCTTCAAAAGGATTCTGGAGAAGTATGGAGTTAGCACCTGTTCTGAAGACATTACTAAGGCACATAAGGAGAGTGAGCATGAATTTAGCGTCGAAACCATGGTCGAGTTGAAGGAAGGCTTTTGGGTTAAATACAATTCATGTGTCTTGGAAAAGCTCGGCATAAACGAAAACAGAGAGTTCTTAGCGAAGAAAATAGATGAATTGTGGTGGAATTACGCCGATTTACAAGTTTATTCTGACGCTTCAAAAACTCTTTTTGAGTTAAAGAATAAGAGAATAAAGATAGGAATAGTAACCAACGCCTTTGAAAAAGACTACCAACAAATCATACAGAAGCTTGATTGGACCAATTGTTTTGACGTTGCAGTTGGAATCGACGCCTGTAACACGGCAAAACCAGACAGAGCAATATTTCTTTACGCAGTAAACAAGCTCCGCGTAAGTCCAGAAGAAACAATTTTCGTGGGCGATTCTTTGAAACATGATTACGAAGGCGCTAAAAGAGCTGGGCTAAAACCTCTAATTATCAATCGAGAAGGAAAAACTTTGGCAAATGTTGAGACAATAGGAAGCTTGATTGAATTGCTAACCTATTTTGAAGGCGGTTAACGGGAAAGCGTTATTTTTTCTTTTTCTTTGCGAACTCGGGTTCTGTTTCTTCAGCGCCTAAGAGTATTCTTAATGATTTTACTTCTTCTCTGAGCATGCTTACTTCACTTTCCAACGCTCTAGCCTTGGAATCAGCCATCTTCTTGAGTTCTTCAATTTCCAACAAAAGATTTTTCCGTTCACTTTCTAAGCCTTTAAGCCTCTCCACCACGTTTCTAAGACTACTCATAAACTCCAGCTCGCCCACTATCGCCATGTAATATCTGATTTTAAACACTTAAGATTTTTGCAAACTCAAAACATGACCGCAACAACTATTTATTACGATAAAGCTTAGGAATAGTTAATTGGCTCTGAACAATTTCGATTATGGAGGAAGCGTAAAAAAATGATGGCTACTGTGATTGAATGCTCTTTTGGCATATTGGCTTTCAATGAAGAAAACAAGTTAATAGAAAAAGTCTTGTTCTCCAAAAAGCCGCAAGAAGCAGCCAAAACCATACTAAAAATTGAAGCTGGAAAAATGGTGGATGAAATTGCCCAATTGGTCAATGGGCTTAGGAAAAAGGGTTACGAAACCTTTGTTTTCGAGAATGCAAATCTCGCCAATGAAGTTCAAAAAAAGTTCGGAGTAGCGACTAAAGTTTCCAAGCCTTCTGAGGCTGGTGAACTGTTTCGTTCCAACATGGAACGATTTGCCATTGAAACAGAATTTGCAAAAAATGCTGAGGATTTCACCTTGTGGACGCATAACGTAACCATGGAAACGGCTAAACTGCGCGTCAAAGGAGCCGTCGAAAAAAGAGACTTAGTAGTCGCGCAGGCGATTCAAACTCTCGACGACTTGGACAGGGCTATAAACTTGTTTATGGGTCGGGTTAGAGAATGGTATGGCATAAATTTCCCAGAGCTTGACCGATTATTGGATAAGCATGAAACCTACGCTCGTTTGGTGCTAAATCTGGGCAACAAAGATAATTTCACTGCTGAAGAACTCGAGAAAGAGGAAATTCCAAAGTCGAAGGCTGAGCAAATAGTCAAAGTAGCGGAAACATCTATGGGCGCGGACTTGGCAGAAACAGACATGGCGCAGATTCAAGATTTGTGCAAAAACGTGATCAGCCTATACCACCTAAGGCAAACCTTAGAGAATTATCTTGACAAAGCCATGGAAGATATTGCACCCAACACAAAAGCATTAGTGGGCTCTCTATTAGGAGCACGTTTAATTGCATTGGCTGGAGGATTAACAAACCTAGCTAGGCGACCAGCAAGCACAATACAAGTCTTAGGGGCAGAGAAAGCCCTATTTCGCTCGCTAAAAACAGGAACAAGACCACCAAAGCACGGAATTATTTTCCAGCACACCTACTTGCATGAAGCCAAAAAATGGCATAGGGGAAAAATTGCTCGAGCTTTAGCTGGAAAACTAGCCATAGCTGCAAGAATAGACTCTTTCGGAGGCAGAAGCATGGGCGAGGAACTGAAGGCTGCCCTTGAGAAAAGAATTGAAGAAATTCGCGAAAAATACGCTGAACCCCCGCCGATTTCTGTGAGGAAGCCTGAAAAGAGGAAAGAAAAGTGGAGAAAGAGCAGACGTGCAGGTAAACGTTAAACCGCATCCTCATTTTTCGGCAATATATCAAGTATCCTTGGAGGATGGGGCTCAAAGGCTGGCAACAAGAAACCTGACACTGGGAAGAAATGTTTACGGTGAGAGGCTTGTACGTTTTGAAGGCGTTGAATATCGGGTCTGGGACGCGTTTAGAAGCAAATTGGCAGCGGCTATTCTAAAAAATTTGAAAACTGTGCCGATAAAGCCAAGCCATCGCGTTCTTTACCTTGGTGCGGCTTCTGGAACAACTGCAAGCCACGTTTCTGACATAGTCGGCGAGAAAGGTCACGTTTACTGTGTGGAATTTGCTTCAAGAGCCTTAAGAGAATTGGTTAACAATGTATGCGCTTATAGGCTTAACATGTCGCCCATTCTTGAAGATGCACGTTTTCCAGAAAGATATGGAATGTTCATCAATGGGAATGTTGATGATGTTTACTGCGACATTGCTCAGCCAGAACAAGCTAAAATTCTGGCAGATAATGCTGATTTGTTTCTCAAAAATTCTGGGTGGATAATGATTGCTGTAAAAGCTCAGAGCATAGACGTGACAAAGGAACCGTCAGAAGTCTATAAGCATGAAATAAAAGTTTTGCAAAACCGTGGCTTCCGCATTGAAGAAGTTGTGCGTCTAGAACCATACGACAAAGCTCATGCCATGATAGTGGCTCAAATGCAAAAATTATCTTCTAGAAGATAAGTATAGTTTATATCCAACAATGTAATGATATTTTTTGTGACTGTTCGATGAGTTATTGGGAGAAGGAGAGGTTAAGGTCTCCAGAAGACGTGCTTAAGGAAGCAGGTTTTGATGTTTCTGAAAGGTGCTGCGCTCGGCCAAGCTGCTTTGACTTTGCGGCTAGGAAGAATGGAACTCTCATTCTTGTCAAAGCTCAGTCGGACATTGATAATCTTTCTTTAGGCGACTCGTTGGAGCTGAAGGCTATATCCCGATGTGTGTCGGCTGCTTCGCTTTTGGTAGGCGAGAGGGCACGTGAAAAACCCTTAGAAGACGACACGATTTATTCAAGGTATGAGGTTTCGGCTGTTACTCCTAAAACTTTTGAGGGCATTATAATTGGTAAGACTTATCCTCTGATTCACGCTGGTCCTGGAGGTTATTATGTTGAAATTCACAGTGAAGCAGTCAAAAAGAGAAGGCAGGAGTTAGGCTTATCGGTTGGTGAGATGGCGGAGATGATAGGCATATCTCGTAGAACCCTTTATGGCTACGAGCGTGGTATGGCTAAAGCCTCAGTGACAGCCGCATATAATCTGATATATATTTTAGGTTTTCCAGTGGCTAAGCCGATAAACGTGTTTGAAAGGTCGAAGGAGCAACGTAAATGTTTCTTGTTGGCTGCTAAATCTGCAATAGCTAAAAGTAAACTTTTGCAGAAAATTTTCGCAAAATTTGCGCGTTGCCACGTCATGACTGTTAAGAAGGCACCTTTCGATTTCGTTATTACTGTTCCAGAAGAAAAGATGAGAATTATTGGTGGAGTTGCGAATAACAAAGAACGAGAATTAAACAAGAGGGTTGATGAAATCCTTAGTGTTAGCAGAGTCGTTAGGGCGTATCCAATTCTTATAACCGAAGAGCGGAAACAGTCAACTAAGGATATCTCGTGCATCGGCAAGGAAGAGCTTTCCAAAATTAGAACTGCGGGAGACTTGATTTCTCAGCTTTAAATGAGTTTTGTCTGTCGTGAATCGTTTTCGCTTTTAGCTTTTTTTGCTGGTTTCCAAGATTTTCTGACAAAATCTGGGTATTCGCCCAGTTTTTCTAGGCATTGCTGGAGAAAGCTTATGGTTTTTGGGTCTGTTGGGTATCCACTGCCTAAATCACCATATTTCTTCGTTAGTTCTGCTATTTCTTTGTCTCTTTCCACTTTTGCAATTATTGAAGCTGCTGAAACTATGGGATATTTTCTGTCAGCCTTATGTTCAGAGACAATTTCCACTTTGAAAGTTAGGCATTCCAAGATATGTTGTTTAAATCGTTCTTCTAGAACGTCTGAGGCGTCAACGTAAGCTTTGTCTGGTTTGAGCGTTTCTATTATTTTTGCCATTGTCTGCGCTTCTAGACGGTTTAGTCTGTGAAGTTTTTTGCCTGTTTCAACAACCGTGTCGATTTCTTTTGGCAAAAGTTTTATCACGGTGTGTTTTTCTGCGATTTGTTTGATTTCAACTACAAGTTTTTCTCGCCTTTGCGGAGACAAAAGCTTTGAGTCTTTAACGCCTAGTTCTCTGAGCTTAGGCAAGTCTTCTATTTTCATTAGAACCCCTGCAATAGTTAATGGACCGATTACGGAGCCACGTCCTGCATCGTCAACGCCTGCAATTAACATGGAAAGGTCACTTACATGAGGCTATTTGGGTTTCAAGGCTATAACACTTTATTCTTTTTAGAGGATGCAGTTTTTTGTGTGGAAGAGCAGTTAATATATTCTTTATTTATAGGTTGAACTTTGTTTTGTTGGTTCGTTGATGGAATTGTTTTTATGTGTCTTTTGATACCTGTGTGGTTTGTTAGGAGTTTAGAATTCATGGAGTTGAAAGGTAGTAAAACTGAAAAGAATTTGTTGGCGGCTTTTGCCGGTGAATCGCAGGCTAGAACACGCTATACTTTCTTTGCCAGCGTAGCCAAGAAGGAAGGGCTTGAGCAGATTTCTGCGATTTTCTCTGAAACGGCTGACAATGAGAAGGAACATGCAGAATTATTCTTTAAACATCTGAAAGGTGGACTTGTCGAGATTATGGCTGCCTATCCAGCAGGTGTGATTGGTTCGACAGTTGAGAATCTGTTGGCGGCGGCTGAAGGCGAGAAACTGGAGTGGGGTACGCTTTATCCCAACTCTGCTGAAGTAGCAGAGAAAGAAGGTTTCGCTGATGTTGCTAAGACTTTTCGTATGGTTTCTAAAGTTGAAGCTTATCATGAAAGGCGATATAGACGGTTGTTGGCGAATGTTGAGCAGGGCAAAGTGTTCAAAAGGGATAAGCCTGTCATGTGGAAGTGTAGAAACTGTGGCTACGTTTTTGAAGGCAAGGAAGCGCCAGAAAAATGTCCAGTATGTACACATGCAAAAAGCTACTTCGAACTATGGACAGAAAACTATTAAACCCCGCTTTTTTCACTTTTAGCCATACTATTTTCTTTCTTTCATTTCGAGAAATTCAACAGCTTTTTGAACGATAGTTTCGTGTAGTTCATTTCTGTTTTCGTATGTAACCACGATTATTTCTGCGTCTTCTCTGTTTTTCACTTCTTCTATAAGCCTATCCTTCGCCTTCCAATGAACAACACCAACTACAAGCTTTCCGCTTTCAACAGCACTCTTAACAGCTTCCTTAAACTTTTCAGAAAACAACTCCATAGGACCAATCTCATCTATCGCAACCACATCAAAGTTTTCAACAGCATCAACTATTGCATTTGCACCTATATTGTCAAGGTCTTCCAAATTCACCCGATATTTACCAACCTGCGGACCAATCTTTCGATTCACATGTGCAAGCCACCCTCGCCTATTGCTGCCTAAATCCAAAATTTCAAAACCAACCCGCGTCCAACCCACGCGAGCTTCACGGCTTATCACTCCCCCAACACCGTAGCCCCTAACCTTTAAGGCGTCAACCGTCTTTAACAAAACGGAAGTCTTTCCCGTGCCTGGACCACCCGTTATCATCAACACTCGCTTTTTCAACAAACGTCCCTCACAAAACAGAAGTCTAATAATACCCTAAAATGCTTTCCCAACACTCTATAAATTGCGCTGAAACTAGCCTGCCAATCTGTGACCATTTAAAAGCCTGAATCAACGCTTATATCAGTCGACGTTAATGGTTCATAAAAAAGGGAAACAAATGGGACTCATCGAGCTTCTTAAACGTGAATTCTCGTTCATCACAGGCAACTACCGCATCCTCGTCATAAGCTGGATGATAATGGACCTCGCCAGCGAAATGCCCTCGCCAAACTATCAATACTACATCCGAGACGTCCTAGGTGGAACAGGCGTAGCTCTAGGTCTGATAGGTCTATCAGGTTTTCTTTGTATGGCGGCGGTAGCCTTTCCAGGCGGTTATTTGGCAGATAAGTATGGGCGACGTTGGCTAATAACTACCATGACCTTCGGTATGGCTCTGTCGCATTTGTTCTTCGCGTTTGCTCCAACATGGCACTTTGCGCTTGTCGGAACAGTAGTGAGTAGCTTATGCCTAATCTACCAGCCAGCCTTATTTGCAATGCTTCAAGATTCGCTTCCTCCAGAACGCAGAGGAATGGGCTCTTCAATAATACAACTAATCCACAGCACCTTCAACACTCCAGGACCAGCAATCGCAGGATTGCTACTGCTGTATTTCGGGTTAGAATGGAGCATGAGAATCATCTACTTGATCATAACAGCCTGCTTCATTGCAGCTGCTATATGGCGACTTAGACTAAAAGAAGTCATGACTAACAAAGAGCCTATCCGCTTCAGATATTTTATATCATCTTACCCAAAAGCCATAAGAGAAAGCTTCGGCGTCTGGAAAATCGTTCCAAAATCAATGCTATGGCTACTTATCGCACAAATCCTCACGATGTTTGGAATCTCGCTCTTTAGCGTAATTAATGCGCTTTACGCTAAAGACGTGCTTGGAATACCAGAAGAACAATGGTGGCTTGTTTACATCCCACTCTTGCTGACCATGATCGTCGCTTCCATTCCAATCGGCAAGGCAGTTGACAAAATCGGAAGAAAAATCCCCCTAATCCTCGGATTATTCACGTTCGGCATTGGCGCAGCAATTTTCGTGATTGGTAACCTGTATTTCATCATGATAGCCATGGTTCTATTCGGTCTTGGCAACCTGTTATTCATGGCGGCAATGCTGGCGCTTTCAACCGACTTGGTACACTCAGAAAACAGAGGCAAAGTAAACGGGTTCACCAATTTCTCAGGCTACATAATGATGGGAATCGGCATGCTGCTAGGCAATTACTTATACGTCAGCTTTTCGCCTCAATTACCATTCTACATGGCAATTGCACTGACCTTTCCCGCGCTCATTATAGTTCTGTTTCTAGTCCACGAACCAGCCAAAAGAGCAGATTAGCACTAAGTCAAGAAAAAGAATATTAACACACACTTTCTATCAATAACGCAAAAGGAACGTATCCAATAATTTTCGAGGACAAGCAAAAAACATGACAGAAATAAACCCCAACATAGGTTTTCCAAC
>Ga0172363_10003882_pt1 | contig 12124 bp, 14 predicted proteins | sample LakKivs2_kivu2a2_FD_114541 | JGI IMG/M metagenome (GOLD analysis project Ga0172363, IMG submission 114541) | Sediment microbial communities from Lake Kivu, Rwanda - Sediment s2_kivu2a2 | ecosystem: Environmental > Aquatic > Freshwater > Lake > Sediment | place: Rwanda: Western Province, Lake... | reverse complement strand
TCGAGGCTTTGGGTTCGTTGAGATGCCGACGAAGACCGAGGCCCAGGCCGCAATCAACGGACTTAACGGAACGACACTGATGGAACGGACCCTGACCGTCAGTGAGGCGCGCCCCCGGGCCGAGGGCGGCAGGAGACCCTTCGGCGGCGGCGGCGGTGGGTTCGGGCGAGGAGGCGGAGGAGGAGGCAACCGCCGCAGATACTAATCCATTGCCGTCTCGTGTGAACTGAGACCTCTACAGTATCGGCTCATGCCCTCCAGGTCGGGAAGGACAAGCTCGTTCCTCCTTGGACTTCCCGGCTCAGCTTCTGTGACGTTCCGCACGGGAATCATTTCTTGATGCCACACAAATAGCCCGGGCCGTTGGCCAGTTGCCGGCCTGCACTGAGAAGTCTCCGTCCGGTGGCGCGGCGTCCGTTGCGGCTCTCCTCGGAATGCCGGCTACGATAGCCTTCACCCTGTCAACCGCGCTTCTAGTGGCACTCACGTATTAGGGGGTACATTTATCTCAGTTCCAAATAGTATAACCGACAGGCGTCCATGCTTTGAGAGGCCGTAGACGAATTGTCGTGAGTACGGAACGAGAAAGGAAGGCGCACCTTGGACTGGAAAGAATTGCTGGGATTCATCGGCGGGGCATCAACCACCATAGGGTTCGTCCCACAAATATGGCGTCTGTTCAGACTGAGGAGTGCGCACGAGATAAGCCTGCCGTTCACGGTACTGTTCATCACAGGCATCGCCTTCTGGCTATCCTACGGGATTTCACTGAGTCTGCCGTCGGTTATCATATGGAACGCCATCACCCTCGCGCTAGGATGCGCCATGTTGTATGCCAAGCTAAGATTCGGCAGATGACGAGGTTTCAGCTAATGAAACATCTTCGGGCGTCCGACCGCGGCCAGCGGAGCTATCGCTATCCACAGCGTGATGTTTATCAGCATGGCCGTGACATAGCTGATGTCCACATTGATACCAAGCCTGGCGGTAATGACATCCGCTAGAAGCATGAGAAACAGCGAACTCAAGAAGAAACCCGGTATCGCGCCCAGTATTCTGAAATAAGCCATTCTAGTCCTCCTTTGCTCTAGTCTCGTAGCATAGACTCAATTTCCTCATAACCGCCGTCTTTTGTCAAGAGATTTTCTAATCGGGGGAGGTCTCAAGTAAGCTGGGATATGTTCCGGGGAAAGTCTTGACTGCATGGCGTCGGCTACTTAGAATGGCCTTTGGCTGCCGTCGGAAGCCAGTCATGACAGACCGTTATTTGGGATTCACACCATTGCATGCTCTAGATGAAACACGGGAGATGAGGACTCTGGTGCTGGACGCCATGGGGGTGATATACCGGGTCGGAAACGACAACACAGATTTGCTCTGTCCATTCGTACGCGAGAAGGGCGGGATCGAGGACGTGTCAAGGATTCTAGCGCTCTACCACGCGGCCAGTCTTGGCGAGATGTCGTCTGCGGCGCTTTGGCGAGGCGTTGCACTCAGCCCGGGGCTAGAAGACGAATACCTGCGCCGCTACGAACTGACCGAAGGCATTATGGATTTCCTCGAAGCCGTCAATCGGCAAGGCTACGAGGTGTGGTGCCTGTCGAATGACATATCCGAGTGGTCGAAGAAACTGCGGGCCCGGTTCGAACTGGATAGGTATATTCGTGGCTTCGTCATAAGTGGCGATGTCCGCGTCAGGAAACCGGAACAGGCCATTTTCGACCGGCTGCTTGAGCGAATGGCCGTTAATCCTCATGCCGCCGTATTTGTGGACGACCAGCGACTGAATCTTGATGCCGCGGCAGCACTCGGATTTCGTACGGTTCTGTTTCTGCTGGGCAGCCGTGATTTGTCCGATGAGAAGCATATCGTGGCGGCGAGCTTTGCCGATGTCCTGCGCTCGCTCGGTGGCAGCTAATGGACTCTGAGTAGCTGGGGATGGCGGCTCATTGCCGGCTGGCGATGGTCAGGCTTGACCGGCCTTCTCTTTCACCGATTCTCTTTTCTCCAGGATGATTCTGGTCGCCATCCTGGCAACTTCTCCCACAAGCGTTGAACACTTATCCATCATGCCCGCCTTGGAAGCCTCCTCCATCTCCTGCGGGTCGTAGAGATTGAAGAATCTGCCGACAAGCCTGGTTTGGATGTCGGCGCATCGGCAGGTACCGTATTTTTCGATGAACTGGTCGTGCAGCTTCTTGGAAAGCCTGAGAGCGCGTACCTGTTTCGTCATATCGTTACGGTCTTTGCTCTCTCTGCCGAAGAGATAGCTTATCGCCATCACACCGCCGGACAGCGCTCCGCAGTGTCCGTCTCCCGTCAGACCCACCCCATCAGCCAGCCCGGTGGCGGCCTTGAAAACGTCATCGTTCTCAATGCCCAGCGCCTCGAAGATTCCGGCAATCGTGGACTGCGGGCAGCCGCCGCCCTTGATCTCGTGGCGTTTCCCGCTTTCGAATGCCTTGCTCAGAATACTCTCGCCGATTTGACTCACTGGTGTACTCCTTTCAAATGGAACTCAATCCGGTTTTCTTGTGTCACAACCGTCTTCACATCAGAACTCTGGCCTGTTTTGATCGCAAGCTTCTCAGACTAGATGGTGGGCAGTAGAGGATTTGAACCTCTGGCCTCCTGTGTGTAAGACAGGCGCTCTCACCACTGAGCTAACCGCCCATGGTACGCCTGGCGGGATTTGAACCCGCGACCTCAGCCTCCGCAGGGCTGCGCTCTATCCAGCTGAGCTACAGGCGCATGCACACCTGACTCAAGTGGTGCCGAAGGAGGGATTTGAACCCTCACGCCCTTAAGGGCACTACGCCCTGAACGTAGCGCGTCTGCCATTCCGCCACTTCGGCATCTAACTCTCTCCTCTGAAGTCTTTCCTCGAGACGGAGACGAAGATTATCGCCAGTATTCCCAGAATGCCCGACGGCAGGGCACAGATGGCCCCCGCCAGGGACAAACCGAAACTCCTTCTTCGTATGGCCGATACCCCGCCCACTATGGCCACCACACCCAGAGCGATAATCGGCAGGCCCACAATAAGCGACCACACCGGAGCCAGTGCTACTAGGCGGTCAACCAAATCGCCCCAGGAGAATGGAAGGCCGGCCGGCCCAAGCACTATCTTCACAACCAGTCCCAAAACCACCACAATCCCGCCGCCGATTACTCCCAGCACTCCACCTACTATGCTCAGGATTCCGCCAGCCGTGAGCAACCCGCTTCTGCTGCTGCCATCCGATGCCATTTCTTTCCCTCGCTATTCTATGGTGGGCAGTACAGGATTTGAACCTGTGACCTTCGGTATGTGAAACCGACGCTCTAACCACTGAGCCAACTGCCCGCGCCTTCAAATCCAACCGTCTGTTGAGACGCAGTAACTTTACCATAGAGGCAAGAAGCATCGCAATTTAATCCGCCCCGCCGTTTAATAAACGCGGCATCGCCCAAGCGGCATAGCCATTCGCGCTGTCGCTGACTGCGGCACAACAAACATACGTTCCGACGCGTCTTCTCATCTCTGACAAAAGACCTGACAGAGGGACCCTCGCGCCGCTCCAGAATGCCCCCAGACGCATTTCAGAGCCTCAGCAAGGCCTATCAATTCCCCTGCCCGCCAAGATTCTCCATTCTCGATGCTTCAGTGTTTAGTTGCCAAATAGACCACAATGAGCTTGACTGTGCCTTTCCAGCGAGCCGCCAATCTCGTCGAAGGGTACGGAGAGATACGAGACGTGTCTTTGGGTGGCGAAACCCCGGAACGGAAAGCGGCGTCCGTGCGGACTCAGGGAGGATTGAAAGCCTGTTACCGGGCGATTACCCGGACCGCCCCAAATCAACGCGCTGAAGGAGCTTCATCTTTTCTTTGACCTCTCTGATGGTCTCTTTAGCTATGACCTCGGCTCGATTAGCTCCGTCGGCGAGGACTTCATTGACATAACGTGGATTAGAGGCCAGGCTGGCCCGCCTTGCCCGGAAAGGCGCCAGACTCGAACCGATGCTCCCGGCCAGCATCTTTTTGCATTCCACACAGCCTACGCGAGCGCCCTGGCACTCCGAAGCGATTTCCTCCACCCGGCCCGGCGTGAAAAACCGGTGGAGACTGAACACATTACATACTTCGGGATGCCCGGCGTCAGAGCGATATCTCCGCGCCGGGTCCGTAACAGCCGTCATGACCCGCTTCGAGATTTCCTCGGGTGAGGCGGATATCTCAATTTGATTGCCATAGCTCTTGCTCATCTTCTGCACCCCGTCCAGTCCCAGAACCGAAGGGAAATTGGTGAGCTTCGCCTGTGGCTCGGGAAACACAGACCCGAACAGGGAATTGAACCTGCGCACTATTTCGCGGGCCAGCTCAAGGTGGGGAAGCTGGTCTTCGCCTACAGGGACCACCTCACCTTTGTAAATGGCAATATCGGCGGTCATGAGAACGGGATATCCTACCAATCCATAGTTGACGTTGTGCGGCTGCATCTTGACCTTTTCCTTAAACGTGGGAACGCGCAGTAACCAGCTTAAGGGAGTCAGCATGCTGAAGAAAGTATGGAGCTCGACTACTTCAGGAACGTGAGATTGAACAAAGATGATGCTCTTCTCCGGGTCCATGCCGGCGGCCAGCCAGTCGAGCACCATTTCGTAGATATCTTCCCGAAGGCATTCCGTGCTTTCCAGAGTGGTCAGCGCGTGAATGTCCACAACGCAGTAGACGCAGTCGTATGCGTCCTGGAGAGCAACGTAATTCTGTATCGCCCCCAACCAGTTGCCAATATGCTGCCGGCCGGTCGGGCGCGCCCCGGAAAAAACGCGTTTTTTCATCTGCTCAGGCCAAAGTCTAGCACACACACGAAACAGGCAACAAGGCTGAAACAGACTACCTGCACACCCCTCTTAAGCCAACCAGCTGGCTGCCCTCCAAATACACCAGCCCGCACCTGAAACGCCCCAGACCAGGTTTGGCAAGAACAAGCGCCTGACCGTGCCGCGGACATTCGTTTCTCATCCGACGACCACGGTGTGTTTTGTGCTATAGTAACCCGGACAAAGCAATCTGTGCTTAACCGTAGACTGGATGACTGCTCAGACGACCCGTAGCAACTTCAACCGAGCACCTGTTTTCCCGGCCAATGTGCTCTCAAGAATAGGGCAGAATAGTCCCGACATAGCAGGATTGATCCTGGACAGGCCTCCTAAGTGAGCTGGTATCACATTTTCAGTCCCTTCGCCGAAAAGTGGATAGCTCTGGCCGTCCTTGCCGTCACCTTTGGGCTGATACTGTATCGTAAATTCAACATAGCTTACATCTCGCTGGCCGCCGCCGGGTTTCTGATTCTGGCAGGCATAACGGACCCGTCGGTCGCGTTCCTCAAGAGTGTGAACTGGGACGTTCTGGCCATATACTGGGGCTACGGCATGCTCGCGATTGCCTTTCGAGAAAGCAAGGTGCCCGCGTGGATAGCGAATCGCCTTCTGGCCAGAGTAAAGAGCGAAAAAGAGGCGCTGCTGTTTCTATGTGTGTTAGCGATGTTCCTGTCAAGCTTTATGGCCAACCCCGTCGTAGTCATAATGCTCGCACCGCTGGCAATAGAGATAGCAACCAAATTGAAGGCCTCGCTATTTCTGTACCTTATCGCCCTGGCTGTCAGCTCTAACATAGTCACTACCGTATCGATGATTGCCGACCCGCCAGCTATCATCCTGGCTACGGCCACCGGCATGGATTTCCTGGACTTCTACTGGTTTCAGGGCAAAGTAAGCCTCGGCACACTATCAATTATAGGAGTACTGGTCGCAATCCTGGTCCTGTTCGTGCAGTTGCGAAAACTCAACAAGCGCGTCAGCATTGTTCCGGAGGAGATACGGGTCTCGCTTTCCCCGTTAGTGCTCTTCATATCCAGCATCCTCGCGCTTGCCCTCGTTCCCTGGCCCAATCTAGGTACGTGGAACCATCCGGGATTCGTTGGCCTGGCGGTCGGCATCTCTTCGCTCATTGCGGGCAGAAGCTACGCACGAAGTATGTCAAAGGAATTCGACTGGAATACGATTCTCTTCTTGGTAGGCATATTCATAGTTATTGCCACAGTGGCTGATATCGGCCTGCTCAAAGACTTCGCAGCCTGGCTGGTACGTACGGAGATGGCTGGTCCGACCGTATATCTGGCAATCTTTGTCTGGATTTCGGTCTTGCTGTCTTCCTTCATAGACAACGTTCCTTTTACTGTTCTAATGATTCCGGTCTGCGCGGGCGTCGCTCAGACGCTTGGGGTAAATCCTTTCCCGTTCTATTTCGGAATGCTGGTCGGGACCGGGATAGGCGGGAATTTGACTCCGGTCGGCGCCACAGCCAACGTTTTGGCCTGTGGGATGCTGGAAAAGAGGGGATATAAGGTTCGGTTCGGCCAGTATTTCCGCATAGCCGTGCCTTTCAGTATGTCGGCGGTTCTCGTTGTTCATATTCTCCTTCAATTGCTCTGGCTGAAGTAATACGCTGAACGGAAGGCAAGGTTTCCAAGAAAGACGTCTGTTCCACCCGTTCTGCCAGGCCAGCACAAGCCCCGACCCCTATCCAATGGACAGGGGTTCTGTTGACTTTTCAAGATGATTAGAGTATTTTCTTCATCATTCCTCTGGCTCGTATGTTGAGGCTAAGAGGCAAACTGGCTTACGGAAACCAGGGTGTGCGGAGGAAAAGAGGCGGGTGAACCGACCGAGACTACCACTCCGAATGGCCAACCAGAGCTCTTGCTGGCGGCATCAGTGCCGCTGACTCCGTGCCGAGGCGATGTGAAATGGCTGAGATAAAGGTGGACTGCAGAGGTCAGACTTGCCCTGTTCCCCTTGTCGAGACTCGCAAGGCCCTGAGGAAGGCCGCCAAGGGCGATATCGTGGAGGTGATTGGAACTCACCCCCCATCAAAGACCGAGATACCGATGGCGGTCAAGGCCTTGGGACTGGAGCTAATTGATGTCCAGGAAGAAAATGGTGTCTGGAGAATAAGGATACGCAAGTAGAAAGAGGAGGAGACTGATGGCTGGCAAGATTGCAATAATAGTTCACAGCGGCGAAATGGATAAAGTGTACAGCGCCCTTATCCTGGGCAACGGCGCCCTTGCCATGGGTATGGAAGCATCGCTGTTCTTCACCTTTTGGGGCCTTCAGCGCCTGAAGAAAGGGGCTCTGGAAAAGGCACCCCTCTCCAAAATGAATATGCTGGGCCTGGGCAAATGGATGGTCAACCGGAGGATGAAGAAAGCCGGAGCGGCATCTCTGGAGAAGATGCTGCAGGACTTCCATGAGCTGGGAGGCAGGATACTCGCCTGCGACATGACGATGCAGATAATGGGCGTGAAGAAGGAAGACCTGCGTGATGACGTGATATCGGAGTACTGTGCAGTCGGCACCTATATAGACGAGGCTAAGGATTCGACAATAACATTGTTCATATAACGGGGGCAGGAAATGGCGGAGAGATTTATTTACCTGGACAACGCGGCCGCCACCCGCCTGGATGAGCGGGTGCTGGAGGCGATGAGACCGTATTTCTTCGACACATATGCGGTCGCCACCTCGGAGTTCGGCTATTCCCAGGGAATAGAAGCCCGAGAGCAGTTGGACAAAGCCAGAGGCTTTCTGGCCGGCGCTTTGGGCGCTGCTCCCCAGGAGTTTATTTTCACTTCGGGAAGCACCGAGTCGTCCAACATTGCTGTCAAAGGAGTGGCACTGGCGCTTCTGAAGAAGAAAGGCAGCCACATAATTGTCTCGAAAATAGAGGATTTCCCCGTCCTTCACAGCGCACAGGCGCTGGAGAGACAGGGCTTCAGGGTAACCTACCTGGATGTAGACAGCGAGGGATTCGTGGACCTCGACCGGCTCAGAGATTCTATAACCAGGGAGACCATTCTGGTCTCGATCCAGCACGCCAGCCAGGAAATAGGCACGATTCAGGACATTGAGGCCATCGGCCGTATCTGCCGTGAAAAAGGGGTGCTTTTCCACACCGATGCCACTCACACTTTCACGCGAGTCCCTCTGGATATGAAAAAGATCGCCGTGGACCTGGTCACTGTGTCCGCGCATACGATCCACGGACCCAAGGGCATAGGTGGCCTGTGCATCCGTCAGGGGACACAAATAGCTAAGTGGGTGGACGGTGGATTCCAGGAATTCAATCTCAGGGCGGGACTGGAAAACATACCCGGGGCGGTGGGATTCGCCAAAGCCGTGGAACTGGTCGCTCCCGAAGAGACGAACCGGCTACAGCAAATGCGCGACCTTCTTATTGACCGGATGCTTGCCGGCATACCGCACAGCATTCTCAACGGCCATCGCCGGAAGAGGCTCCCGCAAAACGCCAATATCACCTTCCATTATGTGGAGGGCGAATCCATTACGTTGCATCTCGATATGCATGGCATCGCCGTAAGCACCGGCTCGGCCTGTTTCAGCCGCTCTCTGGAGGCCAGTCATGTTATCCTGGGGATAGGCGGCGACCACGAGAGGGCGCATGGTTCAATTCGATTTACCTTCGGCCGTTACAACTCGCTGGAAGATGTGGATGCTGCAGTAAAGGCCCTGGCCGGGATAGTGGAACAGCTGAGAAAGATAAGTCCCCTGGGCAAAGAGAAAGAAAAAGAGGAGGCCTAGAGATGAAGTTTCCGTATACGGACATAGTGTTAGAGCACTTTCGCCACCCGAGAAACGTGGGCAAGATTGAGAACGCCGACGGCAAAGCCACCGAAGGTAGTCCGGCCTGTGGAGATATGGTGTCCGTTTACATTAAGGTGGACCCCAAGACAAATACTATTGCGAATGCCAAATTCGAGTCTTATGGCTGTGCTTCCAACATAGCTACGGGTTCCATCATCACTGAACTGGCCAAGGGGAAGACGCTGGATGAGGCAAAGGCCATCACCTGGCAGCAAGCTTCGGATGCTCTGGGCGGCCTGCCCAAGATCAAGGCCCACTGCTCGGTGCTTGCCGTGGAAGGCCTGCGCTCGGCCATACAAAACTACGAGGAACGGCACGGCCTGATCAAGGAAAAGGTGCCGACCACGGTAGAGGTGGTCAGTCAGCGTCTCAGGAGGGTTGTCAACCCCCTGACCGGCCTTAACGTGGTGCGCACCAACCTGGTACAGGATATCGAGGTGAAGGACGGCGTCATTACAGTGACAATTGACCTGCCTGGGGACCATCAGTTTGCCAACACCATAAAAGAAGAGGTGATGGAGAAGCTGGAGACCCTGTGGGACGTTAAACAGGTAATAGTCAAATTCACGGAATAGTGTATCAGTTAGAGTGCAGTAGTGGGCACTGGACTCCATTTCTGATCCTTGTTCACTTGCCGGAGCTAGATATTCGTCCCTCAACGAACTCTCTAATGTAGGAATTGACCAGCGCCGGCTTCTCATGAATAATCCAGTGCGAGCCGTCGGGAACGCGCTCTATTATCAGATTCGGTACGTACGCTTTCAGGCCATCCAGATTTCCTGTAAGCAGGTATCTGTCTTTCTCCCCCCAGATGACCAGAGTCGGCACCTCAACCCTGAACATTGAAGGGTCTGCGGACAGGCTCTCGTCACCCTCACCCGTAAAAGAGCCCAGATGGGTGGCTCGATAATAGTTTAACCCGCCGGTCAGGGCTCCGGGCTGCGACCAGGCTTCGATATAGGCCTTTCTGTCCTCTTCCGTGAAATAGCCCTGCTTCATGCCATCCGCCAGTAGGCTTCCGGCAAGCGCCGCATAGTCATCCCTTGCCAGTATCTTCTCTGCCTGTGAAGTCCTGTGCATAAGGATATACTGGCTGGCTTTCCTCTGCGTAGGATTATCACGCAGCTCCCGCACAAAGATGGAGGGATGTGGGGCATTTATTATTATGAGCTTCTCAAGATATTGGGGGTGAATTATGGCGAAAGGCCAAGCCACCCCGCCACCCCAGTCATGAGCCACGAGGATGAACTTCTTGTGTCCAAGATGCTCGACAAGAGCACGTACGTCCTCAATCAAGTATTTCATTCGATATTGTTCCACATCGGCAGGTTTCGATGAAAGATTATAGCCGCGCATGTCGGGCGCTACAGCCTGGTAATCTCGTCCAAACTCGGTCAGCTGGTTCTTCCATTCGTACCAGAACTCGGGAAAACCGTGGAGGAACATCATCAATTTCCCATTGCCGACCGTTACATAGTGCAGGCGGATTTCATTGACAGTGGCATATCTATGCTCAAACATGTGTCCCCAGCTGCGTGGTGTCGTCATTTGCCCGCGTCACGCTTACAACGATATGACCGTGAGTTCAGATCAACTATCAAAGCAAAGGGTTCCGCTAATCTCCCCAAGGGAAGTCCTACGCATGAAGGTGGCTGGTAGCGCATACCGGATTTGCTCTTGAGGGTCAAACAACTGATTTTAGCTTTGAATGACTGCAAGCGAGTTTTGGCGAAAAACCTGGTTTTGTTCGTAAATCCCACCAGACGTTACCAGTTTTCACTTGTTGATTCTTGACAATTTCTTGACAATTTTTCAGCTACAATTCACAGCTAACGCGTCGCCGGTAAGCCGGGCCGAGCATAGCACAAAGAGCGTGCGTGAACTTGACAGCAGTGAGTGAAAGCATTAACTTAAATCATACCCTAGTTGCAGAGTATGTCAAGAAGATGAGGTGAAGCTGAAATGAAACCTAGATGGCAATTTATCTTGATTGCAGGCCTCAGCGTACTACTGCTATGCTCAGTTGTAGCCCTAGCCAAATCCTATGGAGAAGACGACCTGAAGTATGCTTTCAATTCAGGCTATGATCAAGGCTATACCACAGGTCTTGAGGAAGCCGATAGCTATAGCTACGATAGGGACTATGAAAACGGGTATTATGATGGCTACGAGGATGGTTATGCTAAAGGCGAGAATTGGGGCCAAGATACCGGCTACCGGGCTGGATATGAAAATGGGTTTTGGGCTGGCGAGGAGGAAGCCTCTAAGGACTGCGCAATCATTGCGGAAGATAACTACGTACAAGGGTACATTGAAGGATATGAAGATGCCAAGGCTGGGAGGCCCAGCATTTATGACTAGGAAATGAAGATCGGTATAGCTATAGCCGTAGTAGCAGCAATCGCCGTCCTTGTCATTTGCCTTCGTCCAACAACACCCTCTAACCATATATATGAAGATGGGAGAGTACTCGTTGGAGTTGATGGCAAGCCAATTGAGTTAATAAACAATCCCGATGCCACTAATCCCACTTTTGCAGAGCTAATAGCCTTCGTCAAGGAAGACACTACAGATGAGCGTTACTATGCCACTGATTTTGAGGTTCTCTTTGGTGCTGCTGAAGTTCCTTATGTTTGCAGCGACTTTGCTGAGGATATGCATAATAACGCTGAAGCAGCAGGAATTAGAGCAGCTTGGGTGAGCATAGACTTTCAGGGAGATGACAAAGGTCATGCCTTAAATGCTTTTGAGACTACGGATAGAGGGTTAGTATATATTGATTGCACCGGGAAACGTTCGCTGAGGTTGCGAGTACCTTACGACCCTTCCGACTTAGTCAAAACGGAACAGGGAACCAACCCGGTGGAGAGTGAGCCTACCAGTTGGGACAAAGTAGCCTATGTTGAGACAGGTAAGGAATATGGACTAATACCTCTTGACCATGCGGAATCCCTATCGTACAGCTTCTACGAAGAATACCAACAGAGGCAGCAGGAGTATGAGGAACTAGTGAGCGATTATAATGATGAGGTTACACTGTATAACGAAGCGGTCACTTCATATGAAGACGCCTCGTACGGAATACCTCCACCAGAAGCACCTGACATAAGTGAATACGGGACTTCACTAGAGGAAAGTCGAAGGCTCTTCTTTGATCTGCTGGAGTGGGAAACAGCAATGCTAGCTTGGGATGAGGGGAGACAAGATTGGGAGACAGAAATGGAAGCGCAATGGGCAGAACTAACGGATTGGGAAGCAGGATTAGAGGAGAAAAGACAATTGATAGATGAACTGGGGGCGGGATTGGGCGACCTCCGGTTTGAACCGCTGGGCATTGTTGAAGGTATACACATATACTGGGGTAATGACTAGCGACGGCGCCTAGATACTCTGGCTGGGCCAAGATACTAGAGCT
>Ga0172363_10003881_pt1 | contig 12125 bp, 13 predicted proteins | sample LakKivs2_kivu2a2_FD_114541 | JGI IMG/M metagenome (GOLD analysis project Ga0172363, IMG submission 114541) | Sediment microbial communities from Lake Kivu, Rwanda - Sediment s2_kivu2a2 | ecosystem: Environmental > Aquatic > Freshwater > Lake > Sediment | place: Rwanda: Western Province, Lake... | reverse complement strand
TGTTGATGTTTGAGCCACTCAATGTCTTTCATCAAATGCAAAGATTCTTGAGATATATGTATTTGTTTATTGGTGTTTCTACCAAATTTTTCTAAATTGGTTTTCTTACGTTTTTCTAGTATAAAATCCTTTTGAGTTTCAAACCGTTCAACTGCACTTTTTTGAATTTTTTCAACGATCTCTGGACTTTTACTGGGATTGTCTACTCCGTAATTGGCAACAAACGTTGCTCGCATTTTTTCTTTGACTACAGGACTTTTTGAGGGATTATCAACTCCATATTTGGCACGAAATGTATCAACCAGTTTTTGTCTTGACTCGGCATTGTGCATGGGATGCCCACCAAATTTATTGATATTGGTTTTTTGTTTTTTTTCTAATATGTCTGGATCGATGCCCATGCACTTATTACTGCACCAATCCCAATACTGGTTTCGACTTTTTACGAATCTGGTGACTAAATTACCACAAATCTTACACTGTTTATCCATATTGAATACCTCGCATGCAATATATTTATTTATGACTCAGGCGGGTATTCAATAGGATTATTTTAAAACAATTTATTTAGTGTAAGCCGAAAGACTATAATTGTAAGTGGCCAATCCAGAATTCACAGTGATTTGCATGGCACCCACATCGCTAATGCGAATATATTTGTCGCCGGCCAAACTCAAAATTCCAATGATTTGATTAATCGGCCATGACCAACTGTTTTTTAGTATTCCGCCGACATCAGGTTGAAACACAAAGTTTCCTGCATGACTACTGTGATTGCCAAAATGAAATTTCAAATCATTGTTTTTAGTTTCGGTTCGAAAAACTGTTTCCTCGGCATTGGCTTGAGCCTGCATTTTGAGTCTTTGTATGGAATTCACACTGGGTTCAAATTCTATACACCATGCAGGTTGTTTGAGATTATAAGTTTTGAGTTGTTCATCTATGATTTTGGCAGACATAAATCGATAGCTGTTATGAAAATCTCCCAAACTGTTTTCAAAATTAATACCGTCCAGCAATTGATCACTGGCTCGCTGTGACACACTGAGTTTGGCATTTTCTCGATATTCGGGCAAATTCAATAAAATTTTCAATTTATTGAGATTTGGCATTCCAAATGTGCCAGTGAATTCTGTAACAGCCTTGGCGAATTCACCATGTAATACCACAGATTTATCTTCGGCCATGGAATAGATTCGAGTTTGGTCTTGTGTTCCGGTGATTTTTATCAAACTAATAAAACCTAGATCATAGGTATGTTGAACTAGGTCTAACAATTGGTCTCTCATGATTTCTCCTTGAATAGTAATATTATATGATTTATTTAGATTTCGCAATAATTTTTGCTAGAGTTTGCCCACCTCTCAATGAACTTATTTCTCCAGGTTTTTGTATTTCCCACCATGATATTCCGGACACATCTCGACTTTGAAAAATGATATGATATCCCATATCGAATATCATGGGTTTTAACATAGAACCAGAGATATAAGAATTTACATTGGATTCTGCCAGACTTATTTCGTGACTATAATCGCAGTCGTTGAAACTAAAAGAACAAATTCCTCCGGGTTTCAACAGTTGATATATCTGAATTAGATATTGTTTGACTTGATCAATGTCTTTGTAGTTGAAATAACACAACGCAGTTATCAGTCCAAAATTACCAATGGGCAAAGGATGTAAAAAATTTTCTCGTGTGTGATCGATCACATAGGGGCGTAGTCTCTGTTGAAAAGCTTCGGGAAAAGTTGACACTGACACATCTAATAGTGCTCGATCGAGATCTACTAGATATAAAGGATTACATGACACCATAGCACGTATATCATCCAGTGCACTGGGTCTAAAAATCAATCCCGAAAAAATCCAATCACTGTGAGATTTTAATTTATTGACAATCAATTGATGTGTCTGTGGACTGAGTTTCCACCGGGTATTTGTTATGTAGTTGTAATCCTCGATGAGAATTTTTCCAAAAAATTCTCGACTTTGGTTTAGATATTTTTGTTGCAATGAACTTATTTGTTGGTCTAGACTGGCAATTTCTTGGTCGATTCTCGTTGAAAATAATTGATCAAGATCTTGATATTTACTGTCAATGTCATGAAATTTTTCTTTCAAATAATCATTGATGTAAAACAATGTAGCTCGATTTTTTTGTCCTGTAGTCAAGAAAAAATTTTCTTTGAGATCATGTAATTTTTTTCTTTGAGCAACGATTTCGCTGAGTTTCATTATTCCAGTTCAAATAAAAGATTAAATGTATCACTGGTATTGGTGCTGTCTTTTAAATTCCAATTCAATACACCCAACAAGTTTTCTACTTTTTGGTCGACAATAGTGGATTCCATACCCGACTCGTCAAAGGGCAATTCTCGAAACCAGTCTGGCAATCGAGATTCGTCAGTAGGATAACCCACACTGGTATAGCCCAATGGGTTGGGGCGCAGTTTGCAAACAATGGTTTTCATACCATCCACAATTTGCATACTGTAGTTGTCGCTGTGCATACGTCTGAGATTGTTCCAATTCAATGCGGCACGCACATGACCGGGCATGTTGGCTCGACCTAGTTGTTGTTCTTTGCGACTGTAATTAGTGAGATTGTTGACTCGTTTGGGTGTGCCTTTTTCCCATGGCGGTCTCTGCGAAAACTCATTTTTGAATTCTCGAATTTTGTCCACAATTGAATCTTGTTGAGCTCCGGTCAATACTGACTTCAAAATTTCATTGAGAAATTCCTGAACCACTTTGGGAGTATCACTGCGTTTCAAATCCAATCCCATGGCTTTGATTTTGCCAGGTTGTTGATCAGTGTCATATCGTCGACCCTCTTTGTCGTAATACAGCAATGCATAGCGTTTCTTGGTGATAAACAAACCTCGCACTGCCACTATTTCTCGGCCACAGCGAATCACTGATCCCCGCTGTGATGGGCAATTAAATGCTTGACTCATGTATTCAGGAAAACTGTCATTGACTAGATCTGCAATATTATTGTAGACATCGACGGCAATATCTCGATTCCATTGAGTAACACCGTTTTCAACATCATCTTTGACTATGGGCCAAGCACTGAAATAACAAGAATTATGCACTAATACATTGTTGGCAAAAAAATAAGGGTCATTTGATTTTACTCCAATGTCATATACATATTCGTTGTCAAACGGTGGAAGTTCTTCGATTGCAGAAATTATATCTATATTTGGTTTAACCACTTAACACATTCCTTTATTGTGATTTTGTAATCATTTCAAACTCGCTCCACCATATTACTTTTATTTTAAATCCTCGATCGATTGCTGCCTGCCTTTTTAAATCATCTTTTTTCCAAATTTCTTTAGCCAGTTTATTAGACACAGGATGCAAATATTCTGGAGAATATTTCATTGGATTACAGTGCCAGTAATCTCTATGAAATTCAATGATTTTTTTTCTGTCAGTGCAAGCTACATCATAAAAGTTTGGTGAATTTGTATATGGATTCCATATACAATATTGTTTTGTTTTTGCGGTATACTTAATACATTCGTTGAGCTCTTTTTCTAACATATCAATAAATCTTAACTCGGCTTCTGAACTGGAAGATTTAGGTAACCGGTTAGATAAAATTTCTAATGCGTCTTCTTCGGTTACACTGTATTTTTCAATGATCCAATCTAGTCTAGATGATTTACCTTTTTCCAGATTGTATAATTTCCATTGATCATACCCTATATTTTCTCCATATTTTTCAATATAATACTCCACTGAGTTAGTGTATTTTTGCCGATCACAATAATCATTCCAAATTTGAACACCTTTTTCTACTCCATGCCTTTTAACACATAATTCATAAGTTACAGCTCTTGATTTGTTAAATTTGTTAAATTGATCCAGTGTCCAACCGTGTTTTTCTTGTTTTGACTCGAATGTATTTTTATATCGCTGCTTTTCAACATACGACGTCCATCTTTTTAATCCCTCGATATTACCATATCTGGCACAATATGTTTCTTTAGACCTAGCAGTATTATTGCTCTTCAAAAAATCAAATCGTTTGGGTAAATCTTCTAAATCATGACTTATTAGTGCTAAAAAAATACTATAAGTACCACTGTTGGAAAACAAATCATTAGTGGTATTGTTGATATGATTAAAAAGTTCATTGATTTTACTTAATTCTCCGTCGCAGAGCGATCTTTTTATTGCACGTTTAAACCTGACTGAACTAACAAGCTCATTGAAACTAGTGATTTTTTTAGGCATATTTATTCCTATACTGTGACAATTATTTATCACAACACTGGAATTTAATGGTATTATGCTATAAAATAGTTATAACCTGATCTCCGATTTTAAGATCAGTGGGTTTTCGTTCAACTAAGATGCCATCGGATAACACCATAATTGAATGATCCTCGGTTACATCAACAGTTTTTCCAGACGCGGTGGTTATTCTAAATCTACGTTTAGATACTTTGTGTCTATATACGTAATTGTAATTTTCAAATCCAACAGATTGATCATGGGTAGAATAATGAGCAACTTGCAATTTATCATTTTTAGAATACTCTTTATCACCGTTCTTCCAAAATATATTGCCACTGTTGAATAGATCTTCGATGTTCATATCTACAATCGAATCTTTTCGATTGACTTTTATTGTAGATTCTTTCGCAACCGAATCTGTGTCATTGTAAATTACACTACGGCCCAAATGATTTTTGTCATTGTCCAGTATGGAATTGATTTCTTGGGTCATATGTTGAGTAATCGATCTACCACACAGAGTAGTGCTTTGTCCAATTCTTTTGTCAAAGAAACGACAGCCGGGATTGAGAATTGCACCGTACAGACTATTAAGATTAATTTTCTTTACCATCTGTCGCTTATCCCAATATTCTTCTTGTTGACTGTCAGTGGCTTCTCGAAGTTGAGCCTGCATTTGTTTTCTTTCATTATACCAACGTGCCAACAAACCCGGAACCACCCCTTCGCGTTCGTGAGTAAATATTGTGCCATTGGCACTCAACATCCAAGGTCGAGATCCTTGAAATATGATATTGTAGATTTCGGCAGCAGAATGTTGTGTTTGTTCTCCATTTTGCCAATCAATGGTCAAATTTTGATCAACACGTCTTTCCATAACTGCAGTATATTCCAAACAAGAGAATAATCCTTCCCATGCTTCGGCAAAACTGGAACCTCTGGCAATTTTGCCATCGATATATGATTGAGTCATGTCTGGGCGTAATTGCCCCACAATAGTCTCTGGGCCCATGTTCAACGCTCGAATAGTCGACGGATATAGACTGTTAATATCCACGCTGCCCACATATTCATGCATGCCTTTTTTGGGATAGGCCACATAAGCACCTGCTGCTTGAGTATCTTGAGAATCGCTGTGATCTTGACGATTAGGAACCACCATTCCACGTTCGTGCGCTTCGTTGATTATGGCCTGTTCGGTGACTGCCACAGCGCCCATTGTGGTAGGCAATAGCACTGTGTTTTCGTGTGCTAGTGTATTGGCTAGATCAAGAAATCGTAATTTTTTGTTCAATCGAGCAATCAATGCCACATCTTCTCTATTATAAAGAATAAACTTGCTGAATTCTCGATTATAGAGTTGATCTAATGTGCCCTCGTGGGCCACTTTGCCGCCGACATTTTCATATTCGCCAATGGCATCTAAACTGTAACTGTGCCGTTCTTCGTAGGTATATTTTCGATAGAGTTGCATATAGTCCATATGCACACGACCAATCAAATCAAAGGTGATATTTTCTGCACCAAATCTTTCAAAAGTTCTTTGTTTGGGCAGTTGATCCCAAAGACAAAATCGTCGTGTATCGTCTCGACTCAATACTCGAGTAGTTCTCATGACCATATAAGGAATATCAAAACCTTCACTGTTCCATCCGGTCAGCACATCGGCATCACCAATCAACTCTAGAAAATTGTTGATCAATTCCTTTTCGTCTCGGCACACAAAACAATTGTCGTAGTCTTGTGCAATTTTAGTGGCTTGTTCGTGGTCAAGAGTCTGAGGTGGAATTACCAATGTCACTAATTGATCCAGCCAATCGAGGTAGATACTGACTGCAGTAATGGGATTAAAGGGATCCTCAGGGCGACTATAGCCTTTGGCTGGATCAAAATCTACTTCAATGTCGAAGAATGCAGTATGTAACCGTGGTGCATCGACATTTTTATAATTTTCTTCTAGACAGCGAAATACCGGATTGATGTCCGATTCGTAGATAGTTTGCCCAGAATGAATTTTTAATTCACGTCGAAATTCTTTGGAATTACGTGTTTGGAATCTGCTGACCGGAGTATCAAAAATTGTTCTAAACTTGCCACGAGGATCATCATAATAAAATCTATATTCGGCAGGATATTCTTGATAATATCGTCGACCATCTTGTCGACCCACGACGTGGATGATGTTTCGATTTCGATCATGTAATGCATCGATATATGACACAGATGATTCCTTTTACAGTGTTCGTCCCACAGATTCCAAAATAGTTTCCAAAATTTCGTGATCGTGTTTTTCCTTGCCAAATTCAGCTTTATGAGCTAGACGTATGGCCTTTTTCAAAATATTGGGTTTGATTTCCAATTCTTCTGCCACTGCTTTAATAGTATCACTGAGACCAGCATTGAGAGTTTCAACTTCTTGCATGACCTGCATACCTTCGTTGATCAATCGTTGTAGTTTGGTTTTTTGTTCAGCGGTGAACATTTTGTCTGACATGTTTTTGTCCTTGTAAAAATCACAGTATAGTTTAATTATGGAACAAAAACAACAATGAAATTTATCTTTCTTCTATATAGTCAGCATTAGGCAAATTTTTTCGGTGTCTTGATCGAAAAATATCCACTGCCATGGCAGCATCGTCGATGTTTTTGAATCGACGGTTGATAAATCGATTTTGATATCCCACACGAAAACCCTGTTGTTCGTCACCGTGTATTTCTAATATTTTTCCATCTTCTAACGTCATGGTTTTAATTGGTATGCTGCCCGAATCGGATTGCACATTGGGTCTTGACTCGGGCGGGCTAGTCGGAGGAGGCGATTCGGTGGGATCTTCCTCCACTGGTTCCTGATGGTCTTGAGTTAGACTTTTTTCCACTACATCTTTGGCTTGTTTTACCAATTCATTGTTTTCTTGAGTTTTTTTGCTCAACATGTCTAGATACTGTTTTAGATCAGCTCGAGTTTTTTGAATCATGTCTTCTTCGACATTACGCATGGCTTCCTCCAATGGAGTTTGAGCCACATCTATATCGTCACCTACAAAATGACCTGCAGTGGGATGTTGAGGATCATTTTTATTAGTCAATACTGAAATCTTTTTTGGACGAAATAGTGCCGGAAGTTGATTAACACTTTTTTGTTGAGGGGTTAGTCCTGTTCTAGTAGAAACAGGACTAGTGCGTCCTTCGATGACATTGAAATTTTGTAGTATTTTGGCTATGTCCATGATTTTAGTCTCTTTCGGTTTTGAGATAACTCTGCAACATCCAACGATGCTTGCCCATGGCATCAATTCGCTCAGCTATGAAATTAGCAACTCCTTGTTGGTTTTCATTTTCGGCAGATTCAAAACATCGATTTAACAAATCAATCATGGTTTGACAATCATTGAGTAATTCTTCGATCATCAATCTAGCTCGCGGAATTTTGGTTTGTCCGGTTATCAAGGATAGTTCGGAAAATCTTTCAAAACTGCCCGGAGTATATTCTCCCAAAGTTCTAATATATTCTGCAGTGGGATCAATGGCATCATAGACATCTTGGTAGATATTTCCAAAGAATTCGTGTAGTTGTCCAAAATCCGAACCCTCTACATTCCAATGAAATAATTGTGCCTTGATAACAAAAGCATATTCTGTGGCCAATAACGTTTTAAGATCATCTGTTAACACTGCTATCCCCTTTGCGACCGAAAAATTCTATATTCGGTGTATTAGAATATTTATTCGAGTTTAAAGATTCTCTCGATCTTGTCAAGGGTTTGTTGTGATTCAATGGTGTTGAAATCACTGCAATGCTGCCCGATGTAGTTGATGCACTCGAAGCATTTTCTGATATTTTTTTATTCATTATCTAATCCTCAATATATTTTTTATCAATTGTGCCGACCCATTGGTTTCAACTATGCGTAGATTTTTTATTTTCAAAATGGCTGAATTTTCTGGTATGACTTGATATTTAATTAAATAATCCCCCGGTGGAGCCGAAATTGGTATGGATTCTTCCAGATAAATATCATCCCATATCCAAGTTCTTTCCACAAACAATTCATCATTGATGTAGAGTCTGTATACAGGATCTCCTTCTAATGGATGACAGTAAACATCAACTTCTACTAACACATTGACCAGTTTCATGTCGCTGGCAAAATTTTAAACCCAACATCTACAGAAATCACTAGACAACAACTTTCCATGACAAACTCTAATGCTCTCATTGGATCAACCTTGCAAGTTTTAAAGATAATTCTTTATCTCGGGGAGCGTCGGGCAAATCGTCATCATTTAATAATCTGACGGTTGTAATACCACCGCCAGTTGAGGATAGTTCATTGCGTTCAAAACGCCGTACAAAGTCTTGCATGGGCAATGGCCCATCAAAGTCTATTAATTGATCGCCAATCTTAACAGCAGCATGCTGAGCCACAACCTTACTACCTTTTTGAGAAGGTCCTAGTAATGCCACAATTTCTCCACCATATTTCATTTGTATAGCTTGTGCAACTATAACACACCCACCATCAAATGGACCTGAATCAACAGCTGAAACCAATAAATTATAAAATTTATTTTTATTTTTGCCGGCTATGTTTTCGACTGTAAATTCACGGTATCTCAATTTCTAGTTCCTCGAATGAGATCGTTTCTGACGAAATATTGACCTCGAGTATCGAAAACTTGGAATACTTCGTGGTAGTCATCCTCAGTAACACTTGATGCTATATCTCCCAGTTTGTCAAGACTGACTGGTATATATCCATATTTTTTCGTTATTCGAGGCTCTAATCTACTGTAGAGTTGTGCCAATTTCTGTGTGGATGGAGCGAATGCAAATGCTTCTGGTGTTTCGTACTCTGCAATATATCTATCTATAGCTTCAGTCACTGTGCTCAATATACGGAACATTAGACGAGCATTACTGCGGGCTTGTGGTGTTCCTTGAATACCAGTGGGAGGTTCGTATGTGGTGCTTTTATCGGGTTTGGTGATTCCAAACGAGATATCAATAACTCGGAAGTTCAATCCGGGATCCTTGATCCAATTGACTGTATTCCAAAAAGTTATTGTCAATGTTCGGTTGGTGTTGGGAATCGATGCTTTGAAGTTGACATTATCGGGCACACTGTCAGGATCTTGGTGTAGATCCGGAAAGGGTTCATTCATACCCACATATTCAGTTAAAAATTCTTGTGCTCTCAAGGTTGAAATCCGGTCAATGACTGAAAACGTTGCTCACTCATGGCCACTAATCCGGCCTCTTCAACTAGATCGCCATAATCACCTCTCTCGGGATTGATATAAATTTTACCACTAATGGGTGTTTTAATAGCAGCAATCAATTCGCTACGGGCTTGATTGGGCATGGTATTGAAAGCCACTACCCACTTTCGATTATCATGATATAGCCATTCGCCGCCCAATTTCATTATGGCATTGACAATAATATCTTCATCAAAATATGCAAAGCTGGATGACTCAATGTCAATGACCACATAACCTTTGACAATGACTCCTGGTACAAGACCCTGTGCCATTTTGATCCACAACTGTCGTGCCTCGGGGGTTTGACCTCCTTCGGGATCACGATCACCAAACACAATTTTGCCTAGATCCACTGTCAACAATCTATAAATACCGCCGGCAATGCCCTGTCGTTGATAATCATCATAGACAAACAAGTCGCTGGTTTCCACTGCACCGGGTATGACATTGTCTGCTGAACTCAAATATATTTTACCTGCCATTTTTTTATTTTTGGTATCAACGACAGTCAAAGTCTTGAAATCTCCCAATCGCATGCCGATGCTGCTGGCAGTTGACATGTAGTAGACAAAATCAGTATAGCCAGGAAATGGCCGAGCCCCCCTCGTGGTATCTTGTCCAAAGTTGGAGCCATGTCTTTATCACTACCCCAACTGGGTGATCTTGCAATTTTCTTTAATCTCATGATTTTTTGGCCTTTCCTGATTTCATATTAGCCATCCAATGTGCCATTCGAGCTTTTTCACCTGAACTTGACTTGGCTATTTGTCTTAGTCTACTTATACTGGCTTTAGTAGGCACACCCATACGTTTAGCTAGGCCTTTGCGGCCGGGATTTCGACCGTCGGCAAAGTTTTCTGATATTTTTCTATCCTGGGCAGGTAATCCCACGGTGTTGTATATAATATCAGCAATCTTTAATGCATTAGTTCTTGTTTTAGGTATAGCAGTTCCTGCTTTTCTGCTTCTACCTATCTCGGGTCCTTGTTCAAAATCTATTAGCATAAAGTTCACAGTAGGGTATTCATTTTGTTTACCTATTAGACTATAAAGAATAGCTCCATTACGACCACTGGTTTTATCTTTGGGATAAAATTCTACAATTATTTTGTCGGGTCTTTTATGGTCGACCATAGTGTATTCCGAGCCTAAAAATAGTTTAGAAAGCAATTGAATTTGCCTATAGATTATTTTAGCAAATTTCAGTAATGGCATGTCTTGTCTATCGTCGTCGTCACGGTAATCTGGACTGGGTGCGAACTCTGATAAATTTTCTTCCGCCACACCTTCTTTGATGTTTTTCCACTTGTCAGACAGAAAATTGACCAAGTCATTTACTGTGTCTAATCGATTCTGTAGCATGAATTGAATTACACGCACAGCATTATTACGATCAGCATCCGGTCCTGGTTTTCGAGCATTACTTAGGTCCACAGCAAGACTCTTGGCCATCCCTTGTTTATCGTAGGTGTATTGTAAGTTATAACGCTTGCTGTCAGCATCCTTACTGAGCTGACTTTTTTTCTTGGCCTGAATCAGTTCCATCCATGGCTTCAAGTAACCTCCACGGCGCCTTGACACATAACCTCTGGCATCATCATTGCCTGTCAGCAGGGCAATATTGCCTGGCTTGCTTAGATCACGCTGCCGCCATGCTGTTTCGTCATTAAAAAAGTTTATAGGTATGCCGGCCTTTTTAGCACTGATCAACAGCCTGCGACTACGAGCACGAGCCATTTCGTCGGCCTCTACGCTGGTATAAAGATCTATCGTTCTAATACTGGCAGGTATGGCGGGTTCTCGACTAAAGATACGATCTTCGGCCTCATGTGCCTTATGATGATCCCGCATGGGGTCACGATTGTTCCAATAGTCTACGGCTTTACCGGGATAGCGTTGATTATAAAAGTCTCCATCTAGTTCAAATAACACAGCATCCTGTCCAAGATAACCATGATAGCCGCCATGACGTGTTCTAGTAGTGCTTAGAAAGTAAGGATGACCCTTAGGAGCAAACTGTGCCTCCCAAGTTGAGCCCAATATATGGCTAAGTTCAAATTGTCCACTTTCTACAATTTTAAGTGCGGTGGTGACACGAGTATAGTGAAATACTCGGCTGCTAATACGCTCTGATAGGAATTCCCATGCTCTCATTGTATCTTCCGCCACACCTTGTTGGCTGATTTTGCTGGGATGTAATGGCCCAGACTTGACTCGTTCTCCACCATCAAAATATTTTAATTCAATGGGCAATGAGGCAAATCTCTTATCTCCCGCATCATATAATTCTGCTGCTGCCATGATTCTGTGATTGCCTTCATTGACCCATGCTTCTCCATTGTAGGCCACCATGACGAATGGTACATATTCTTGACCGTAATTATTCAAAGGTAATCGACCTGTGTCTTTGAGGATTTTTTTAATTGCCTGTATATCTTGTTGTCGTACATTCCGTTGTTCACCACGCATACCCGGTAATATTCTGAGGATTTCTATAGGCACACGAACATCGGGCCTATAATAGGCGGTAGTGGCATTAAAGTCTGGAACACCGAATCTATCTCTACCTTTTTTCTTGGCATAGGCAATTTTTCCTTGCAACCATT
>Ga0172363_10003877_pt1 | contig 12129 bp, 13 predicted proteins | sample LakKivs2_kivu2a2_FD_114541 | JGI IMG/M metagenome (GOLD analysis project Ga0172363, IMG submission 114541) | Sediment microbial communities from Lake Kivu, Rwanda - Sediment s2_kivu2a2 | ecosystem: Environmental > Aquatic > Freshwater > Lake > Sediment | place: Rwanda: Western Province, Lake... | reverse complement strand
TGGTCTCTTTGCTTATCGCGGCAGATTTTACACAATTTATCTTCTTGTTGTCCGGGGACTTCTTTTTCTGAGATAAAAAAACAATTGGGACAAATTTGAGTTTGGGAAAATAAACTGGTAAAAGCGCGATAAAAAGTATGTTGAATTTCTTTTTTTTGATGCAATAACCAAAAGGCGAGGCGAGTGGTTTGGCGCGGGCCAATGCCGGGCAATTGGCTAAAAACTTGAACAAAATCTTTTATTGGTTTTGGAAGTTCCATAAAGGAAATTTAAAATACTGAAATTATTAATTTATTCTTCTTCCGGTTCATAAACATCTTCTTCTTTCTCCAAAGTGCGGAAACTGGCTAATTGTTCGTTAAAGAATAAATTAACCACTCCCAAAGGCCCGTTTCGGTGTTTGGCAATTCTAATTTCGGCAATATTTTGTTTTTCCGTGTCTTCTTTATAGCGATCTTCGCGATAAATAAACATTACAACATCGGCGTCTTGCTCCAAACTTCCTGTTTCTCTTAAATCAGAGAGACGAGGAATGCAAAGCGGTCCTCTTTGCTCAACAGCCCGGGAGAGCTGAGAAAGAGCAACAACCGGAATATTTAATTCTCTGGATAAGGCTTTTAAAGAACGGGATATTTCAGTGTATTGTTGCACTATACCTTCTCGCGTCAATGAAGGAGTAATTAGTTGAATAAAATCAATGATGATTAGCCCTAAACCAACTTGTGCCTGCAGGCGTCGGGCCATTGTTCTGATTTGCATCACTGTTGGCGAAGGCATATCGTCAATGAAGATTGGCGCTTCTGCCAGACGGGATAAAGCGTCTTGGATTAAGTTAAAATCATTGATTTCTCCTTCGGTTGAAAGCGTCCCTGTTCTTATTTTCCATAGATCCACCATTGATTCGGCGGCTATTAAACGATCAACCACTTGATCTTTTGACATTTCTAAACTGAATATCCCTACCGGAACTTTTTCTCTCAGAGCTACGTGGCGGGCAATATCCAAAGCAAAAGAAGTTTTTCCCAATGAAGGACGGCCGCCGACAATAATCAAATCGGATTTTTGTAAACCGGCTAATTTATTATCCAAATTATTAAACCCAGTGCTGATTCCTCTTAGTTTACTACCTCCTTTATGCAATTGATCTATCCGATCAAAAGCTTTTATTAACTCTTCTTTTAAAGTTACAAAGTCATAACCAATAGATTTTTGAGAAATGGAAAAAATTACTTGTTCCGCTTTGTCCAAAACATTATTAATATTTTCCGATTCTTGCCAGCCTAATTCAGCAATTTTATAGGAAGCGGCTATTAAATCCCGCAAAACCCTTTTTTCATGCACAATCTGGCCATAATGAGTCACATGGGCGCTGCTGGGAGTTTTATTGACGAGAGAAGTCAAGAAACTGGCGCCGCCGACTTGTTCCAATTGCTTCTTTTCTTTAAGACGATTGGTTACCGAAAGAACGTCAATCGGCGCATTTTTTTGATATAAATCCAAAATAGCTTCATAGGTGAGGCGATGCTCGGGTTTGTAAAAATCTTCGGAAAATAAATTATCGGCTACTTTGGCAATGGCGTTTTTATCAATCATCAAAGCTCCCAAAACAGATTCCTCGGCTTCAATACTTTGCGGCGGGAGTTTGTCTTGAATCATTTTTAAATTATTGTTTTCAGCCATAGATATTTCATTTTAATGTTTATTGTTTTGGTTTTATAATTGTTCCTTCTTTGGTATCTCTTATTGAAAAGCCCAACTTTTCCATCTCTCTTCTTATATTATCGGCTTCTGCCCATTTTCCCGCTTTTCTCATTTTTTCTCTTTGCTCGTTTAATGATTGCACTTTTTGAGGCAGGGGAGAAATTTTAATTTTATCTAAATCTAACCCGAATATTTTATCAAAAATTAACGCCAATTGATAAGTTTCATTCGGATTTAATTTTTCTTTGTAGTATTTTTTTACTAATTTCCAAAAAACGGCTAAGGCTTGAGCGGTATTCAAGTCATCATTAATCGCTTTTTCAAATTCCCCCTTTGTTTTTTTTAACAGGAGAACTGTTCTCCTTTGTTTGTTAATCTTTTTTTTGTCAATGAGGCAATCCAGAATAAAATTATAAATATTATTTAAGCTTTCCTGAGCGTTTTTTAACGCTTGCCAAGAAAATTCCAGAGGTTTGCGATAATGCGCATTTAAGGCAAGATAACGAAAAGTTAAAGGAGAATAACCCTCTTTTTTCAAATCATTAATTAAAATCACATTCCCTTCGGATTTTCCCATTCGCAAATCTTTTAATACCAAGAATTCGCCGTGAAGCCAAAAATTCACAAATTTTTTTCCGGTAGCCGCTTCTACTTGGGCGATTTCATTGGCGTGATGAATCGGAATTAAATCGCTTCCGCCGGCATGAATATCTATCGTTTGCGTTTTTTGGGGCATAAAAACACTTTTTTCAAACGCTTTGCCTAAATATTTTAAATTAATTACGGCGCATTCTATATGCCAGCCCGGAAAACCTTTTCCCCAAGGAGACGGCCATTCCATCTGTCTTTTTTTATTTTGAGGTGAAAATTTCCAGAGAGAAAAATCGGTAACATTCTTTTTTTCCGGAGAAAGCTCTATTCTTGCTCCGGCTTTTAACGCTTTGTTTAATTTTTCAAAATTCATTCCTGTAAGTTTTCCATAATCTTTTAATTTAGAAGTATCAAAATAAATTCCGTCGCTGGTTTTGTAAGTAAATCCTTTTTTTTCCAAAGCCTGAATGAGCGCAATATTTTCTTTAATATACTTTGTCGCCGGAGCAATTATGTTTGGCGGCAAAATGTTTAATTTTTTGCAGTCTTCAAAAAAAGCCTTCGTGTAAAATTCGGCAATTTGAAAAGCCGATTTTTTTTGTTTTTTTGCGGTTTTTTCAATTTTATCTTCCCCGGTATCTGCGTCTGATGTCAAGTGGCCGACATCGGTAATGTTCATTACGTGATTTACTTGATAATTATTGAATAATAAAGTTCTTTTTAAGATATCTTCAAAGAGGTAGGTTCTTAAATTTCCGATATGGGCATAAGAATAAACAGTTGGCCCGCAAGTATAAAGCCCAACTTTTTTTCCTTTTAGAGGTTTAAAAATCTCTTTTTTTCTCGTTAGAGTATTGTATAATTTGAGCATTAAATTAAGAAAAGTTTATAATAATTTCCTTTTTCTAAGATGGAAGAAAATTAAAGCAGAAGGAATAAAGGCAATGAATACAATAACCCAAAAATCGTATCTTGAACCGACAAAAGGCAAATAGCGGGTATTCATCTGATAAGCGCTGACTATCAAGAGGGTCGGCCAGGTTATTAAAGACAAAATCGTATAAATTTTAGTTAAAATATTAATTTTGTGTTCCACTAAAGAATTATTGGTGTTTTCTAACGATTCAATAATATCTTTAAAACTGGTGATGAGGTTTTCCACTTTGATGCTGTCTCCCACTAAATCGTCAAAATAAATGCGTTTTTTCTCGCCAAAAACCCTGCAACCCTGACGGGAAAGAGAGTTTAATGTTTCTTTTAAATATCTAAAGGTTCTTTGAAAATTAAGAATATCCCTTTTAACCATAGAGATACTGGGAATAATTTGTTCAGACTTTCCCTGAAAAATATTTTGTTCTATGTCGGTAATTTTTGTTTGGATGTGGGTAATTTGCCGCATGGCATAGTCAAAAAAGAATTCAAGAATAAAATAAAGCAATTTTATTGAATCGCCAAGATACAAACTTTCAAAATCCTTACTATAAACTTTTTCCATCAGTTCCTCGCGCATTTCAACGTTTGTTTCGTAACAAACGGTTATTAAACTCTTGTTCATAATAATAATATCTAATTCCCAGGGATAAGATTTTTGTTCAATGTCATTCCAGCAAGGAAAATGGGTAACTAAAAAAATATACGAATCATAAACTTCGGCTTTGTCTCTCTGGGAAGAGCTTTTAAGCTCTTCTAAAATTAATGGATGGAGGTTGTGCTTTTTGCGAAGATAGTCAATATCTTCTTGGTTAGGAGAAGCAATATCCACCCAGCTTATTTTGCCTTTAAATATTTGTCTCATAGAATAAATTGTTAAATTGTTGAAATGTTAAATTGCTATGTTGTTAGTTTATCACGAGAACGAAAACAAGGCAATTGTTTTAGAGTATTATAGTGGAAAAACAGGGGATAAGAAGAAAAAGGAATATTTAAAGTTTAGCACTCTTGACATTTGACTGCTAAATAGTAAAATAAAGGGCAGATTAAATGATTGCTAAAATTACAATTGAAAAAACTGAAGAGGCTAAAAATAAATACAGAAAAAATTCTATTCTTGAGGCTTTAGTTAAAGAATACTTGCAAACCGGCGAACCCGTTGCTTCCGATATTTTAAATGTTAAATATCGCTTAGGAGTAAGTTCGGCAACAATTAGAAATTATTTTGTAGTTTTAACGGAAAAAGGTTATTTATATAAACCTTATATTTCAAGCGGCCGCATTCCGACCGATAAAGCTTGGAAATTTTTTATTGAAAGAATTTCTGACGAAGAATATGATTTTTTGGATCATTGGGAGAAAATATTCTTAAATCAACTTTCAAAAATTGGATTTAAATCCGCGGAAAATAAACAAAACACGGAGAAGATAAAAAAATTGGTAGAATTAATAGCGGAAAAAAGCCATTCATTCAGTTTTTGTTATTTGATTCAAGAAGAAGAATTAATAAAACAGGGATTAAAATATATATTTGCGGAAATGATGGCTGAAGAACTATTAAATTTAGAATTGCTTCAGGAAATTGCGGAATCTTTAGAAAAATTGGATTTGAAATTAAAAAAAATAAAAATAGATCAAACGCCTTTGGTTTTAATCGGTAAAGATAACCCGTTTATTAAGTCAGATCAATTTAGCTCTCTATTGACCGCTGTTTCTCGGCCTAAAGCAATTTTTGGCATTCTTGGTCCCAAAAGAATGCCCTATGAAAGAAATATCGCTATTTTAAGAGCCTTAACTAAATCATATGCCTATGTCTGAAAATAATATTAAAAATAATCCCAAGATAAAGGAAACCGAAGATAGACATAAACAAAAAGATGAAAGGTTGTCTCCAGAAATTGAAAAATTAAAAACCGAAAGAGATGAATATTTAAAAGGATGGCAAAAAGAAAGAGCCAGCTTTATTAATTATAAAAAAGAGGAAAAAGATAGATTCAGAGAAATAATAAATTTTTCCAATGAAAGATTGATTAAGTCCTTAATCACCGTTCTTGACAGTTTTAATTTAGCGCTTCTAAGTTTTACCAAACAAGAGAAAGATGAAGAAAAAAATGAAAACTATTTAAAAGGCGTTTATCTCATTAAGAGCCAATTAGAGGATATCTTGCAAAAGGAAGGAGTAGAGGCAATTATTGCAAAACCGGGAGAAAAATTTGATCCAACTTATTATGAGGCAATAGCAGAAGTAGAAAGTGAAGAATTTAAGCCCCAGACAATTGTTGAAATGTTAGAAAAAGGATATATTCTGAATGGAAAATTAATTCGTCCCTGCCGGGTAATAGTTGCCAAAAAAGGGAAATCAGAATGAAAAAAAGAGTACGCCTTTGCGTCATTCCCATGCTTCCTTTGTGTCATTCCCATGAAAATGGGAATCTGAGATTCCCGCTAGAGTTTATCCCCGCGGAAGCGGGGGCAGGAACGACAGAGTGGGAGCGGAGATGACAAAATCATAAAACAATTAAACAATTTAACCATTTAACAATTTAATTCAATACTATGGCAAAAATATTGGGAATAGATTTAGGAACAACTTTCTCGGCGATGGCAACCATAGAAGGCGGCCAGCCTAAAATTATAGAAAATTCTGAAGGCGAAAGAATAACCGCCTCAATTGTCGCTTTTTCTAAAAACGGAGAAAGGTTAGTCGGCGCTTTGGCTCGTCGTCAAGCAATTACTAATCCTCAGAATACAATTTATTCGGTCAAAAGATTAATTGGAAGAAAATATTCCGACCCCACTGTCCAAAAAGACAAAAATCTTTTATCTTATGAAATTAGAGAAGACAGTAACGGCGGAGTAGAAATTAAAATGGGGGATCGTTGGTATAAACCTCAAGAAATTTCAGCAATGGTTTTGCAAAAACTGAAAGCGGATGCCGAATCAAAGTTGGGAGAAAAAATAACCGAGGTGGTTATTACCTGCCCGGCCTATTTTGACGATAGTCAAAGAAAAGCGACAAAAGACGCCGGAGAAATAGCGGGTTTTAATGTTAGGAGAGTAATTAACGAACCGACGGCCGCGGCTTTAGCCTATGGTTTGGAAAAAAAGAAAGACCAGGAGATAGCGGTTTATGATTTTGGAGGCGGCACTTTTGACATTTCTATTCTTTATGTCACTCCTGACACCGTTGAAGTAAAAGGAACCGGCGGCGATACTCATTTAGGGGGCGATGATTTTGACCAAGAGATAATGGATTGGGTAATTAAGAATTTTAAAAAAGACGAAGGAATTGATTTAAGTAAAGATCCGTTAGCGCTCCAAAGAATAAAAGAAGCGGCAGAAAAAGCAAAAAAAGAACTTTCTTTTACCGCTCAGGTGGAAATTAATCTTCCTTTCATTACTTCAGACAGTTCTGGCCCAAAACATCTTTCTTATTCCCTAAACCGTTCCAAATTAGAAGAATTAGTTGACGCTTATATTAAAAAATCAATTGAATTGACAAAACAGACAATAGAAGAATGCGGCTTAAAAATTTCTGATATTGATGAAGTTGTTTTAGTTGGTGGTCAAACGCGAATGCCCAAAATTCAAGAGGAAGTAAAAAAATTATTTGGCAGAGAGTCTAATAAAGAAATTAATCCGGATGAGGTAGTCGCCATCGGGGCTGCCGTTCAGGCGGGAATTTTAAGCGGAGAAATGAAAGACGTTTTGCTCTTGGATGTAACCCCTCTTTCCTTGGGAATAGAAACTTTAGGCGGCGTCAATACGGTTTTAATTCCCAAAAATACTACGATTCCGGTAGGTAAAAGCCAGATATTTTCTACGGCGACTGACAATCAAACTTCTGTTGAGATTCACATTCTTCAAGGCGAAAGGCCAATGGCGGCGGATAATAAATCATTGGGTCGCTTTATTCTTGACGGCATCCCTCCGGCTCCTCGGGGTATTCCCCAAATTGAGGTTAGTTTTGATTTAGACGCCAATGGGATTTTAAACGTCAAAGCCAAAGATAAAGCAACGGGAAAAGAACAATCAATTCACATAGAAGGTTCTTCGGGTTTGTCCAAAGAAGAAGTGGAGAAATTAAAACAAGAGGCTGAACTCCATAAAGCGGAAGACGAAAAGAAAAAACAATTGATTGAAATGAAAAATAATGCGGAAACTTTATTATATAGCGCCGAGAAAAGTCTTCGCGAAGCCGGTGAAAAAATCCCGGAAGATTTAAAAAATAAAGCTGAAGAAAAGATAAAGGAAGTAAAAGAAGTGTTGCCAAAAGACGATCTGGAGGAGATAAAAAATAAAACCACAGAACTTTCTCAAATTTTATCAGAAATAGGCGCTCATCTTTATAAGACACAGCAGGAATCTAAAGAACAAAAAACAGAAGAAGATTCAAAACAAGACCAAGACAAAGAAAAACCCGATGACAACGCAAAGGATGCTGATTTTGAAGAAAAACAATAATTTGTTCGCTTTGCTCACTAATAATCCTGTGATATAATTTTACAAATGCCTCAAGAATCCAATTTCTATAAAGCTTATAAATTAGCCTATAGCGACAGAACATTATTGATTAAAAAATCTATTTTAGCCATTGTTATTATGGTTTGTTTCGGATTAGGGTCTGTTTTTTTTCTTAATTTCCTGAACAATTTTTCTAATATTAATTTAATAGTGGCCGTTTTGTTGTGGTCAATCGGGATTTCCTTATTGCCCATATTTTTTTTGGTTTTTCCTTTTTCTAATTTTTTACTTTGGAATTTAGGCATCAGCATAGCGCCTTTTTTGCCTCTTCTTTTAAAGGGGCAATGGAGTCTTTATTTTTTTGCTATCATTGTTTTTATTTTTTTGTTGTTTCTTTGCTCAAGAGCAAGTATGAAAGGAGAAAGCAATGATTTGTTAGATCTTAAGTGGCGACGCATAGTTCTCAAAGGGTCATTCTTTTTGCTCTTGTCTTTAGTTGCTATATTAGTTACTTTAGTTTGTTTTCAAGGTAAAACAGCGCAGATAGAACAAAGCGGCGAGAAATTATTGGACACGATTATCAATCAAAGCGAAAGCGCTCAAAGTATTTTTGGCATTCAATTAACGGGAACGATTGATGAGGTTTTAAAAAGTTATTTAGAAAAAGAGGCGTCAGATTTAGACGGTTTGGACGAAACCTTTTTGAATCAAATGAAATCTAATCTTTCCGGCTTCTTAAATATTCCTTTGACCGGTGAAGAAAAATTATCTTCTTTAATAATAGATTGGATTAAAAATTATTGGCAGACAGTTTCTCCCCAATTAAAACTCGGCTTGACTCTTGTTGCTTTTATTTTAATATTAAGCGTCCTGAAATTTATCAATATTATATTTTCTTTGATTCTTGTTTTATTTAGCTGGATTTCACTTCAGATTCTTTTATCGCTTAAATACCTAACAATCAAAAGAATCGGCGTTGAAAAACAAGAAATAACAATTGCTCTTTAGTTAAGAATTTTTATATGGAAGATTACTATGAAATTTTAGGGGTTTCGCGCGATGCTTCTCCCGAAGAAATCAAAAAAGCTTTTTATAAACTGGCGCATAAATATCATCCCGACAAAGGAGGTGATGCGAAAAAATTTAAAGAAATTAACGAAGCTTATCATGTTTTATCAAGTAAAGAAAGGAGAGAACAATATGATAAATTTGGCAGAGTTTTTGAAGGTTCGGGCGCCGATTTTAGGGAAGGTTTTGCCGGTTTTGATTGGTCGGGTTTTAATTGGCAAGGAGGTGGCTTTGAGACGCCTTTCGGCTTTTCAATGAATAATTTTGATTTGAATGACATTCTTTCAGATTTTTTTAAAGGAGCAACCGGCATGGGTTCAAGAAAAACAAGATATCAAAAGGAAAACGCCAATAAAAGAGGGAGGAACATTGAAGTTAGTCTGGAAATAAGTTTAGAAGAGGCGGCTTTTGGAACAAAAAAAGATATTACTTTTAAAACTTATCTTCCTTGCGAACATTGTCAGGGCAAAGGTTATGAACCAGGGTCTAAATTGAAAGAATGTCCCAATTGCAAGGGAGAGGGATCAATAAGGCAATCGCGCCGAACATTTTTTGGAGAAATTACTCAAATAGTTGAATGCCCAAAATGCAAAGGAAAAGGCAAAGTTCCGGAAAAACCTTGCAAGGTTTGCGGCGGTGATGGTCGTTATTACGGGAATAAAGAAATTAAAGTTGAAATTCCGATTGGCATTAGAGATGGCGAGACAATCAGAATCAGGCAGGAAGGAGAAGCAGGAATTTTAGGAGGCCTTAACGGTGATTTATATATCAGGATTATTATTAAGCCCCATCCAATATTTGAGAGGCAGGGCGATGATTTATATATTTCTTTACCCGTTTCTTTTTCCGAAGCAACTTTAGGAGGGAAAAAAGAAATACAATTGCTTGATAAGAAAAATGTTGTTTTCAAAATTCCGGCTGGTACCGAATCCGGAGAAATTTTCCGTTTAAGAGGCAAAGGGATTAAGCATTTTAACGCCCCGGGTCAAGGAGATCTCTATGTTAAAGTAAAAATCAAAACGCCAAAAAAAGTTTCCGCGAAAGCAAAAGAGCTTTTGGAGGAATTAAAAAAAGAATTAGATTAATTAGAAATTAAAAATTTTATATGCTATATTAATATAAAAGTAATAAAATAAAAAAATTATGAAAAATTTTACATCTTTGTTTAAAGAGAGCTTTGAAGTGTATAAGCAAAAATTAAAGCCTATTTTAATATTATCGTTTATATATGTCTTGGTGTTTTGTGCAATAACGGTAGTAATTGTCGGAGTTCTTTACAGTAGACAATCTATTTTAGCAGGAGAAACATTGTCAGAAACAAGTTTGCTTTTGCTTTCTGTTTTTTTGAAGTCTCTAATTTTTATTATTATTCTTTTTTTGCTCGGTGGATTTATGGGAGCTTCTCTCTTGGTGTTGGTAGTAAAGCCGGTCGGGACTTCATTAAATGAAATTTTTAGAGAAGCCTGGAAAAACCTTTGGGAATATTTAATAATTATGATATTAGCAGGCTTTTTTATATTTTTAGCTTATCTTTTCTTCTTTATCCCAGGGGTAATCGTATCAGTTTATTTAATGTTTTCATTTGTTGTTTTGATTGATGAAGGTAAGAAAAAAATGGATGCTTTAAAACGAAGTTGGAATTTAGTAAAAGGCAATTGGTGGAAAGTTTTTGGTAAAATAATTCTATTGAACATTGTTTTTTTAATTATATTTTTTGTTTTTAATTCAATCAATAATTTATTAGGCACAATCGTTCAATTTCTCTCCTTGCCTTTTGGCGTCATATTCGTATATTTACTTTATCTAGAATTAAAAAAATCTAAAGAAACACAACCACAAGTTTCAACACAAACATAATTATGGCAGATTTTCCTTTTGTTTATCTTTTATCAGGGTTATTAGCCGGTCTTATTATTGCCGGGGGTTTTTATTTTTTTGTTATCAAGAAAGAAAAACCAAAAAAAGAGGACAATCAATCCTTTTTATTGTTGCAAAACCAGATACAGGAAATCACTCGGACTCTTGATAAAAAATTGGGAGAAATTCCTAATGTTATCCAAAATCAATTCGGGCAAAGCGCTAAAATTATCAGGGAAGTGACGGAAAAATTGACTAAATTGGATGAAACAAATAAACAGGTAGTCAATTTTGCCGATCAACTTAAAAACCTTCAAGATATTCTAAAAAATCCGAAACAAAGAGGGGTTCTCGGAGAGTATTATCTGGAAACGGTTTTGAAAAATGTTTTACCGCCAGATACTTTTCAGACGCAATATGAATTTAAAGACGGAACCAAAGTTGATGCCGTAATTTTTATAAAGGATAAAGTAATTCCCATTGACTCTAAATTCAGCTTGGAAAATTACAATCGTCTTTTGGAAACCAACGATGAAAATGAAAGAAAGAAATTAGAAGAGGCTTTTAAATCGGATTTAAAAAACAGAATTGACGAGACGGCTAAATATATAAAACCGGAAGAAGGGACAATGGAATTTGCTTTTATGTTTATTCCCTCAGAAGCAATTTATTATGATTTATTGATTAATAAAATCGGAACCGTGAAAGCCAACACTCGCGATTTAGTTGAATACGCGATGGGTCAGAAAAAAGTGATTATTGTTTCCCCAACTTCCTTTTTAGCTTATTTGCAAACCGTTCTCCAGGGATTAAGGGCTTTGGAAATAGAAGAATCAGCAAAAGAAATCAAAAAACGAGTGGAAGAATTGTCACGGCATTTGACAAGCTATGAAACTTATATGCAGAAATTAGGGAATCATTTGGGAACCACGGTTAATATGTATAATTCTGCTTATAAGGAATTTGGCAAAATAGATAAAGACGTTTATCGCATTTCAGGAAAGAAGATAGATGTTGAACCGTTAGAAATAGAAAAACCGAAACAAGAAATTAGCCAAGAAGATATAGAATAAAAAGAGGGCTTTAGCTCTCTTTTTTAATAATTTTTGTCTATTTTCTTGACATTTTTTTTCTTCCGAGTAAAATATATAAATGTAATTAGCAATCAAAGTTGAAGATTGCCAACTCAGGGAAAAAGAGGTTATTTCAAAAACACGCTATCAAATTATCAATAAAACAATATAATTCTATGAACATAAAACCATTGTCTGATCATATTTTTGTTGAAGCCGTTAGCGAGGAAAAAATCACTAAGGGCGGAATTTTTATCCCGGAATCTGCCGAAGAAAAACCAATAATGGGGAAGATTATTGCCGTGGGACCGGGAAAAGTCAATGATGAGGGAAAACTGATTCCCTTAAATGTAAAAGTGGGAGATAAAATTTTATTTACCAAATATACCCCCAATGAAATAAAAATAGATGAAAAAGAGTATTTAGTTATTCGCGAAGACGATGT
>Ga0172363_10003876_pt1 | contig 12129 bp, 16 predicted proteins | sample LakKivs2_kivu2a2_FD_114541 | JGI IMG/M metagenome (GOLD analysis project Ga0172363, IMG submission 114541) | Sediment microbial communities from Lake Kivu, Rwanda - Sediment s2_kivu2a2 | ecosystem: Environmental > Aquatic > Freshwater > Lake > Sediment | place: Rwanda: Western Province, Lake... | reverse complement strand
GCTGCGCGGCCTCAAGATGAGCGGCTTCGGCATCGTCGTCGGTCTCGTCGCGCTCGCGGCCGGGATCGGCCGGATCCTCGGCCAAGAGCTTCCGATCATCCCCGTTCTGCTCATCGTCTTCGGCGTCGGGTTGGTCATCAGGACGGTCGCCCGCGGCCGAAGGTCGTCGGGAATGCCAGACGCGTCATAGGGAGGATCCCATGAATGTCATGACCGTGATCGCCCACCCCAACCCCAAGTCGTTCTGCCACGCCATCCTGCGGCGGTTCGACGCGGGGCTCAAGGAGGCCGGGCACACCAACGACATCGTCGACCTTTACGCGATGAAGTTCGATCCGGTCTTCCGGACTCGGGACTACGCGAGCTACATCGACGAGAGCGTCCCGCGCGACATGCTGGACGAGTGGAACCTCATGGGCAGCATCATGGAGTTCTGCGGCGGCCCCGTGCAGAGGTTCGTGGCCAAGCGCTGGCTGAGCAAGAAGACGCCGCTCGAGCTCGGCCGGATCATCCGCAAGCAGATGCCCCGCGACGTCGTGGACCAGCAGCGGCGGCTGCTCAGGGCCCAAGGCGTGGCCTTCATCGCCCCAAATTATTGGATGAACTTCCCGGCCATGCTCAAGGGCTGGTTCGAGCGCGTCTTCTCCCCCGGCTTCGCCTACAGCCTGACGCCGGAGGGCTGGCACGGCTCGTCGGCCGGCCGCATCCCGCTACTTCGCCACGAGAAGGCCCTGGTCATCAATACGACCCATTTCACCGAGGAGACCTATCAAGGCGATTTCGGCAAGGCGATGACCACGGTCATAGACGACTGGGGCCTGCGCTATCCCGGCATCAAGAAGGTCGAGCACGTCTTCTTCTACGGCGCCGACGTCACGACCCCCGAGCAGCGCCAGGCCTGGCTCGATCAGGCCCACCGGCTCGGCCGCGACTTCACGAATTGACCGCCGGGGAATGCCGGCGCCTGGAATAAGGCGCCACGCTGCAGCGCAAGATGAGCCTGGCCGGGACGCGCGTAAGTTTGAGCGGGAACTTGACATTATGGCCATAATGTAATATACAGTGGAGTTAAAGATCGGAGAAAGAGATGAGAGAGGATGACGTCTTCCGCAAGCAGGCGCAGCTCATGAAGACCCTGGCGAACGAGGCACGACTGAAGATCATAAACCGTCTCTCACGCGGAGAGAGCTCGGTGGGCGAGCTCACGCAGTTCGTCGGCTTGGACCAATCGACCGTCTCCAAGAACCTGTCGCTGCTCAAGGCACACGGCATTGTCCGCGATCGGCGGGACGGAAACATCGTCTATTATGAGCTGCTCACGCCCTGCATCATGAACTTTTTTTCCTGCGCCACGCAGGTCATGAGGGAAAGGGCGGGGCAATAAGGAGACATGGCCATGTTCTCGGAAACCCAAAAGCTTTATGTGCCGCCCGAGTGGGCCTTTGCCTTCCACGGGCACCGCTGCCCCTTCATGCCGCTCGGCTGGCGGATGGGACTCCTGGCCCTCAAAGCGCTCGGAACAGAGCGTGAGAAGGACCACACGCTGCACGTGATCTGCGAGCTCGGGGAGGGACATCCTCAAACGTGCCTGATGGACGGCATCCAAGCCGCCACCGGGGCCACCTTTGGCAAAACGCTCATCGAAAAGACCTTTTGGGGCAAGCTCGCGGCGACCTTCTGGTATCCCGGCAAGACGCCGGTGAGGTACGCGTTGAACCCCGGGTTCATCGACGAATTCGGGAAGCACGAATTCTTTGCCCACCGGAAGCGCGGGGTGGAGCCGTCGGGCATCCCGGCCCCCGTGACGCAGGAGGCCATCGATTGGACGCTGTCCCTTAGCGACGAGACGATCTACTCGGTGGAGCTGCGCCCGGACTTCGCCTTTCAACCCCCCAAGGGCTCGTTCAACAAGACGCTCTGTTCGAACTGCGGGGAATACGTTTTCGAGCGCTATGTCCGTTATCGCGACGGAAAACCCTACTGCATTCCCTGCTCGGGTTATCGGCGCTGAGGCGCCGGATCTGCCGCTCCGTCGGAGAGGTCCGGGCCCGCTCCCAGAGCGCGTCCGACGGTCCTCCCCGGCGGGGCGGCCAAGACATCAAGATAAGGAGACAAGCGATGATCGATCCGAAAGACTATTATGAGCGCGGGCTCGCGCTTCACGGCCACAAGTGCCCGGCCATGCCCATGGGATTGCGCGTCGGCGCAGCCGCCATGAACGCCCTGGGCGTCGAGCGCGCTAAGGACGGCCAGCTCCTCGCCCTCCTCGAGCTCGGCGACGACCACTGCGCGACGTGCTTCGCCGACGGGATCCAGACGATCACCGGATGTACGCTCGGCAAAGGCAATATCAAGAAGCTCCATTACGGCAAATGGGGCGTGACGCTGGTCGAGTCGGCAACGGGCCGCGCGGTCCGGGTGACGCCGAAGGCCTCGGCCATGCTGGCCAACAAGCAGACCGCCTTCTTCAAGGAGTACCGGGAAAAGGGGGTTCCGGCCTCGAAGGTTCCGCCCGAGGTCGTCGAGCCTCTCGTCGAGCGGGTCATGGCCACACCGGACGGGGTGCTGCTCACGGTGGGCCCGGTCTTCCATTACGATATCCCCCATCGGCCGCACTCCTTTTCGAGCCTGGTCTGTGACGAATGCGGCGAGATGGTCGTCGAGGGTTATGCGCGAGTCGTCGGTGACAAGCGGGTATGCATTCCCTGCCAGGAGAGACTGACGGGGGCCAAAGGCTGAGAGCCGCGGCGCCATGAGCACAGCTCACATCATCGCCTTCTTCGCCGTCCTGGCCGTGTCGGTCGTGTTCTCCATGTTCGGCAAGGGGGGCGGCTCGCTCTACACGCCGGTCCTGGTCATGCTGGGGTACGGAGTGGCCTCGGCCATTCCCACCTCGCTCTTCCTGAACCTCGTGACCGCCCTGGTCGCGACCATCGTCTTCGCGCGGAACAAGCTCGTCGACTTCAAGTTCTCCTCGATCTTCCTCCCCGGCACGATCGCGGGCTCCCTTCTCGGGGCCGTACTCAGCAGCCGGGCCCCCAAGAACCTCCTGCTCGGCATCTTTTCCGCCTTTCTTTTCGGCGTCGGCTTCCTCATGATAGCCTCCACGAAGAAGGGCTCCGGCAGGCCGCTCCGACGCCTCTCGCCGGGTCTGGCAGCGGTAGTCGTCGTCTTTTCCTTCGCCGTGGGCGTCCTCTCCAGCCTTATCGGGGTCGGGGGCGGGCTGATCATTTTTCCCTTCCTCGTCCTCTTTATGAGATACTCTGCCCAGAAGGCCGCCGGCGCGAACTCCTTCATCGTCACCATCAGCTCGATTGTCGGCACGGCCGGCCATTTCGCCCTCGGCCCGGTCGATTACATCCTGATCGGCATCACCACAATCGCCGCAATCGTCGGCTCCGCCGTCGGCTCTCACGTGACAGTAAAGGCGAGCCCGTCCTTCGTGAAAGTGGCCTTCGCCGGCATCATGTGGTTCTTCTCGGTCGAGATCGTGCTTAATTTGCTGGGGGTCATCTAGGCCTATGGAGCCGCGGGCCCCCCGCAAGTCCGTTCGCCGCTGGCCTGCCGCTGGGTTCGCAGCGTGGTTGGCCGGGCTGGCTCTCCTCCTTGCGCCGGCGGTCGCGTACGCCCAGGAAGGAGAGCCGCGGGCGGCGCTTGACAAGCAGGATGAATTCTGGTCGCGGCTGAAGAGCGTGAAGGCCGGCCCCTTGACGCTTGATTTTGGTGGGCAGGTCCGGGCGCGGTACGAATACGACGGCGGATTCACGCTCCTAGGCTACCAGCCGGGAGGCCACGACCAGCTCCTCCTCGAACGGGTCCGGTTGGACCTCGCCGCCCGGTTCAAGAAGGGGCCGCGACTTATCCTGCAGCTCCAGGATGCCCACGCCTGGCTGACCCGGCTCAAGGACAGCGACTTCCCCGTGTCCAGCCCGATCGAAGATACCCTCGACATCCGGCAACTCTCTGTCGAGTGGGAGCACATCGGCGGAACTGCGATCGGCTTCCGCCTCGGACGGCAGCAGATCTCCTACGGCGACCAGCGGGTCTTCGGACCGGGAAGCTGGGGGAACACCGGCCGCTACGCCTGGGACGCGGCGATGCTGAAGATCGACACGCGATGGTTCTGGACAGATGCCTGGGTCGGCGATTATTTGACCTACAAGTCCGATGTCTGGCCGGACCGCGACCTCAAGCGCTTTCGGACCTTCGTCGCCTACACACATCTCAAGGAGCTGCCTTTCCGCCTCGACATATTTTACGTCCTCAAGAGCGACACGAGCGGCGCGGTCGTGGGCGAGTCGGGGACCGGCAACCTCCTCTCCCACACGGCCGGCTTCCAGGCCGAGGGCCGCGCGTTCGGGCTCCTCGACGCCGGGGCGACTTTCGCCGGGCAGTTCGGGCGGTCCGCCGGCGACGAGATCCGGGCCTTCGGCGCGAGCGGGAAGCTCGGCGTCACACTGCCGGCCGCTTCGCAGCCGAGGCTGGGCGTGCAATACACCTGGGGCTCCGGCGACCGGGATCCCTACGACCGCGTCCACGGGACCTTCGACGGCGTCTACGGCGGGCGGGACATCTCCTTCTACGGCTATCTGAACCTCTTCTTCTGGGCGAACCTCCGGGACGCGGAGATCGATTTCAGCGTCAAGCCGCATCACGGGATCGAGCTCTTCGTCGAGTACCATCATTTCCGGCTCGACCAGGCGACGGACGCCTGGTACACGACCGGCCTCAAGGCCTACCGGCGCGACCCGACGGGACGCTCGGGGACCGGGCTGGGCGGCGAGTTGGATTCCCGGGTGGTCTGGACCCTCTGGAATCATCTGGAGCTGATGGCGGGCTACGGCCGGCTTTTTCCCGGTCTCTTCGTTAAGAACACCGGGCCCGCGGCCCCGGCCAACTGGGTCTTCGCCCAGGCGGCCTATTCCTGGTAACAAGCGTTGGAACGATCGAATTCGATAGGGGTCACGGTCGCAATAGATCACTGGGGTCCCCGAGCGTCGCGGTTTCGCTCCGGCCACCGGCGCGTCAGGCGATCCACTTGCGCTTGATGTTCCAGAGGCTCGCCGCGAAGAGGACCCCGCAGAAGACGGCCAAGATCAACAAGTCGAGTCCGAGCGGCATTCGGTTGCCGTTCTGGACGGCTCCGTGGAGGGCATCGGCGCCGTATGTCAGAGGCAGTGCATAGGACAGGGGCCGGAGGAAAAGGGGCAGCTTAGCGACGGGGAAAAACAGCCCGCAGAGAAAGAGCATCGGGAACCGGAAGAAGTTCGAGAACGTTTGGGCTTCGAAAACTTCGCTGACCGAGACGGCGATGAACAGGCCCAGGAAGGTCGAGGCTGTCGCGATCATCGCGACCGCCGCCGCAAATACGCCCCACCGCAGGCCCGAGAGATCGATGATGAACGCGGCCATGGCCACAGGGACGAAAGCGTTGGCGATCCCGAAGACGATCGCACCCGAGGTCTTAGCCAGCATCAAGTGCTCGAGGGGGAGCGGAGCGAGCAGGAGGCGGTCGAACGACCGGCCTTTCTTCTCGAAAGTCACGGTCACGGCCAGCAACGACGTGGTGCCGAAGAGGATCGAGACGGCCACAACGCCCGGAAGCAAGACCGGGATGCTCTCCACGCCGTCCCCGGACCTGATGAAGAACATCCCCGTCCAGGCGAGCGGAAAGATCAAACCCCAGCTGATGTTCGGCGGCTTGAGATAATAGGTCCGCACGTCCTTGGCCAGGATGTTCCAGAAGGCGATCCATCGTTTCATTGGCCGCCCCCCGATTTTTCTTTATCTTTCCTCATCGCGTCCGTTTCGATCCCCGTGATCCGCACGAAAACATCCTCAAGGGACGGACGCATCCGCCGGGCCTCGGTGACCTCTAGGCCTTGATCCTCAAGGAAACGCACCAGCGGGCCGACATGAATGGGCCCGCCGGCCTTGACCCGGATCGTCCCCGGCCCGAGCTCCTCGAACTCGAGGGTGGGAAAGGCCGCGGCGCTCTTTGCGAGCAGGCCCGGGACGGTGGCCGTAACGGCGATCTCCATGATATGCTCTTCCTGTTCCGGTTGAACGAGGTTTTCGACGGTATCGATCCGCACGATCCTTCCCGCGACAATAAAGGCGATGCGCCCGCAAACCCGCTCGGCTTCCTCGATATAGTGAGTGGTCAAGAAGATCGTCGTCCCAGTTCTATGCAGGTCGGCGATGAGCTGGCGGATCTGCCTAGCACTGGCCACGTCAATACCCGTGGTCGGCTCGTCCAAAAAAAGGATTTCCGGGTCATGGATGACCCCGGCGGCGATGGTAAGCTTGCGTTTCATCCCTTTGGAATAACCGGCGAACTTGCGGTTCGCCGCATCGGCCAGCCCGAACGCATCCAGAAGCCGCCCGGCCCTTTTCCGGCGCTCCGCCTTGCCCAGGCCGTAGAGGGCCGCGCAGAAGCACAGATTATCGAATCCCGTCAATTCCGGATAAAGGTTGCTTTCGTCCGGGACGACGCCGATCAAATGCTGGGCCGCCTTGGCGTCCTTTGTGCAATCGACCCCCTCGATCCGGATCGACCCCGAATCCGGCCGGGCGAGCCCCGTGAGCAGATTGATCGTCGTGGTTTTGCCTGCGCCGTTCGGTCCCAGAAAGCCGAAGAGCTCACCCCGGCGGACCTCGAAATCGATCCCTGCGACGGCCCGGACTCGGTCGAAGCTCTTGGCCAGGCCCTCCACGACGATCGCGTCGCCGCCCGCGCCGGTCACGGTCCGCTCTCCCGGTCCGTTCCGGGCGGGACCGCGAGCAGGCCCTCTGTCTTTTTCATCCATTTCGCCAGCGTCGCCCTGTTGATTTCATAGTGGACAAAATAGCCGCGCTTGACCGCCTTGACGATCTCGGCCTGGCGCAGGATGCTGAGATGCTGTGAGACCGCCGCGGGTGTGATCCTGAGGATGCCTGCCAAGGCGCTCACGCAGAGGGGGCGGCGCTTGAGCAGGCCGATGATGCGCACGCGAGCTTCCGCAGAGAGAACCGCGAAGATGCGGGCCGATGCCTTCGGATCGGGCATGAGCTTCAGGGACCTGAAATCGTTTAAGTATCAGCGCGTATACTTTAAAACTCGGCGGCCCGGCCGTCAAGGGCCGGAAGTCCTCGCCGGCGCTTGAAATATTATTCGTCCTTTTTGTCGGCTGTCGAAAAATCCAGAGCTCTGAATCTTCCGTCCACGATCTCCCTTATGAACTCCTCGACCTTTGCTTTGATGGCGTCGCGGACCTGCCTTGTCTCCACCAACCGTTCGTCCAGCGAACCCGTGAACGAGGCCGGGTCGGGGAAGCTCCAGACGATGGTCCGCGTTATGCCGGGGAAGATCGGACAGCGCTGGGCGGACTCGTCGTCGCAGACGGAGATGACGTAGCCGAAGAGAGCTCCGCTCCTGTAGATGTCGAAGACGCTCTTGGCCGCGTTCCGCGAGATGTCGATCCCGGCTTCCTTCATCACCTGGATCGCCAGCGGATTGAGCGGCGCCGGCTCGAGACCGGCGCTGAAGGCCTGAAACCGGTCCCCGGCCAGAGAATCGAGGAACGCTTCAGCCATCTGGCTCCGCGCGCTGTTATGGACGCAGACGAAGAGGACCCGGATCTTACCGTTACCCATGCTTGCTCCTGCCATCATTCGATGGGCTTTCGCATTTGAGTCCCGTACTTCTCGCGGAGGACCCGCAGGTTCTCCATGAGCGATTCGTCGGTCGGAAAGGTGATGGCCTGGGGAGCACAGATGCTGACACATCCGCTGCAGCCCACGACGCATACGAACGGCAAGGCCACCTCCATGATCGACCCGGCTTCGGCATAGACCCCATTCGGGCAGAACTCCCTGCATGCGCCACAATTCGTGCATTTCTTCGGGTCGATCGTTGGGAACCAAGGGATCTCTTCGCGGGGGATCACGGAATTTGAACCGGCGCTCATGCTCTCCCCTCAACCGCAGAGTACATGTATCCGGCCATATGGCACCGCACCGTCAGCGCCTTCGCTTGAGCATCATTCGGAGCGTTCCCGGCACGTCGGCCAAGCGGCCGGCCATCATGAAGAAATAGGTCATCGTCCAGTTGGCGAGAACGACGGAGACGCCGAAAAGGAACATGCCCGCGCTCATCAGAGGCCAACCGGACATGATGTTCCCAACGACGCAGCCCGTGGCGATGGCCGCGCCGGCCCCGACAAGGAATCCTCCGAACAAGGCCGTCACAACCTGCTCCGGCGGCTTATTTTGCAGCCTGACCCGGCCTCCGAGCGAGGCGGAGGCGAAAGCCCCGAAGAAGGTCCCGAAGACGACCAGGACGAGCCACCAGGTGATCTTCTTGGCGCCCGGGGACTGCGCAGGCTGCGCCGCCTTCGCCGCCGGGCCTACGATATGGGTCAGGCTTGATTCCGTAAGCAGTTCCTGGATATGAAGGACACCGTGGGTGACGCCGACCGGATAATTGCGCCCGGACGCGGCAGAGGAGAACAGAGAAGCCACGACTACGAGCCCGACGCCGATCCCCGCCTGCCAGGGCTTCCAGGGCTTAGTCATCAAACCACGGGATCGGGCCGGCGGAGCCGGAGGAATGGACGTGGATCCCGGGCATTCGCGCTTCTTTTTCCGTCGGAGGACAAGCGCCACGGTCAAGACGGCGAGGATCAGCGCCCAAGACCAGAACGGCAGGCCTGAAAGCGAGGGAAGCGTTACGGGGCCGCCGCCGGAGGCCGTCGTTTTGACCGCTTTCATCTTCGCCGCCCAGCCGGTCAGGGGGCCGTGCTCGATGAAAGCGATCCCGACAGGTATAGTCAGAAGGGCGACGATAGAATTGAGGTTGCCCATCGCCGACTTATAGAGGCACCCGCTGATGCAGCCCCCGGCCAACACCGTTCCGGCGCCGAACACGAGCCCCCCGGCGATGTCGTTCACCCAGAGGAGCGGCTTGGGGCTCAACGAGACCCACCCGGCCAGGCTTGCAACGGCGAAGCCAGCCATCGAGACGACGATACCGACCCATAGGCCGAAAACCTTCCGCCCGTCTCTCATCAGGAGGACTTCGCTGAAGGCCGACGCCCCGCAGAGGTCCCCCTTCTGCAGGAAGAAGCCCAGGAAAAGGCCGATGGGGAAAGCCGTAAGCACCCATCGCCCCGTGAATATGGCTATGAGGAGAATCCCTGGCCCGGCAAGCATTGAAGCCCAAAGGGGCCACCAGCGCCCCGGGACCGCGGCCGACTTCGAGATCGTTTCACTCACCATGGATCCTCCGGTCAGATCTCCTTGGGGCTAGCTTTCCGGAACGGCGCCCGCCGGGAAATATCGCCGTTTGAAATAGAGGGCGACGTTGACGAGTCCTATCATCACCGGCACCTCGACGAGCGGCCCGATGACCGCGGCGAAGGCTTCGCCGGAATTGATGCCGAACACAGCCACAGCCACGGCGATCGCCAGCTCGAAGTTGTTGCTGGCGGCGGTGAACGAAAGCGTCGCCGCCTTGGGATAATCGGCGCCCGCCCTCCGGCTCAAGAAGAAGGAAACCAGGAACATGACCACGAAATAGATGAGGAGCGGGATCGCGATGCGCAGGACGTCGAGCGGGATCTTGACGATGAACTCGCCCTTGAGCGAGAACATCACGACGATCGTGAAGAGCAGGGCGATGAGGGTGATCGGCGTGATGACCGGCAGGAACTTCTCCTGATACCACTCCCGTCCCTTGAGCCGGATGAGGCCGAACCGCGAGATGAGCCCGGCCAGGAAGGGGATGCCGAGGTAAATGAAGACGCTCTTCGCGATCTGGCCGATGGTCACGTTGACGGCCGTCCCTTTGAGCCCGAGCAAGGTCGGGAAGATGGTGATGAAGATATAAGCGTAGACCGAGAAGAAAAGCACCTGGAAGATCGAATTGAAGGCCACGAGCCCGGCCGCATATTCGCGGTCGCCCTGGGCCAGGTCGTTCCAGACGATGACCATGGCGATGCAGCGGGCCAGGCCGATCATGATCAGGCCGTACATGTACTCCGGCTTGTCGCGCAGGAAGACGACCGCCAGGGCGAACATCAGCAGCGGCCCGATGATCCAATTCTGGACGAGCGAGAGGCCCAAGACCTTGAAGTTCTTAAAGACGTCCCCGAGCTCCTCGTAGCGCACCTTCGCGAGAGGAGGATACATCATCAAGATGAGCCCAATGGCGATGGGGATATTCGTCGTCCCCGATTGGAACCGGTTGATGAGGCCGACGATGGAGGGCACGAAATAGCCGAGCCCGACGCCAAGGCCCATCGCCAGAAAAATCCACAGGGTCAGGTAGCGGTCAAGGAATTTGAGCTTCTGGACGCGAGGTGTCATGTGCGCACTCCTTTGAAGATGTCACCTGCCGAGCAGGAAATAGGTGCCGAGGATGATGATGAGGACCCCGGCCGCCTTCTGCAGGATGCCGTGGGCCGCCCGCAGCCCCTTCGATTCGAGGAGGCCCTTGGCCGCCCCGACCGAGGTCCCGGCGGCGAGGACCAACGCCGAGTGACCCAGGGCGTACACGAAGAGGAGCAATCCTCCGTAGAGGACGTTCCCTTTCTCGGCGACAAAAGCCAGCAGGACGGCCAGGATCGGTACCGCGCAGGGCGTCGAAACGACGCCGAAGAGCAGGCCCAGCAGGAAAGCGCCGATGTTGCCCCGCTGACGGACCTTGATCCCCGAGGGCGCCGGGATGTTCAGCTTGAGGACCCCCAGCAGCTGAAGCCCCATGATCAGGCAGACGGCGGCCACGGCGTATTTCCAGAACGGGCCGACGTTCCCGAAAAGCTTCCCCATCAGCGCCGAGACAAGCCCCAAGGCGGTGAAGGTGACGGCGAGGCCGAGAACGAAGAAGAGAGAGAAGACGAGCGAGCGGCGGGCCGACGACGTTTCCCGGTTTCCCGCGACGACACCCATGAGGAGGGGTATCATGGCCAGGACGCAGGGGTTGAGGGCCGTCGTCACGCCGCCGGCAAAGACGGCCAAGACGGCCAGCCAAGGGCTATGCTGGAGGGCCTGAGAGATATCGCCGAACAAGCCCGTCATGGCCGCCCGCTCAGCTTACCCCGTGCTTCTTCAAGAGATCGAGGATCTCCTCTTTGGGAAAGAGCCCGACGTGGCGGGCGATCTCCTTGCCCTTCTGATCCAGAAAGACCTGGGTCGGAATGAGCTGGATCTTATACTTTTCCGCGGGCGCAGGGTCCTTCCAAACATCACAAAAGACGACCTGGACCCGGTCGGGGAACATGGCGGCGATCTCCTTCATGATCGGCTGCATCTTCTTGCAGGGGATGCACCGGTCGGCGCCGAGCTCGAGGAAGGTGACCTGAAACTTGGAAAAGTCAACATCGAGCCGGTTCGTGGCCAGCACTTCGCCCTTCGCCGCCCAGACCGGCGAATTGGATTGGGCCGCGGAAACGAGGACGAAAATGACGGCGAGCGAACCGGCGATCGCCAGCGGGACTGAGGCCGGGACAAGAGAGGTTTTCGGAGCGCAGCTCTTCATCGAAGCGCCCGTTCAGGCGGCGGCGCCGCGAAGCCAGTCCTTGATCTCGTCGGGGCTCGGCAGACGGCCCGAGGACACGACCCGGCCGTCGACGACGAGGCCGGGCGTGCTCATGATCTTAAATTCCAAGATCTTCTTGATGTCCGTGGCCTTCTCGACGCTCGCGGCGACGCCCATCTCGTCCAGGACTTTGCGGACCCTCCGCTCGAGCTCTTTGCAGTTGGGACAGCCCATTCCCAGGATCTTGATCTCCATTTCGAACCTCCTCCGAACGATGTGCGTTTCCGTGGCCGTCAGAGAACGGCGTTAAAAATATAGCCCACGATCATGATGCCGATTCCCACCACCGAAGCGAAGACGACCAGCAGCGGGACCTTCAGGACCTTGCGCAGGATGACCATCTCCGGAAAGGAGAGCCCGATGACGGACATCATGAAGGCGAGCACCGTGCCCAGGGCCGCCCCCTTGCCGAGCAGGGCCTGGACGATGGGGATGATGCCCGCCGCGTTGGAGTACATCGGGATGCCGAAGAGGACGGCCAGCGGGACCGCCCACCAGGCGCTCCGGCCCATGATCGAGGCCATGAAGTTCTGCGGCACGTAGCCGTGGAT
>Ga0172363_10003875_pt1 | contig 12129 bp, 14 predicted proteins | sample LakKivs2_kivu2a2_FD_114541 | JGI IMG/M metagenome (GOLD analysis project Ga0172363, IMG submission 114541) | Sediment microbial communities from Lake Kivu, Rwanda - Sediment s2_kivu2a2 | ecosystem: Environmental > Aquatic > Freshwater > Lake > Sediment | place: Rwanda: Western Province, Lake... | reverse complement strand
GTCGCCGGTCTCGCCATCGTAGAGAACGCCCGACACGAGATAGCCAAGGTGAAGGCCCTCATGCCCGAGGAGTTCGAGGCTGAGGAGCCGAGGCTTCTCGAGGAGGCGAAGGGGCTCCTCGCCAGGCTCCCCTTCCGAGACATCGACGTCTTGATCGTCGAGGAGATCGGTAAGAACATCAGCGGTGTGGGCATGGACACCAACGTCACTGGCAGGTTCTGGATGCCTGGGGAATCCGATCCGAAGGCGCCTAGGATAGGCAAGATAGTCGTCCTAGACCTCTCTGAGGAGACCCACGGCAACGCCATCGGGATGGGGCTCGCCGACATCGTAACCCGCCGCCTCTTCGAGAAGATCGACTACGACTCCACCTATGTCAACTGCCTAACTCAGGGGAGCAGCGAGACCGGGAAGACCCCTATCTGGCTCCCAAGCGACAGAGACGCCATAGAGACCGCCCTCAGGATATGCGGGCCCATCGACGTCCCTAATGCGAGAGTTGTCAGGATCAAGAACACCATGGAGTTGGAACATCTCTGGGTCTCCGAAAGCCTCGCGGAGGAGATCAGGAAGAAGCCGGAGCTTTCCCATAAGGTCAAGCTGCTCGACGGGTTGAGGGAGATGCAGTTCGATGTCCTGGGAACCTTAGTCAGGTGACATTAAAAGGACTATTTCTCGGTAGAACCCCGGCCATGGACTTCGGAAGCCGTAGAAGCAGAGGATTCCCGTCTGGTTGAGGTGGAATAACGCCTTCTGTGATTACTAGAACCGCTCCTCCTCAACCTCTTCCTTCAGGTAGGTGACGTACTCGACGAAGCGTGGGCAGGCATCGTAGTTCGGAGTCTCGCAGAACTGCCTCCTATGAGCCTTCGATGGCTTGTGCAGCTTGACCTTCTTGATCGTCCTGGGCTCCGCTAGGCATATCTCGCCGTCGAAGAAGATGCAGCTCAAACGAGTCGCCCATATCTCTATCCGCCTTCTGTTAATAGAGTGTTTTTTACCGGTGAAACATGGTTCCCGGATACTCGAAGCTAAAAAGGGTAGCCTCGTGGAGACACCCTCGTAACAGAGCAACTATCAGAGGCTCTCGATTGGAGGGATTATAAGCAGAAAAGTCTCCGATAAGCCAGATGAAGAGTAGATCAGGGGGACGCGTGGGTCTCCTCTTACCTTCAAGCAATACGACGATGGAGCCGGAATTCTACAAGATGGCACCAGGAGGCGTCACTATACACTCGGCCAGGATGATGCTCAGGGACGTGACAGTTGAGGGGCTGGAAGAGATGTCGGGGGAGGCAACGAGGGCGGCTGTGCTCCTCGCGACGGCTGGCGTTGACATCATCGTCTACGGCTGCACCTCAGGCTCCCTGCTGAGTGGCGTGGAATGGGAGAAAAGCCTCGTGTCAAGGATTACGGATGAGACCGGCATCCCGACCGCCTCGACCTCGGGTGCCGTGGTGGATGGGCTTCGGAGCCTAGGCCTTCACCGAATCTCAGTCGCTACGCCTTATACGGAGGATATTAACCTCCTCGAGAGGCGTTTCCTCGAGGCTCACGGTTTCGTCGTTGAAGATATTCAGGGGCTCGGCCTCGTGGATAACCTGAAGATCGGTTCTGTAAACCCTAGGAGGATCATGGAACTCGTAGGAAAGGTCGCAAGCGACTCAGATGGCGTATTCGTAAGCTGCACAAACCTCCCGGTCGTGCATCTTATTGGGGAACTGGAGTCCAAGCTTTGCAAGCCTATCGTAACGAGTAACCAGGCTTCGATGTGGGCCGCCCTTCGGGTGTTAAGGCATGGTCGCGTGGATGGTTACGGGAAGCTCCTAGCCTTATTATGACGTTGCCTCGTCAGCCCGAGGAATTAAAGAATACAGGATAACATCATTCTTGAACAATCCTTTTAAGACCAGCCACACTTCGTGAACGTATACTGAGTGATTATAAGTGCGTGAGAAAGAGTTCAGAGACTACATGAAGAAGCTGAGTCTAGACAGCAGGAGGATGGAGTCTGCTGTCAAGTCCGTTCAGGCGTTCGAGAGGCATCTACGGGTGAATGGTAAGAGCATCAAATCCGCCTCCGTTGAGGATCTGAAGGGGTACATTTCTCTGCTTATGGCGGAGAAGAGATGCTCCCAAGAAGGGCTGCTGGACATTGCCAGATATGTCCGCTTGGTCAAGATGAACGACCTTTTTGTATACCTCGCCTCGATAGTGGGGGCGCGGACTGTGCTTCCAAGCATCTCGGAGAGGCTCGTAGCGATCGTAGGCGAGGAGGCGAGGCGTAGAGTCTTCGATGGCGTCGAGGCGCCTCAGCCAGGCTCGCCTCCCGAGGCTTTCCCACCTGTCACAAAACGGATGATGGAGAGACTCGAGGCTGAGCTCACACCAGAGACATGCAGGAGGGTGCTGGCTGGGAACAATCATCTCGTGCCACGGGAAAGCTTCAATGATCAGAGGGAGATGTACCTGAGAACAAGGGACATTGACGAGGTCTTGAAGGATATGCATAACAAAGGAGTCAAAGAGCTCGAGGAGTACATGGTAGAGGGCAAGATCTGGTGGGAGCAGAAGATCACGCCTAGGGTCGTCGAGTTCGTCAGGAATAACCAAGAGATCCTCGCGGGCGTCCGCGACGGCGACAAAATCTATACGACGAAGATCCCGTACGCGCCAGACGACTACCTCGGTGAGACCGATCCACTGATGAGGAGGTACTACGCCTGCCATTGCCCGCTGGCAAGGGCTTCAATACTGGGTGGCGATGCAAAAATCTCACCGACATGGTGCTACTGCAGCGGTGGCTACCATAAGCTCCCGTTCGACGTTATCTTCGATAAGGAACTTGAGGTCGAGGTGCTTGAGAGCGCCTTAGCCGGCGACGATCGGTGCCGATTCGCAGTCAAGATGCCTCAATGAGATCTCAAGTGAGGGATTTTTTCTCAGCCTTTTTTATTTCATCCTTGGCCAATGGAAGGGACACGATCTGTTGAACGCGCCCGATCTTGCCGTCCGTCAGCCTCACCTTGATACCGTGGGGGTGGTTCTCGGACCTTGTCAGGATGTCCTTAACTACGCCCCGCGTCAGCTTCCCGGTCCGCTGGTCCCGTTTAAGTACGACGAGGACCTCTGTGCCCTTCTTGATGTTGCCCCTGATCTGTCCGTCGGTCATCATGATTACTCATCCGGCCTACCACCCCTTTATAGACGCTTCGACGAACCACATAACGATAGAGGAAACACCTCCCAAAAAACTTAGCTTAGGATATTATGTAATTAAATTGTCTCTTTTCGAGTGTTTTCTGCTCATACGCATTAGGGCTCTGATAGTCCTAGGCAGTTCTCTCCTTTTCCTATGCATCCAATTACACAGTAGAACTCGCCTGGTTCATCGCCTATGGTCTTGAAGCCATGCTCCTCATTTGCAGGGAAGTAAGCCACATCTCCGACCCCTAGGATTCCGCCTTTTCCGGGACCCAATACCTGAAGACGCCCCCCTGTCACGGCGATCTCCTGTTCCCATGGATGTTTATGCGGTTTCAGGTACCCCCTAGGTTCTATGACAAAGTAGCGGAGAGCGAAATTATGCAGATACTCCTCTCCCCCCGTCCTCTTCTCGGAGATCCATCTGATCGTCACGCCCTCTGCATCTTGACCGTAGGCTTCTTTGACGTCGTAGCCCTTAACGTCTCGAATGTTTTTGATTATCACCCTGATGCTTCCTCCTTTTAATAAGTTAAAGTTGGGGGGTGGCTTAAAACTTTAGTTTTTAGTTTTCCATTCCCCAGATGATATATAAAGACTTGAAACTAGAAAGTTTTTGTGTGTCTTTTAGCCTCGGTTAGGCCTTTTCAGTCTGTATTGCCCTTTAGATATTAAAGGGAAATAGGCAAAGTCCTAACTGAAAATCTATTGAAGCGAGCTTCCTAACTCACCGAGGCGGTTTTCGCAATGGTTTCGACGGCAGAAGATATAGGGGATTTCACTTTGATTGCCATCAGCGTTATTCTTTTCATAAAATATTCAGGACGTTAAAGCGCAATTATTTAAGAGGGTCCGGATTAACCTATAAAACCGCGTGCGCGAAGCCCATCTCTTTCCTGCACCTACTTACAGAGAATGGTATAAATAAATCAATGTTTTCTTGGATCGACCTCTGCGTGCAGATACTACTACAGCAGTAGTATCAGTTTTCACGCAGGTTTCAATCCTTGTTTTCTTGGATCGACCCCTGCATGTGCCCCCGCCCGACAAGTTCAACGTACTAGTAATCGTCTTTCAATTCCCGCCCCGTGGGATTTAACTCTGAAACTGTTATTTGATTATGCATTGAGCCCTCATGTGAAGTTAGATTTACCCAGTTTTGACTTTCTCATGCTCCTGGCGTCGGAACTGTTGGAGTCATTCGGCGTTCTCGTCGTCTATGTTTATCTCAAGTACTTCACATTTCAGATACTAGGTCCGATCTATTCGATTGCTTTTCGAGTCTCCTCGGGGAAGTCCCTCATCAGGCTCTCCAGTATGGTCCTGGCGATGTACTGCTTGAACTCGGCTTCGCTTATGGTGGGGCTGTAGATCCAGTGGTATCCACCCTTCCCCGTCTTCTCGACTCCCTTGAGGACGCCTGCCTCCCTCATGGCCTCGAGGAAATTGATGACGCTGGCGCGGCTGATGGTGTTGGGCTTGAGCTCGGCGTTGACTCGGTCCCATACGGCTTTGGAGCCGAGGCCTCCGTGGTTAGCCCAGATGGCTCTGAGGGCGAGCTCCTGGTAGTCCTTGAGGACGGCTCTTAGACCCTTCTCGGAGACGTCGTACTCGATTCGGTTCTTCATGCCAAAAACACGTATCAACAAGTTATAATAAACGTATCGAATTAGACACAGGGCATGTGTTTAGCTCATATTTATCAATACTTAGAAACAGGCTTAAAACGTGAAAAAAAGGCCCTTTTTTGGCTCAGATTACGTGTTCATTTCGGCTTCTGTGTTGCAGGTGAGTGGTTTGGAGGCGTAGATTTCATAGTAACGATTTTAACAATTTTCGGTTTTTACCGAAATTTTCGGTATTAACCGAAAATTATATTATTGGGTTTGTTTGACAATGAATTGATATGAATTTTTCATCGTTGAAATCCTATCTGGTGGCAAAGCACCTGCTAGGTAACAGGGTTTCAAGTCAGATTGATATTTCTCGTGAAACGGGCGTCGCTATCGGGTACGTCAACGAGGTCGTTCACGAGTTATCTAGCCTCGACATAGTCAAGGTCGAGTATGGGAAATGTACTCTTCTTGATCACGTCAAATTACTGGATAAAATTAGCTCGGACAGAAGCTTTAAGAAACTTCAGTGCGACGAGTTTAGGCTCCCGACTTCCACGATAGATGAGACTGAGATAATTCTGTCCAAGTTCTGTGAATCGCGTGGGATCGGTTACGCGTTCTCTGTCTTCAGCGCGTTGAGGAGTTATTATGAGTATCACATAAGCTATCCTAGCATCCACATATACATTGAAAACCTTTCAAGATTCCAGGAAATAGAAAAGGGAGAAGGCGTCGTCCCAGTGATCGTTCTTAAACCTGACCGACCAGATATACTGCAGAACTCAATGCGTCGCAACGGTTACAGTGTATGTGATAGAATCCAGGTTTTAATCGATTTATATGCGAGCGGGATAGGTAGGGATGCGGCGATCAGATTCTACAGGGACTCGATATGGAAGAGCACAACATTCTAGCCGAACACTCGTACAGGGAGCTCACGGATCTTCTACTATGGTTTTATCATCAGGGGCCTATCCCTGTGCTCATCGGTGGGTGGGCGGTCTTCTGTTACAGCTCGTACATGGGCTCGGTTGACATAGATCTGGTCGGCCCCAGTATGGGAGGCCTCTTCGACGCTACCCTTGAAGGCTTTGAGCGGGAGAGAGGTTATCAGGCAGTATCCTATGAACCCATGTATCTGGGCGTCTCCTTCAGGAAACCTGTCTATGAGGCAGGCGAACTTGTTGGGTATGTGGAGATAGACGCGTGTACCTATGAAGATGATAAACGAGTGTTCAAGGAGGACCAGGGAATTGAACTGCCTTATAGTCTCTGCTCAAGGGATGGTTTGCTGACCCGTGTTGCCCTGGGACCAAGGTGTGAGGCGTTTATTCCGGATAAAGCGTTACTGTTTCTGTACAAGTTGAAGGCGTTGAGGGATAGGCAGTTTGATCTCAGGGTGAGGGGCGCGGTTCTAGGTTTCGAGAGGGCCGAGTGGCTCAGATCAAAGATAGTTAAGGATGCCTCGGATCTGATCAGCCTGCTTGATCCGAACCCAGATCCGTGCATGGTTAAACAGGAGCTTGATCTATGCGTACTTGAAAGGCTGGTGGACGAGTTTCAGCTACATTTCTGTATTGGAAGCATCGAATCTCTGCCCTCCCTGAGGGCTTCTCGTATGCAGTACAAGAACGTTGACGAGACGTCCGTCAGGAAATGGGTGTCAGATTTAATTTCACAAATAGCTTGAGTGAGCTCTGAATACTTCAATAATTATAGCTATCTCCTTAGCATATCATGAGCTGCTTCAAGGCTCTCAATTTACTTCTCAAATTATGGCTCTTTCCTTCCTCGCTTTACTGGGTGTAAGCCGCCTGGGTCAGGTAGTTGAAGAGCTTCTCTGTCGTTAGAATGTCCTCGGTTACGTGTTCGATTATCTCAGCGTAATTGCCCGCCTCACAATGTGTGATTATCTCTGAGCTGGGGCAGGTGGTTGATTGGATACCTAGGCGCTGGACGCAGTCGCGGAGGCCGAGGCCACCATAACTAAGCTCGCTGAGGTGGCGAGGGCGGGGAAGAACATAGCCATCAACGAGAGCATCGAGGCCACGACAGTCAACCTCACCCCCGACATGGAGGGCCTCAACGGTCTCCTCGACAAGCTCGAGGAAGCGATCATCGCCGACTTCGGGACCCCACGCTTCCTCTTGGGGCGGCCTATGTTCATCTCCGGGGATCGTCGACACCGATGAACAGGGCGTCTGTAATCAACTTCCTTAATATGATGGTCGATGAGGGTTTCCTCAAGTACAGGGAGGCCACCGCGAAGGGGGATGGGAAGCGAATCTACAGGCCCAGCCCTGAGGCTCCCGACGAGGAGGCTTTCAGGAGGGTCCTGGCGGACAGGATCATAGAAAAGACACGAACGGAATTAGCAGGAGACGCTCGTGAGGCGTGACGTTTGATTATTTTTCTCCGAAAGAATCAATTGCTTTGAGCAGAGGCTGATTCACACACAATATTTCTTTACCTCACAATACCGGCATTTCTCCGGAGAGACAGGTCTCGGCGGCGACTCACTATCCAGCATCTTCTCGATGATCTTAACATCGCGTTTTATCGACTCTTTATCCTCATGTGATATGTCAATTGAATGAATTTTTTTCTGTTGAGAGAAATAGATCAAACCCCTCTTAACGGGTTTCTTCCCCCATTCCTCGAGTAGAAGAGCGTACGCGCAGAGCTGCTTCAGGTACTGGCGCTGAGGAACCGTGGAATCCGTGTATTTTGTATCGACTGGAATCAGCTCCCCGTTTCTTAGGCTGATCACCACGTCGAGCTTACCGCGAAGCCTGAGAGTCAACGACTCTATTTGGAGGTCCTGAATGGTCTCAGCCACCTCATCCTTATCGAAGCCGTAGAGGTCCACCCTCTCCATCATCCTCCTCTTCTCCCGTTCATGGACCTCGTCGCCGTACTCCATCTTCCGCCTCACGCCGGCCGGCACATCCATCACCCTGAGGAAGTAGACCTTCCTGGGGCAGTAGTGGTACTGGACGACGTCGGCGACGGTGACGCTCTCACCAGCGTAGGTAGAACCCCTCATAGTCTGTCTGTTCTCCTCTGAGATATCCTGCCAGGTTTCTCGCCTGGAAGAGTATCATGTCAGCCCACTTCCTTGACTCGTCTCGGTACCGGACCTGCTCCTCGAAGCGCTCAAGCACCGTCTTGAGGAGGTGTTTCCGGGTCCGGTCCCCCATGCGGCAGGCGCCCTCCTCCACGGCGAAGTCGTCCGGCGACACCTCACGCCGGGTTACGAGGGCGAAGACGGTCTTATCTATGAGCTGTTGGCGGAACTCCTCCATCAGGTCTAGGACCATGCTCGGGCGGCCGGGGCGGTCGACGTGGAGGAAGCCCCCGTAGGGGTCGAGGCCGGCATAGTGGACCGCTCGCCAGACCTCGGCCTCGAGGAGAGCGTAACCGTAGTTGAGGAGGGCGTTTACGGGGTCCTGTGCGTATCTTCCGGAGCGGATGTCGAATTCGTATTCGGAGGGTATTATCGAGGATACCGCCTCCCAGTAATGCGCCGAGGATATTCCCTCAATACCCATGATGGTGCCGCGGAGGGAGTCGACGGGCTCTTCAGGTAGCTCGTCTATCCGCTGCGCCTGCGTCTGCACGGCGTCTCGTTTCTCGGTGAGCCTGTCAGCGACCTCGGGCGAGGTCTCCTTCCTGCTCTTGGCGAGGGTGCCCAGGGTGGCGTACTGGTTCCTGATCTTGGCGGAGATGATCCTCTTAGCGATGGTGCCGCTGCGCTTCTCCCTGTAAGCGTAGTACTGTTCGCGCCTCGTCTGGACGGTCCTCATGTCGCGGGAGGCTAGGCGGGCGGTTATCTCTCCCTTCCAACTGACGACGACTAGGTCAACGCCGTGCGCCGCGAGGAGCTCGATGGCGTCGAAGCTTATGCTTCCCCCGCCTGAGACGACGACCTGACGTAGGTCGTCGACGGCCTCGTGGTGGAGGGTCTGCCCCTTCTCCTTGACGACGATCCGCTCACTCTGCTTCCCCACGTACTTGCCCCAGCCGTCGACTACCAGCCGCTTCATGGCTCGACTCCTTCCGGAGGCTTCTCGTCCACACCGCATCCGTGCCTGTGCTGGCAGTCCTCTGGGCAGATGTTGGGGTAGCCGGGATCGTTCCTCTGAGCGACTATCTTGAGCTTCTCGTCCCGTTCCTCCGCCCACCAGCTGCGGAGGTCGTCGCCGATGAAGAAGAGGTCGCGGTCCACCGTGATGTGTCCGTGGGGATAGTTGACGTAGACGGTGCATCCGACATCCACGGGCACCTCATAGACGCTTTCAAGCACCAGCGCGTACCCCGCGGCGTATAGCCGGTACCAGTCGCGTCTCTCGGAGGCTACCTTGATGTCGAAGACTATTCCGTGGAGGTAGTCGAAGCAGTCTATGCGGAGCAGGCCGGAGAGGCCGAGGAGCTCGCCCGTGATCCTGTGCTCGACGAGGAAGGGGAGGGCGGTGGCCATCAGGTCGCGTCGAGTGGAGTAGGGCTGCTTGCTCTGTGCCTCGGCGTATCGGCTGACGCAGGATGCGTTGGTGAGTTCGTAAGCCTCCCTCGTCTTCTCCTTGATATCGGGGTTGGCGGATGTTATTCCCTTGACGGCTAGGGCCTTCGGATACCATTCCTCAAAGTTGAGTTGCTCGCCGTCGATGAAGGCATTGAGAGTGGTTCTCACGGTCTCGTGGATGGCGGAGCCGAGGTTCATCTTAGGGGTCGGGAAGCCGCGTTGGCCTTTCACCAGACTCATGTATGTGTCTCGCCTCGTCGGGCAGTACTTGCTGCAGGCGGCGTACATCGGGATTCGGGTGTCGTCGTAGTAGGGTTTGAGTGGCGGCTTGTGCCAGCTCCAGCCACGGAGTTCCTCCGTGACGCCAACCTGCCGGGCCTTTGGGCGTATTTGGCTGACGAGCCTCTTCTGGTCAAGGTCGGAGAGGAAGAACGTGAATGTTCACCCCACTACTTCGACGGATTTGTCTTCGAGGCTCCGCCGGGTCTTGGAGACTATCTGTGTCAGTTTAAGGCATTTATCGCATAGGGGAAGTATGTATATGCTGTCCTGTTCCTCGCTCAGGAATTTCTCGACTTCACGTGTGAGGACGAAACGGTCGTGGGGGTTCACTTCGCCTATGAAGCCGCTGTACTGGATGTGCCGTAATCCATAATCTCGTAGGTGACCGAGGAGTTTTGTCCTTTTGTCGTCGTCAGAGATATCGTAAATGACTAGGGTTTTCAACGTGTTTCTAATAGATGTATGCTTGGTTATTGTTTTATCTTTTATCGATAGTTGATTCATTTAATGCGCGTGAAGCTCTATAAATAGGGTGTCACGATTTTTCGACTCTCACAGTGACAGTGAAATATGAGGTTTAAAGTAAGTATTTTAAGCAAAAAGAGCCCATTTTAACCCGCTGTCGCAGAGTCAAATCCCACGGAGCGGGAATTGAAAGAGTCCCTGCGCGGGCACCTCTACCTCCGTCACCTGAAGTCGCAGAGTCAAATCCCACGGAGCGGGAATTGAAAGGGGGCATACTGCTTTTCTTGAACCATTGACCGTCGTTCGTCGCAGAGTCAAATCCCACGGAGCGGGAATTGAAAGATAGATAGGTCATGTTCTTGTGGAAGCAGAAATGCAAGTCGTCGCAGAGTCAAATCCCACGGAGCGGGAATTGAAAGCTGTGATCGCCTGCTCAGATCGTTAACCGTTAGCAGGTCGCAGAGTCAAATCCCACGGAGCGGGAATTGAAAGTCGTTGAGGGTCCAGGGGTCCACGTCGGGCTGTAGTGTCGCAGAGTCAAATCCCGCGGAGCGGGAATTGAAAGTAACGTTCCCTCAGGATTGTGTCCATCATGTTGCTTCGTCGCAGAGTCAAATCCCACGGAGCGGGAATTGAAAGCGACTACCTGATAGACCAGACGGAGCTCTACCTGAAGTCGCAGAGTCAAATCCCACGGAGCGGGAATTGAAAGAAGAGTCCGACCAGGTTCCCGGCGACGTTGCCGGCGCCGTCGCAGAGTCAAATCCCACGGAGCGGGAATTGAAAGATTAATCACTCTCCATTATTTTCTTCTTTTCATAGCTATGTCGCAGAGTCAAATCCCACGGAGCGGGAATTGAAAGTTTCTCTGGCGTGATATGTAGAGGCATTAGGCTGGCGTCGCAGAGTCAAATCCCACGGAGCGGGAATTGAAAGGAAGCGAGCTCTTCGAGAGGTCCGACGACGGATTTGATGTCGCAGAGTCAAATCCCACGGAGCGGGAATTGAAAGCGTGGTGGATATGCCACCAGTATTCAGGGGTTGGTAGTCGCAGAGTCAAATCCCACGGAGCGGGAATTGAAAGCTCGAGTCTCTTCGCTGCCTTCTCGATGGCGTTCGCCAGTCGCAGAGTCAAATCCCACGGAGCGGGAATTGAAAGTTTGACGGGGCTGCATTAGATGGAGCTGCTTTAAAGGGTGTCGCAGAGTCAAATCCCACGGAGCGGGAATTGAAAGCAGGAAGGATATTCAACATCAGATCACCGGCTTCGCCGTCGCAGAGTCAAATCCCACGGAGCGGGAATTGAAAGTATCTAGGGGACTATTCATTAGTCCGCTATATTCACATGTCGCAGAGTCAAATCCCACGGAGCGGGAATTGAAAGAATGCCTCAAGCTTCGCAAGCTTCTCCTTATTCTGTCGCAGAGTCAAATCCCACGGAGCGGGAATTGAAAGCCCTTTATATGGTAATATTTCGCTTCACTTTCCTTCAGTCGCAGAGTCAAATCCCACGGAGCGGGAATTGAAAGCTTGAAGAAATAGACAACCCAACCGATGAAGATTTCAGGTCGCAGAGTCAAATCCCACGGAGCGGGAATTGAAAGTAGACACGAAGACGGTTATGCTGTCCTTCCCCGTGTCGGTCGCAGAGTCAAATCCCACGGAGCGGGAATTGAAAGTAAAAGGCATCTTCAACACTCATTTCTTCTCACCTTTGTCGCAGAGTCAAATCCCACGGAGCGGGAATTGAAAGCCTATATTGGATGTCCCTCATCAGGAACCCAAGGCCATCCTGTCGCAGAGTCAAATCCCACGGAGCGGGAATTGAAAGTCAAGAACTTCAACGTGAAATGGGACACGGCGAAGACGTCGCAGAGTCAAATCCCACGGAGCGGGAATTGAAAGATGCCCTTGTACTCGCGGGCGACCTCCTTTATGCCTACGTCGCAGAGTCAAATCCCACGGAGCGGGAATTGAAAGATAATTACACCACTAGAATATATAGATGAAAAAGAAGTCGCAGAGTCAAATCCCACGGAG
>Ga0172363_10003872_pt1 | contig 12132 bp, 6 predicted proteins | sample LakKivs2_kivu2a2_FD_114541 | JGI IMG/M metagenome (GOLD analysis project Ga0172363, IMG submission 114541) | Sediment microbial communities from Lake Kivu, Rwanda - Sediment s2_kivu2a2 | ecosystem: Environmental > Aquatic > Freshwater > Lake > Sediment | place: Rwanda: Western Province, Lake... | reverse complement strand
TTTTGCACATAGGCATAAGTTAATACCTGATGAAGGTCAAACTTGCAGAGGAAAATCGTTCACCGAAACGGAAATAGTAACGGTAGCAGATTCATGATTTATAGAGGAAAAGTAAGGATATAACGAAATTCACATTTAAATAGAAGATTAACAAGTATTTACTGAGAAATTATAAACTTTTATCTTTATCCTTTTATCTTTTGTCTTTAGGCTGAAGGCTTTTAGGTTGTCAGGAAGAAGAAGGAACCAGGAACCTGGAACTTTTTTATCCGATTCACGACTCACGACTCACGCTTCATTGAACTTGGAACTTTTATTATCCTTACGCCAATGGCTTATAATCTGTTAAAAGGAAAAAGAGGGATTATTTTCGGTGCCCTCAACGAGCTTTCCATTGCCTGGAAAGTTGCTGAAAAAGCTCATGAGGAAGGAGCTGTTTTTACACTGACCAATACACCCGTTGCCATCCGGATGGGAACGATCAATCATCTGGCCGAAAAAACGGGATCCGTGGTGATACCTGCTGACGCAACGAGTACTGAAGAGGTCGAACAACTGCTCCTGAAATCCATGGAACAGCTGGGTGGCAAAATAGACTTTATACTCCACTCCATAGGTATGTCTCCCAATGTGAGGAAAGGATTACCTTACGATAAGCTGAATTACGATTATTTTCTCAAGACCCTCGATATCTCTGCCTTATCATTTCATAAATTATTGTTGCTTGCGCGCAGGCATGATGCCATCAGTAAATGGGGTTCAGTGGTCGCACTGTCTTATATTGCTGCCCAGCGTACCCTGGTGGGCTATAATGATATGGGTGATGCAAAAGCATTGCTTGAATCCATTGCAAGAAGCTTCGGATATATTTACGGGCGGGATAAGAAAATACGTATTAACACCATCTCACAATCACCGACAATTACTACTGCCGGCAAGGGCGTAAAAGGTATTGATACATTGTTTGACTTTACGGAGAGGATGTCACCGCTGGGGAATGCCACTGCTGAAGACTGTGCCAACTATTGCGTGACGCTTTTCTCCGACCTGACAAGAAAGGTCACCATGCAGAACCTGTACCATGATGGGGGCTTCTCCAGCATGGGTATGAGCCTCAGGGCTATTGATCAGTATAGCAAGAGTTTTGAACAGTGTGATTAACAGGTTGTTGATATTTTACATATCTTTAACTTATATTGAACAAACATTAAGAAAATGGGTTATATCATACTCATCCTTTTCTATCTTCTTTGTCCTGTCCTGATCATTTACCTGAACGGTCGTTACCCGGTATTGAACAGGCTTGGATCTGTTGTCCTCTGTTATATTATCGGACTCATACTGGGAAACAGTGGTATTCTATCCCTGCTGGTACCCGATGCTGACGGACTCCGGCAGGTCGCAACAGGAATCAGTGAGAAAGCAGGAAATCCTGTATATACTATTCAGGATACCTTCCAGACTGTCACAATAATTCTCGCCATTCCCCTGCTACTTTTCTCACTCGATATCAAAACCTGGTTTAAGATGGCCGGTAAAACATTCCTCTCCCTGGTACTCGGGATGGTATCGGCCCTGATCACGATCTTTCTGGGCTTTTACCTGTTCAGGAATATGGTCCCTGATTTATGGAAGATATCCGGCTTGCTCATAGGTGTTTATACCGGAGGAACTCCCAATCTTGCAGCTCTGTGCCTTGCCCTTAATGTTGATCCCGACACCTACATTGTTACCCATACCTACGACCTCGTGGTGGGAGCATTTGTCCTGTTATTCCTGTTTACCATTGCACAGAAATTCTTCCTGTTATTTATGAGACCATTCAGTATGAAGGATAAGGAATCACTCGCTGGATCGACCTCTTCCTATACCGATCAGTTTGAATCCTATACAGGCATATTTAACCGGAAACAATTGCTGCCAGTGCTGGTTTCAATTATCATCTCCATTATGATCGTGGGCCTCAGTTACCTAATAAGCTCATCGATAGTGTGGATAACAATAAAAGCGGGTATTCCCACTGATAAGCAGACCTCTATGATGACATACATGGTCTTGACTATCACTACATTGGGTATCCTGGCATCGCTGGTGCCAAGAATTAACAGGATCCAGAAAACATTTCAGACGGGAATGTATTTTATCCTGATTTTTTGCCTGGTGGTTGCCTCAATGGCTGATTTACGGGGTTTTAACCTTGAATCATGGCCTATACTGGTATATATCATCATCTGTGTACCCGGTGCCCTCCTTGTACATGCATTACTTTCCAAAATATTTAAGGTCGATGTGGATAACTTCCTGATAATCTCCGTGGCACTGAGCATGTCACCACCCTTTGTGCCACCCGTTGCCGCAGCACTTAAAAACAGGTTTATTATTATTCCGGGAATTGTTGTCGGCATCATCGGATATGCTATCGGGAACTACCTTGGTGTCCTGGTAGCAATGATACTGAAGTAAGATATCTTGCATGCATGAACCTGCTGATTGAGAATATCAAATCCCTTCTTCTTGTTGAAAAGAGAAAAAGGAAGTGGATTGCTGGGCAGGAAATGGCTGACATTCCTGTCATTGATAACGCATGGTTGTATGCGGAAAATGGCCTGATCAGGGATTTCGGAACGATGAATGACATAACTAAACTCCGGGACCTTAAAACCGGTGGTATAAAGAAAATTATCGATGCTTCAGGTAAAATAGTGATGCCTGCTTTTTGCGATTCCCATACCCATCTTGTGTATGCAGGAAGCAGGGAACTGGAATATAAGGATAAGATAATGGGACTGTCTTATGAAGAGATTGCCCGCAGGGGAGGGGGTATCCTTAATTCGGTGAGGTTGCTGAGAGAGACTTCAGGGGAAAGTCTTTATGAACAATCCATGCTCAGGATCATGGAGATCATGCATATGGGGACAGGTGCCGTGGAGATCAAGAGCGGATATGGATTGAACACAAAGGATGAACTGAAAATTCTGCGGGTGATAAAGCGTATCCGGGAAACGACCCCCCTCACGGTAAAGGCTACTTTCCTGGGTGCCCATACTGTTCCGGCTGAATTCAGGAATAATCCCGACACTTATGTTGATCTTGTGATCAATGAAACGATCCCTGCTGTTGCTGCTGAAAAACTTGCTGATTTTATTGATGTCTTTTGTGACAGGGGTTTCTTCACTGCTGAACAGACCGGCAGGATCCTTGAAGCAGGATGGAAACATGGATTAACTCCCAAGATTCATGCAAATGAGCTGGATTTTTCAGGAGGGATACAGACGGGTATCCGGCACAGGGCCCTGTCAGTGGATCATCTCGAATTCACAGGAGATAAGGAAATTGAACTGCTTCTTAAATCAGAAGTCATGCCCACCCTGCTTCCGGGAGCATCCTTTTTCCTTGGGATGAAAGATCCTCCGGCCAGGAAAATGATAGGTGCAGGTTTGCCGGTAGCCCTTGCTTCAGATTATAATCCCGGCAGTTCTCCGTCAGGGAATATGAGACTGGTCATGTCGCTCGCCTGCATCAGGCTGAGAATGTTACCTGCAGAAGCAATAAATGCTGCCACTATCAATGGCGCATATGCCATGGGGCTTGAAAAATCACATGGCAGTATCTGTGCAGGAAAGGTTGCCAACCTGATCATAACCAAAAAGATTCCCGGTTATGATTTTCTGCCCTATGCCTATGGCAGTGACCTTATAGATTCGGTGATCCTGAATGGACAGGTTATTTGACATCCCGGTTTTCAGGTCCTTTTATGCACGCTCACTTCATTCATGCAATTGTGTATAATCCCTCTTTTTAGTATCATTGTTCCTGATCTTATAAACTTTTAATCAAGATTTTTCCTATGAGACAGTTAATCGAGTGCGTCCCTAATTTTTCTGAGGGACGGGATATGGGGATCATCAGGCAGATAACTGATGTGATTGTAAAAGTGGATGGGGTTAATTTACTTGATGTCGATCCCGGAAAAGCAACGAACCGTACCGTGGTGACCTTTGTCGGTGGTCCTGAAGAAGTCATGGAAGCTGCATTCCATGCTGTAAGTATGGCAGCCAGGCTGATAGATATGAGCAGGCACCATGGGGAGCATCCCCGGTTTGGCGCTGCCGATGTCTGCCCGATGGTGCCTGTATCAGGCATCTCTATGGATGAGGTAGCCGTTTATGCCCGTAAGCTCGCTGAAAGGATAGGTACGGAGCTGCATATTCCTGTCTATTGTTATGAATATGCTGCTTTCAGGAAGGAAAGGAAAAACCTTGCTGATGTGAGGGCCGGGGAATATGAAGGCCTGCCGCAAAAGCTGAAGGATCCTGCATGGAAACCCGATTTCGGACCTGCTGAATTTATAAAAAGGACAGGTGCAATAGCAGTAGGAGCAAGGGATTTCCTGGTTGCATATAATATTAATCTTAATACAACTTCATCCCGCAGGGCCAATGCCATTGCTTATGATGTACGTGAAAAAGGCAGGATAATGAGGAAAGGTAACCCTCTGACGGGAGAAATAGTCAGGGATAAAAACGGCAACCCGGTCATGATCCCGGGTTCATTAAGGGCAGTAAAAGCGATAGGATGGTATATAGAAGAATACGGTGTTGCGCAGATATCCATGAACCTTACCAGCCTGGAAACAACCCCGATACATATAGCGTTTGATGAAGTGTGTGAAAAAGCGGCTGAACGGGGTATCAGGGTGACAGGATCGGAACTTGTCGGACTCGTTCCTCTGAAGGCTATGCTTGATGCAGGACGCTACTTCCTGAAAAAACAACAACGCTCTGTCGGTGTGTCCGACAAAGAACTGATTAAAATTGCCGTAAAGTCTCTCGGGCTGGATGACCTGTACAAGTTCAAACCAGAAGAAAAGATCATTGAATACAGAATCAGGGAAGATTCTGCGAAGCTTCTGAAAAACAGATCTGTCGAAGAATTCATATTTGAAACCGCTTCTGAATCACCCGCTCCCGGCGGCGGTTCCGTAAGCGCCTGCATCGGTTCCCTGGGTGCTGCCCTGGGCACTATGGTCGCCAACCTGTCGGCGCACAAACGAGGCTGGGAGGACCACTGGGAGGAATTTTCTGACTGGGCCGAAAAAGGAAAAGGATACCTGGAAGAACTGATAGCCCTCATAGATAAAGATACTGATGCTTTTAACGCACTACTGCAGGCATTTTCACTTCCCGGTACTTCTGAGGCAGATAAAGTCACGAGGAGTGAACAGATCGAACAGGCTGCTAAAAATGCGGTAATGGTTCCCTTCAGGGTCATGGAAGTGGCCATTGAAGCCATGGAGCTGATCAGGGCCATGGCCGCGAAAGGTAATCCCAATTCGGTCACTGATGCCGGTGTCGGGGCAATGGCATTGAGATCCTGTGTGAAAGGGGCTTTCCTGAACGTGAAAATAAATATTCCTTCCCTGAATGATCCTGAATTTGCCGGGAATATCCTTAAAAAAGGCAATATGCTGCAAAAAAAAGCTGAAAAAACTGAAAAAGAGATACTTACAATAGTAGAAGGTAAACTTCAATAATGCATTTTCCTGCTTGATTAAAGTATTTTTGATTGAACCGGCAATAAACAGCCTTACCCTATAATCTGAAAACCGCGGATACCGCAAGATTCTTACTCTGTGACCACATTACTTATTCCAGATAAGAATTTTTAAGAATTCTTTTAAAATTCATGTTGTTAAACAGGAATTTTGTTTTTTTGTATCCGATTATTTTATAGATTTGAAATCGTGAGTGATTTTTATTCTATATAACTAACCTAAAATCCTTTAATCTATGAAAAGATTTGGACTCTTTTTAACATTGCTGTTACTTGCATGTTTCCAACTTGTGCAGGCGTAGGCAGTGGAAATTTCGGGTACCATAACAAGTTCTGAGGACGGGTCGCCTCTGCCGGGCTCGTCCGTAATTGTTAAAGGTACCACCGTTGGTACAGTTTCCGATTTCGAAGGGAAATATGTGTTACGGGTACCGACGGGTGCTACTGACCTGGTGGTAAGTTTTGTGGGCTTTAAGTCACAGGATATTACCATCCAGGGCAGGACTGTGATTGATGTAACTTTGGAACCGGAGGTTATAGGTTTTGAAGTTGTTGTCACCGCTCTCGGGATAAGCAGGGAGAAAAAATCGCTGGGATATGCGGTTCAGGAAGTTGCCGGTGAAGAGCTGAATAAAGTGAAAACAACGGACAACTTCATTAATTCAATGAGCGGTAGACTTGCCGGGGTCCAGGTAAAAGCCAATGGGAACATCGGAGGATCCAGCAACATCGTTATCCGTGGTGCTAAATCATTTATCGGCAGCAACCAGGCAATGTTTGTCGTTGATGGTGTGCCCATAGACAATACGAGTACCAACAATTTGGGACAGATAGCCGGCCGCAGCGGTTATGATTATGGTAATGCTGCTGCCGATATCAATCCCAATGACATTGAATCAATCAGTGTGCTGAAAGGAGCTGCTGCCACGGCACTGTATGGTTCAAGGGCTGCAAATGGTGTCATCATGATCACCACAAAGAAAGGGTCAAAAATCCCCGGTAAAGCCGTCGGTGTCGCACTTAATTCAAGTGTTTCACTTGGTATGTATGACAAGAGTACATTCCCGAAATACCAGAGAGAGTATGGTGGAGGATATGGTCCTTATTACAGTGGCGGTGCCCATCCGGGTCTTGAGGAGTTTGACCTTGACGGGGATGGAACACTTGACCTTGTCGTTCCCTTTTATGAAGATGCTTCCATGGGTGAAAAATTTGATCCCAACCTGATGGTGTACCAGTACAATTCACTGTACCTGGAGTCTGAACATTATAAACAGAAAACTCCCTGGGTTGCTGCTGAAAACGGCCCTGGATCCTTCTTTGAAACGGCCGTGACACTAAACAATAATATCGAAATTACCGGTGGCAGCGATAAGACCACTTTCAGGTTATCCTATACTAACCTGGACCAGACCGGTATTATGCCAAACAGTTCTGTGAAAAGGAATAATTTCCTTCTGACAGCTACTAACAATATTACTAAGAAGTTAACGGTTACCGGATCAGCCAATTATATCAACACAAAAGGTAAAGGACGTAATTCAACCGGGTACAGCGATAACATTATGTCCTCCTTCCGCCAGTGGTGCCAGATGAACGTTGATATCAAGGAACAGAAAGACCTGTATGAAAAGACCAAGAGGAATATGTCGTGGAACCCAACCTATTATGATGATCTTTCACCTATTTACTGGGATAATTATTACTGGACAAGATATGAGAATTATGAAACGGATGCCCGTAACCGCATTATCGGTTATGTCCAGGCAGATTATAAACTGGCCAGTTTCCTCAGCCTTATGGGCCGTATGTCGGTGGATACCTATAACAGCCTGCAGGAAGAAAGGAGAGCAGTAGGATCCGTTCCCGGGGAACTGGGTGTGACCAGGCCTGATGTAACATCGGGCTATTCAAGGTTCACCAAAGATTTCATTGAAACCAATATGGACCTCATGGCCAATTTCAATAAAAATCTTACAGAAGATATTAATCTTACAGCCCTTCTGGGTACCAATATTCGCCGCCTTACCGATGAAAGCGTTTATGCATCAACAAACGGTGGCCTGAGTGTCCCCGATGTTTATGCTCTGAGAGTGAGTGCCAGCCCTATGCTTCCTCCTGAGGAAGTGTACCAGCAGATCGGGACAAACGGATTTTACGGCGGTGCATCACTGGCAATCAAAAACCTCGTATTCCTCGATGGGAACTACAGGATGGACCAGTCATCCACCCTTCCTTCAAATAACAGGACCTATTTCTATCCTTCTGTATCAGGAAGTTTCCTGTTCTCCGAACTTGTAAATGCAAGCTGGTTATCGTATGGGAAATTCAGGCTGAATTATGCTGAAGTCGGTAACGGAGGCCAGTGGGGATATTTGCGTGATATTTATAATTCTGCATCACCTTTCGGGAATGCATCCATCGCTTCCGTTGCAAACATGAAAAGAAATCCTGACCTGAAGGAAGAAAGGACAAAGAGCCTTGAAGCAGGACTGGAAATGAATATGTTCCTGAACAGGCTTGGGTTTGACATCGCGGTGTATCAGACCACCACGGTCGACCAGATAATGCCTGTTGATCTTTCCCTCGCGACAGGATATACTAACAGGATATATAACGCCGGTGATATGCAGAACAGAGGTATCGAGGCAACAGTCAGGGGAACACCAGTTAAATCTTCTGATTTTCAGTGGGATATCTCGGCGAACTGGACCAAAAACGTCAATAAGGTTATAGATCTGTATGGTGACATTGAAAACCTTACCCTGGAAGGCGGACTGCAGGGCGGTGTTTCCATCAATGCCCGTAAGGGTGAACCTTACGGGACCATCCAGGGTTCGGATTTTGTTTACCATGCAAACGGACAACCCATAGTCAGGTCAAACGGCTATTACCAGGTTTCCCCGACCTCTGATATTGTTATTGGTTATATCAACCCTGACTGGATCGGAGGAGTGAATAATACATTGCGTTATAAAGACCTGTCATTGAGCTTCCTGGTAGATTTCCAGAAAGGGGGCGATATTTTCTCCCTGGATCTGTGGTACGGGATGGGAACCGGCCTCTATGAAGAAACGGTTGGTAACAATGAGCTCGGTAATCCCAAGAGGGATCCGGTCATTGGAACTCCCGGTAACTATGATCCTGCCAGCGGTGGATTACTCCTTCCCGGAGTATTTGAAAACGGAACACCAAATAACGTAAGGATACCGGGAAATAATTACCGGGCATACGGGTGGAACCGTAACCCCAACAGCCGTTACGTCTATGATGCATCCTATATCAAGCTCCGTGAACTAAACCTTACCTATAATCTTCCGGCAAAACTGATGGAGAAAACGTTTATTTCCGGTGCATCCGTGAGCTTTATAGGTTCTAACCTCTGGATCATTAAGAAGAACCTTCCCCATGCTGATCCTGAATCCAGCCAGGGTTCCGGTAATATCCAGGGATGGCAGAGTGGTGTTTTGCCTGCTGTCCGCAATTTTGGTGTGAGTATCGGCCTTACATTCTAAATTCTTAAAGCCATGAAAAAGATAGTTATATTATTCCTGTCGTTTACAGCCCTTTTGACGGCATGTACAAAAAATTTCGATGACTTCAACGTTGATAAGAAGAATCCCAGTGAGGTATCCGGTAATTCCCTGTTTGCAAGCGCTCAGCTTTCACTTACCGACCAGATATCCACTCCTAATGTCAACCTGAATATCTTCAGACTATGGGCACAGTACTGGACGGAAACAACCTATACGGATGAGGCAAATTATAACATTGTCGACCGCACCATTGCGGATAATACCTTCCAGGCATATTACAGGGATGTGCTCAAGGACCTGAATGAAGCAGCCAGATTGATCGCGCTTGAACAACCTGTCCTGCCTGCGGATCCTGTGATACAGAAGAACAGGCTCAATATCATCGAGCTGCTCAACGTTTATTGTTTTCAACAACTCGTTGACATTTTCGGTGATGTCCCCTATACAGAGGCGTTGGATCTGGATAAGGTGCTACCGGTTTATGATGATGCGGCTACCATATATGCGGACCTTATTGACCGTGTGGATGCAGCCCTTGCAAACCTGGATGATGCCCAGGGCAGCTTTGGCGAGTCAGATCTCATTTACGGAGGCGATGTTGCTTCCTGGATAAAATTCGGCAATTCGCTCAAGGTGAAACTTGGGATCACCATCGCTGACGCCAATGCAACCCTTGCAAAATCAACCATTGAGTCAGCCTATAACAAGGCTTTCGGCTCCAATGCGGACAATGCTTTACTGTATTACCTCTCTGCTCCGCCAAATTCAAACCCGATATATGACGAGCTGGTTCTGACAGGAAGAAAGGACTTTGTGGGTGCCAATACGATGATTGATATTATGAATGGCCTTACCGATCCCAGGCTCGAAGCTTTCTTTACCATGACTGATACTTCAACAGAAACTGGTGTGGTAAAAATGGCATATAGTGGTGGCCTTTACGGGCAAAGCAGTCCTTATGCCCTGTATTCCCACGTGGCCGATCCGATACTTGCAGCCGGCTTTCCCGGGATACTGCTGACCTATGACGAAGTGCTGTTCTACCTTGCAGAAGCTGCAGAGAGGGGTCTTTCCGTTGGCGGCACAGCTGAGACACTGTATAATGATGCTATCACTGCATCCTTCGATTTCTGGGGAGTTTCCGATGTTGCCACTTACCTGGCAAAACCTGAGGTGGCCTATACAACAGCCACGGGAACATGGAAGCAGAAGATTGGAACACAGGCATGGATAGCATTTTATACCAGGGGACTGGAAGGATACACCGAGTGGAGAAGGCTTGACTATCCGGTCTTTAATATTTCCCCGGATGCTTTTACCGAGGGTGGCGTGGTACCTAAAAGATTCACCTATCCTATCAACGAGCAGACGCTGAATCCGGATAATTATGCTGCTGCGGCTACTGCTATCGGGGGAGATGATATGCTCACGAAACTCTTCTGGGATAAATTTTAGCAACCCGTAATTCTAATCAAAAGAGGGTGTCCGCCGCGGGCACCCTCTTTTTTTATACGCCCCTATAATCAGGAGCCTGTCCTTTTGAGTTGGTTTTTTTAAACTGTACAAGGGCAATCCCCACTATTATTTGATTTCCTGATAGTGTCCTTCAGAAGGCCCGTCAATTGATCATTCCGCAGGCAATATTTCCAAATTACCGAATAAATAAAGCTTTCAGACACTCCATAATTGGTTTAAATTGTTTTTGTTTTAATTATTTTTTTTATTTTTGGACTATGAATAATTGTTTTTAACCACTTTGTAAACCTAAAATTTTAATCTATGAAAAGATTTATGACTTTGCTGGCACTTTTTGTGCTTGCATGCTTTACAGTGGTGCAGGCGCAGACTGTGCAGATCACAGGCAAAGTGACCCTGGCTGAAGACGGGTCACCGATACCTGGTGTGGCGATTGTGGTGAAAGGGACCACAATCGGTACGTCTACTGATTTCGACGGCAACTACACATTAGCAGTCTCAAAGGATGCAACAGCCTTGCTTTTCAGCTATGTTGGCATGAAAACGCAGGAAGTTGCCATCGCCGGCAAGACTGTTCTCAATGTAGCCATGGAACCGGACGTCCTCAACCTGGGCCAGGTGGTGGTTACAGCCATAGGCATCACCAGGGAAAAGAGAGCCCTCGGCTATACTGTTCAAGATGTTAGCAGCGATGCGATTGACAAATCCAAGACGCCTAATATCATTAACTCCCTGACAGGTAAGGTTGCTGGTCTGCGTGTTACCAGTTCATCAGGATCTGCTGGAGCTGCCACCTTTATTGAGATCCGCGGATCTTCATCTATTACAAGGAACAACCGGCCGTTGTTTGTTGTTGATGGTGTACCCATTATAACCAGCGGCGGTGTGGACGGTGTGGACGGTGTGGACCATTCTGACCGTGCCATTGATCTTAATTCCGACGATATAGAAAGTGTATCCGTCCTGAAAGGTGGCGCTGCTACCGCACTATACGGACTAAGGGCTTCCAATGGTGCTATCGTCATAACCACCAAAAAAGGACAGGCTGGAAGGACCCAGGTGAATTTTAATTCCTCCATAACCATTGAACAGGTCTCCAAGCTTCCCGAAAGGCAGAACGAGTTTTCACAGGGTACAATGGGTCAGTATCGTTCACCTTTGAGAGGAACATCCACCTCCTGGGGCGCCCGAATGGATACCTTAAGATACTCCAAACAGGAAGCAGCAATTCCGACTTCCCCTGCTGTCTTTAATGGTGTGACACAGGCAATATACCAGGAAAAATGGGATCCGAATGGGTACCCGGTATCAATGAACAGCCCGTTGGCCGATGCTAATGCTCCCGTCAAAGCATACGATCCCTATGACTTTTTCCAGACAGGCATATCGTATAACAATAATATCGGAATTTCAGGAGGTACCGACAGATCAACCTTCTATATATCCCTGGCACATATGAAGAATGAAGGGATCATACCTAACAATACCCTGACCAAGGTTAACCTGAAGGTTTCTGCCGAGCACAAGTTCACTGATAAATTCTCTATGGGTTCCAACATTAATTTCG
>Ga0172363_10003871_pt1 | contig 12134 bp, 13 predicted proteins | sample LakKivs2_kivu2a2_FD_114541 | JGI IMG/M metagenome (GOLD analysis project Ga0172363, IMG submission 114541) | Sediment microbial communities from Lake Kivu, Rwanda - Sediment s2_kivu2a2 | ecosystem: Environmental > Aquatic > Freshwater > Lake > Sediment | place: Rwanda: Western Province, Lake... | reverse complement strand
TTCTCTTCTTTAAGAATAATTCGAGGACAGCTTAAATTTTTGGAACATGCACGAATTTCTGTAAATATGATTAATTTCTTGAAATTTCAGATTAGGTCGTTTCTAAATTGTTTCCAGAAACCTTTATATATCGGCACATTCAAACTGCAATCAAAATGATACTCACAGGAAATGAAATCCTCAAAGAAATAAGAAAAGGAAATATAAAGATAAAACCATTCAACGAAAAAGCTATAGGACCGGCTTCGATAGACTTGACTATTGACAATAAGATAAGAGTATTCAAAAACATAGATAAAGCGTTGAAAGTGACAGAAAGAGGAGATTATAAACAAATCACAGTTCTAAAGAAAATAGACGGCAAATTCGTAATAAAACCAGGGCAGCTCATTCTTGGAATAACAAAAGAGAAGATAACCCTGCCTGCAAACATATGCGGATGGCTTTATTCAAGGTCAAGGTTTTCAAGACTGGGGCTGATGGTGCACATCACAGCCCCTTTTGTGCAGCCAGGAGTTTCAAACAAGCAGGTTTTGGAAATATACAACGCAGGTCCTAATGATTTAATCCTGGTTCCTGGCGAAAGACTGTGCCAGCTCATTCTTCAGAGATGCGAGGGCTCTGCTAAGTACTCTGGAAAATTCAAGAATCAGGAACTGTGATTTAATTTTATGCTTTAATCTTTGCACTTTCGAGCTCTTATCATTTTTTCGTTTGCGGATTCTGGTTTTTTGAGGCTTTTTTATCTTTTTTTCTTTTATAATATCTTAATGCTATGAATGGAAAGACATTCCCTAGTCCGAATCCAGCTACAGTGCCGTATAATTGGAAAATTTTTAGATTGATTGCTTCAATAGTTAAACTGTTCAAATACGCATCCATTCCAACTCTTTTGACAAAGTACTGAACAGCCAGATTGACATAAGGTATTTTACCGGTGATGCTCCCAGCCAACCATCCAATTCCCTGCCCTATATAGCTTCCAACAAATGCGCATAGTGGTATTGCAGCAATAGCTATTATTGCTGAAATGTCAGCAGTGCCGGAACTTCCTTTTAGGAACGATGATTGAATTTTATGATACAAATCATTGAAGTCCTCTTTTGTTTTAAGAATTTAACTTATATAAAGTTGATTATGCTGAATTAATTATGTTATAACAACAATTATGCTATAACAACTATTGAAATAACTATTCGTCAGAACAAATTATTTATTTCCCCACTTTTCCAATGCTTTCTTCAATTCTGGATTGAGGTGTGCATAAGCCTTTATTGGATAGTTTATCTGCGTTGCAAAAATTGCCTGGCGCATTGCCCTTGCTCCTGCTGTTGTGCCGTCAGGATGCCCATGTATTCCGCCGCCTGCCTGTATCAGAATTTCTTTTCCCATCAACTGAATTAGTTTTGGAACCAGCCCGGGATGCAAGCCTCCTGAGCAGACAGCGAGCACAGGCTTTATTCTGCCCCACTCCTGCATCAGCACTTCCTGGTGCTTTTTCACATGTATGTTCTCAATCTCCCCCTCGATTTCCAAAACATCTACCTGCTTTCCTTCCATCTTTCCAACTGCGGTTCCTATGTGCATTGAATCTACTCCGATTAATCTCAATATTTTTGCAAGCGCCAGCATTGATATGCCATGCTTCTCATTTCTTGTTATTGCAGCATGCATCGCCCTGTGCGCATGAATTGCAACTCCAAGGTCTAATTCTCTTATTGTCTGAACTGCTGAAAATCCTGCTGTCAGCACATCAATCATTACAAACTCCCCGCCATGCCTTTTAACAAATCTTGCCCTCCTTATCATCTCTTTTGTTTCAGCGGTTATGTTTGGGAGGTATATCTTTCTCTCTCCAGTGTATTTTTCTGCCTGTTCTCTCTTTTTGAGTGTTTCAATAAGCCTCTTGCCAAAAGGATTGAAATGCTGGTCTGTAAGGTTCTCATCATCCTTGACAAAATCGCAGCCTCCTATCCACGCGTTATAGGCGACTTGGGCGTGCATCAAAGCATCAAGCCCCACTTTCGGTTTAACTATTGTCCCAAGAAGCGGCCTGTCCACAACATTCAAAGACTTTTTTATCTCATAAAATCCATATTTCGGCCCTGAGAATGATTTGACAATATCATGCGGAAAAGTGATGTCTAATAATCTCAAATTTTTCAGCACCTTCATTCCAAATATGTTGCCGGCAATGCTGCTCAATATCTGCGGCATGTTGCCAGGCTCAAAAAGTTCAGAAGAATATGCAATCTTCACAATGTGCTTCTTCCTGTTTATTAAAAAGATGTGCGGAGCGAGCTTTTTGGCAATATCGCTACTCATTGTTATAACATCTGTCCAGGTGCCTATTGAGGACTCTGCAGCAATGTGCTCAGCTGCCTTTTCCAAAGAAATCTTGTTCGGCTCTAAATAGAACTCGCATACAAGGTCAGTCTTGTTCGGAACATAGCCTATGTCAAGATATCCTGACAATCTAACACCTCTTTTTTTTGAGCAAATTATATTAAATCAGTATGAATAAATTAACAAATAACTTAAATAAAAACCTGATAATATAAATTTTTCTTCTAAACGCAGTTTTTCTTCTAAATGCCTGCTGATTAATGGCTGAATTAAAACCAACAAAAACTAAAACTGGCATGCTCGATGACAATAAAAAAATCATTAATAACAACAATCGCAAATTAAAAATAAAAATTTAGTTTACTATCTCCGCCTTCTTTTCTTCAGTTTCTTTCCTATTTTTTCCTGCTGCCTGAATAAAATATCTGGTCTATCTTGAAGTCACCAGGCTTATAGCTGCCTGTTCTCTTCTCAGGCTTTGCCCCTTCGCCGCGCATTTTGGGACTTGATTCCTGTGGCTTATTGCTCTCTGAAGCTTGAGCTTGGCTTTCACCTTTTGATTCTTCATGATGTTGTGCTGTAGCCTGCATATGCAGATTCTGGGCATTAACCCTGCCTTTCAGCTCATTAATCTCTTTTCTTAGATTATTGATTTCAGCTATCATCTCATTCATCTTTGACTGGACTTCAGAAATCAAGTTTTTATGCTGGTTCAGCTGTGAAGATAATTTTTTTACATCATCTTCTTGAGGCGCTTTTGTCTCTCCACTCTCCTGAGACTTTGGAATGTTTACCTTGCCTTTTCCCTTCAGCATGCTCTCTGCCTGTGCTACAGCGTCCTGCATGTTTTCGGCAATCTTATGCTTCACAAGTTCTCTCGCAAGCGCTTCAACCTTTCTTACTTCGTCTATATTGTCCATAAAATCACCTTTTTTCATGCCCCTGTTATTCAATGACAGTGTTATAAGGCATTATTATGAGTGTTAATATTATGAGTGCTAATAACAGCGCAAAAACTCTCTCCTTTTTAATTTTTGTTTATTTTTCAGCTTCCTTTGCTTCAGCTTCTTGTGGTTCAGCGCTTTCTGCTTGTTCTTCTTTTTTGTCTTCTTTTAGTATTTCTGCTTCTTCTTTCTTTTCTTCATTTGTGATTTCTGTTCCTTCTTTTTTCTGTTCTTTCTTATCTTCGTGTGTTATTTTTGCTTGTTCTTCTTTTTTCTCTTGATTAACTTTCATAATTTCAGAAAGCGTTTTTTCTTTTTCCTCTGTTATGCTGTGGTCAAGCTTTTCTTTTTTTCCAATATAGCCATACATCACTTTTTCTCTTGCGATAATCTTCTTAGCAAGAGTCACAGAATCCTCTATGCTTGCAGCCAGACCATTGTCCCTAAGAGTTTTTGCTAGCTGATTTATTCTCTCTTGTTCATTAACTTCTTCTTTCAGCTTTTCAGTTCCCATTTTTATCTGTTAATATTCTCAGGAATAATATAAACTTATTATTAAAAAGCTTGAATCATTTTTAAATATTTTGTATAAATGAGGTGTTATAATAGATTTTGCATTAATTTTGTAAAACTATTATGAGAAAGAATGCTGTCAAATTATAGTGAAAATATAAAATAATAAATTAGAAATTCATAAAAATAAAAAATAAAATTATGGGAAAATTAAAATAATGAAATTATAAAAAATGAAAAACAAAACATTTATTAAAAGTTTTTATCATTTCAAACAGATTAGAAATATGAAAATCTTAACGCGCCACCAAAAACAAAATATTTTTATATGTGAAGTTTTATTTTTGTCAAAATGGTTTCACAGAAAAAAACAGTGAAGAATAAAAACAGAGAGAAAGAAGAGATAAAAGAAAAGAAAGCAGAGATGAAAGGAAAGGAAAAGATTTCTGAAAAGGATTCAGAAGGCATTCTGAGAGAGCCGGCTGTTCTGAAAGGACAGCCATGCCCTTACTGCCATACTAACAACCTCACATTGAGAGAAGAGGACATGGACATGCCGTTCTTTGGTCTAGTTTCAATTTTTTCAATGGACTGCTCAAACTGCGATTTCAAAAATTCAGATGTAGAATGCATTGAAAAGCATCCTCCGTCAAGATACACTCTTGAAGTAAGTTCTGATGAGGATATGAAGATAAGAATAGTGAAGTCAAGCACTGCGACAGTGAAGATTCCATACATAGGCAACATGGAGCCTGGCCCGAGCGCAGAGGGATTCATAACAAATGTTGAAGGGCTTCTGATGAGATTCAAGGAGATATTGCAGGCAATCAGAGAGAACGAGGAAGAGGATGAGGAATCAAGGGAAAAGGCAAAGAACATGATGAAAAAAATAGACAGGGCAATCTGGGGCAGGGAAAAGATAAGGATAATAATAGAAGACCCTGAGGGGAATTCTGGAATCGTATCTGAAAAGGCAGTTGTGGAAAAGCTGCCTGAAGGAAAGAAATAAATTAGAGGATAAAGGTTAGCAACGAAAAGATTTGAATGGAAAAGGCAGATTTAATTATGTTTTATTTTCATCATCTTTCATTTCTTTATAAAATTTAGTGTAGATTTTTGCATTGCCTGGATTAAATGTGGAATAGTAATCATTTAATCTCCTGAATTCATTTTCTCCAATTCCCAATTGTATGTAATCCAATAAAGTATCCAATAACTGTTCAATTTTATCAGTTGATTTATCTTCTCTTTCTATTATGGCATCTATTTCGTTATTTATTGGGGGAAGATTTTCTTTCATTTGATTTCTTATTCTGTTCATCTTTCTTGTTATTTTTTTTGCAAAATCATCGATAGAGTCCATATCGAGAACACATGCACAGATAATATAAAAAATTTGCTTTTTCAGATTTAATCGCCTTTTTTAGACATTGTTTGACATCTGCAGTTAAAAGGAAGGCACCAACTTTTGAGAATTTTCGGTAGCGAAGAGTTAAGAAAAAGTGTATAGCCATAGAAAGGTTTAAAAAATCTAGAATTTATTGATAGAGTTGAGGTGATATTATGAAGCTGCTAAAATGGAGCGAAAAAAAGATTCGTAAACTAAGCATCTGGGATTTTGCGCTTGTTAAAATTGTGCTGATTATTTTTGGCGTCATAATTGGCGCATATGTTTCAGATTTTGTAAAGCAGTATCTCTGGTATTTTGCAGGTGCATTCGTAGTACTTTATGGAATATTATTTTACAAGATATTTAAGCAGTGAATGCTTAAGAAGTGAACCTGAAACAGTTTTTTCTTAATTGAATTTAATAATTTGTACAGCTAATTTTATGGCATTTGATTTTTTGCACATATCAAAAAGATTTTTAAATAACCTCTTAATACCTATTCGTAGGAGTGTAATGCCTGTTTATGAAAAGATGCTTTTGTGAAACGATGCTATTCATGAAAAGATGATGTAATATGATAAAATTCAAGACAACTGCGGACATAAAGGTGCCTAAGCAGATAATCGAGCAGGTGATAGGGCAGGATGAGGCAGTCAATATTATGAAAAAGGCTGCTATGCAGCGAAGGCATGTGCTGCTCATAGGAGAGCCTGGTACTGGCAAATCAATGCTCGGCATAGCATTGGCAGAGATGCTTCCCAAAGAGAAGCTTGTTGACACTCTTTCCTTCTACAATCCAAATGATGAGAACCAGCCTATGATAAGGACATTGCCTGCAGGCAAAGGCAGGGAGCTTGTGGCAAGAGCAAAGGCAGAATCAACCATTGGCATGAAAAACCAGAACATAATACTTTTCATCCTTGTGCTGTTCTCAATGATTGTGCCGTGGTGGGCACGCTCTTACTACAAGTCAGACATAATATTTGGAGCACTCTTCATAGGAGGGATGCTTTTTGTGGCAAGTTTCATATTTGCAACAAGCGTAGGAAGGCAGAAGACTAGTTCTGCAATGGCTCCGAAGATAATAGTTGACAATTATGGAAGAAAGCATTCTCCATTTCTTGATGCAACAGGAGCGCATGCAGGCGCTCTCCTCGGAGATGTGCTTCATGACCCCTATCAAAGCGGCGGCTTGGGAACGCCTGCTCATGAAAGAGTGGTTGCTGGAATGATTCACAAGGCGCACATGGGCGTGCTTTTTATTGACGAGATTGCAACTTTGGAACCGGCAACACAGCAGGAACTTCTGACTTCGCTTCAGGAAGGAAAATATGCAATAACCGGGCAGTCAGAGAGGAGTGCAGGTGCAATGGTAAGGACAGAGCCTGTGCCCTGCACATTCATCCTGATTGCAGCAGGAAACCTTCAGACAGTAAAGAACATGCACCCTGCCCTGCGCTCAAGGATAAGAGGATATGGCTATGAAGTTTATATGAATGAAACAATGAAGGATACTGAAGAGAACAGGGACAAGATAACAAGATTTGTCGCTCAGGAGGTTGTGAAAGACAAGAGGATTCCGCACTTCTCAAGAGACGCTGTTGATGTCATAATTAACCAGGGAAGAAAGATTGCCAACAGGAAAGGGCATTTGACACTGCGCTTCAGAGAGCTTGGCGGCTTGATAAGGGCAGCCGGCGACTTGGCGCTTGAAGAAGGGGCAAAGATTGTTGAAAAAAAGCATGTGCTGAAAGCAAAGAAGATTGCAAAAACCCTGGAGCAACAGATAGCTGACAAATACATAGACAGAAAGCGTGAATATGAAGTGATAAGAGTAACAGGAAAGCAAGTGGGAAGAGTGAACGGGCTTGCTGTTATTGGAGGGGAAGATGCTTTCTCAGGAATAATTTTGCCAATAGAGGCAGAAGTTACTTCAGGAGGAAAGCAGAAAGAGTTTATTGCCACAGGAAAACTTGGCGAGATAGCAAAAGAGGCAATCACAAATGTTTCTGCAATTGTCAAGAAATACTTTGGAGAGGACATAAAGAAATATGACACTTACGTCCAGTTCTTGCAAACATATGAAGGAGTTGAGGGAGACAGTGCAAGCATTGCTGTTGCAACAGCCATAATAAGCGCACTCAAGAGGATTCCGATAAAGCAGGATTACGCAATGACAGGCTCATTGTCAGTGAGGGGAGAGGTTCTTCCTGTTGGCGGAGTTTCTGCAAAGGTTGATGCTGCTATAGATGCCGGAATAAAAAAAGTCATGGTTCCAAAATCCAATGTGCAGGATATAGTCATAGATCCTGAAAGGCTGAAGCAGATTCAGGTGATTCCTGTGGAGAACCTTATTGATGTTTTGAAAGATGCGCTTGACTGGAAGGGCAAGCAGGAAATTCTGAAGAAGATAATAAGCATAAACGGCAATAATGGAAAATAATAGAAATGATTTAGATTAGATTCAGATTCTTAAAACCCTTTTTTTAATCAATTTCATTTTTAAGTTTTTATTATTTTTTAGTTTTTATTTCATAAATTTTTATTCCTCTCAAGCTTTTATTAATTTTTAATATTAACATTCAATTAATTTACTCTATCAAAATTCTATCGTTACTTTTATTAAATTTTTATTATTTGTTTCTTTCCTTTCAATTATTTTTCATTTCTCTTTCACAAATGTCAGAAGAATAAGTGCCACAGCTGTGAGTGCCAGTGAGAGATACAAAGGAACGAATTTTCCAACCTTGTCCCAGAGAATTCCTGCTATGAATGAAGAAGGCAGGGCGCATATTCCTATAACCATCTGAAATGCCCCAAGCTCTGTTGCCCTGTATTTCTTTGGTGCAAGCTCTGAAACAAAGGTTCTCCTCACCATCTCCCAGGATGCCTTGTGCAAGCCGTATAAAACAAAAATCAGCAGTATCGCGATATAAGATTTGAAAAATATGAAACTCAGGCAAACCATAGCCCAGAGCACATATGATATTGCAAGCACAGGCTTTCTTCCTATCTTGTCTGAAAGCCTTCCAAATGGTATGGAAAACATGAATGCAAATGCTGTGAATGTTAAATACAGCACAGGCACGAACAAAATTTTGAAGCCCGCATCCTTGGCATAAATCATAAGAAAGGAATAGCTGAATGCCCCCAGGGCGAAGAATGCACTAAGCAGAAGCATAAGCTTGAAATTCCTGTCCAAATCCCTGAAGGAAACGCCCCCTCGGATTTTTATCCTTTCAGATTTTTTTTCCTTTATTATCAAAAGGATTAAAAGCACGCCTATCAGCGAAGGTATTGCTGCTATGAGAAATAATCTCTTGTAGCCGAGAAAGCCGAAGAAGAGTATGGCTGCTGTAGTGCCGCAAAGGCTTCCCAGATTGTCCATCATTCTCATAATGCCGAAATGCCTGCCGCGGTTTTTTTTCTCAGAGATGTCAGCCACAACAGCATCCCTCGGCGCATCCCTTATCTTTCCTCCCCTGTCCAGCACCTTGAAGGGGATGAGAACATGCCATGTTTTTGAGAATGCATACCCGATTCTGGACATTGAGCCGAAAAAATATCCGAGCCATATGAACACTTTTCTCTTTCTTATCCTGTCAGAGATATAGCCGGATGCTGCCTGCGAGAGCGAAACAATGGCATCTCCCAATCCGTCAATAAAGCCAAGAACAGACATGCTGGCTCCGAGAAAAACAGTGACAAAGAGGGGCCATACAGCATAAATCATATCTGCGCCCATATCATTCAGAAAAGAAGCCCATGCAAGAACTTTGACAGTCCTGTTTTTTTCTTTCAGCTTTTTTTCCCTTACGTTTTCTTTGATTTTTTCTGTATTCTTCTCTTTATTCTTTTCTTTAACATCTTTGACACTCATGGAAACGAACATAAATTAAATCACATTAAATATCTTTTGATTGCAAATTGCTGGTATATAAGAAAATATTATGCATAAAAAATATTGCGTAAGAAATGCTGAAAATTACGTTCTTAAATTTTTTCATTAAAAAAGTTCCTTGGACTCCCACGGATAATCAATCCATTTTGGAGGGATTTTCTTGCCGTAATAGAGTTTGACATTGTCAGGAAGCTTGCCGTTTTTTGGTACATCCTTCATGTATGCAACAAGAATCCTCAATTCCTTTGCTTTTAGGCCCAAAATGTAATCAGTTGCTTTTTCAAGGGTGCGCCTTGAATCATCAACTTCATCAAACATTAGCACTTTTTTCCCCTCTATTTTCTTCTCAAGGTTAGAGTCCAGCATCTGTGTTATTATCGGCTCTGAAATCCTGTTGTTATTGTTGTCATAGTGCGACATTCCTATCACATAGGTTGGAATTCCCTTTTTTCCAAAATCCTGTTCCAGGCACGATTTCGCAATTCTTACAACTATCAGGCCGCCTGTGCTTATGCCTATCAGTACATCTGGTATGTATTTGTCATTCACAACTTTAGAACAAGCTTTTACAACTACCTTGTGTGTGTCCTCGTAAGAAACTTTGAGATGTTCAGAATCTGTATGCGCCATATATTAGGAAAGCGCCACATATTAATAAAATTATCGGTTAATGAGAATATTATCTGGCAGTGCAAGAATGATTATGCAGGAGGATGATGCAGAAATACTAATATAACATAATAATCGAAAATAATAATATAAGATAATAACATAAATAATATAAAATTAATAATAAAAAAATAGAAATAGTTATAGAAATGCAAATACGATGCTTAGCTGATGCTTATTTATTGAGAATCTTTAATTTAGCAAGAAATTTTATCATGGTTATTTATCTATATTGATGCGCTCTTTTACCCTGTGCTCTTTTATCTGTATTATCCTATGTAGCTGATGTCTTTTCCAAGGCGTTTCTGCAGCTGCTGTATGCTGCCGACCTTCTCAGCAAGCTTTCCCATCTTTGCAAGCCCAGGCCCAAGTTTCATCACCTGGCTCTCGATATCCTTTATATCCTTGTCTAATTTTTTTATGTTCACACCAAGCTTCAGCTTGTCATTCAGAACCTTAACTAATTCCCTTGCCCCTCTTATGCCTATATACATCGGATGCCCGCAGGTTTCAGCAAGCAGAGTTATTGCAGGAATTTTCTTCTTTTGTGAAAGCCCGAGCAAAAGCCCTGCCGCCCCTATTATCGGGCCTACAACCCCGTAGAGGTTGCTGTCAACCTTTGTTCCTTTTTTGTATTTGTCTATGATTGACTTCTGATTGCCTGTGCAGAAAACCTTTGGATGCTCAGGCACCTGGCTTAGCCCTATTCCGCCTAGAGTTATTATTTCGCTCCCCTTAAACTTTTCAAACAGCTCAATAATCTTCTCTGCAAACTCATAGGAAGTTGTTTCCTCAATCGGCTGCACGTCTCCTGCAAGAAGCATCAAATCATTATTTCCCTTCATCTTCTTATAATACATTTTGACTGACGGCAGTTCAACAAGATTGTCCTCGTTCACAAAAACAGAATGCGGAAATGCATCAGAATGTATTGTACACAGCTTCTCCGGCTTTATGTCCTCAATTATAAAGTCAACAGCTATCTTTCCGACATTTCCTATTCCCGGAAGCCCTTCTATCAATATCGGCTTCTTAAGCTTAGCAATATTCCTGCTTGCAAATTCAATCTCCCATCTCATAATATGTGAGAGTTTTGTCATTATTTAAAAAGCTTTTGAAATATCGCAAACAAAGCATATTTCAAATATCTTCGTTATCAAGGAGTGGTGAAAATAGAAAAATTTATATAGAACTTGCAATCAATATAAATTTATGGCGGAAAAATTCAGACTTGATGAAATAAAAAATGCAGATTTGCTGATATTTGACTATGCCCCGAAACTGAAAATTGCAGGCACATTCCATTCTCTAAGCGATTCTGACAAGCAGACATTGGAGAAAATGATAGATGAAAGCGATTTCGTGGCTGTGGAATATGACAAGTATAGGTTTTACGGAGATGATTTCACATTCATGCATAAAAATAAGAGAGATGCGAATAAAAAAGAAAACAAAGAGCAAAACATTGTGTATGTCCCAAAAAAACAGAATGTTGTATACACTGACTTCTTGGAAAAATCTTATGTCAATATCTTTCTCTTGTTAAATTCACTAGCAATTCAGCAAAATGTAGAAATAGTTAATGAAATGTCTGAAAATGAGAGGGATGTAGATGGCAACGACATGGAATTCTGTTTTTTCAATGCTTTGCAAAATGGAAAAAGGGCTTATATGGTAGACATTCCAATGTACAAAACTTTGCAGATGCTTGTAGACGAACTTTCCCTGAAAGAGAAGGTAAAGCACATAGCCTCATTGATTTTTGGGGAAGCCCCTTTTGAAAAAGCTGATGATATTCTTGATACAAGAAGGGAAAAATACATGCTGGACGCGATTGAAAGAGAGGAAGGATGCCCAATCAGTGAATTAGACAGAAACAGTCTGCTTGTTGTCGGCTATACCCACGCATATAATTACCTGAATTCTCTGAAAGATAACGAATTGAAGGAAAAGATAAAATCTCAATTCTTCGTGAAAAAAGAAAATGCAGATAAATAGGATTGGAAAATAATTACATTAACAAATGGGCCCAAGGTGCTTCAAACCAATCCTTTGCGAAAGCATTGATGGAAAGTAAGGCTTTGCAAAAGCCTTAAGGGAAAGCACCAATCCTTTGCGAAAGCATTGATGGAAAGCACTTAAGTTGGGCGTTCTTTCAGAAGCCCAACGAACTAACACGCCAAACTAATATGCACACACGTAAGCTTTGTCGTGGGGCTTTACGCCCCACTTGCTCTTGCGCGTCGACTGAGCGTAACCAGTCGAGCGTAACCAATTATGGAGCTGCTGGGACTTTCATAAATTGGAAACATTGCCGTGGGGCTTCCGCAGGAATGCCCCACTTGTTCTTGCGTATTAATTGAGCGTAACC